>ERZ778511.1326-NODE-1326-length-17439-cov-4.872239_pt1 | contig 17439 bp, 9 predicted proteins | sample MGYA00510347_ERZ778511 | MGnify/ENA primary metagenome ERZ778511 (study PRJEB29527, sample SAMN07138967) | mouse gut metagenome | material: feces | host: mouse | place: China:Nanjing | collected 2016-01-25 ...
GCTGGTTGCCGAGATCCTCTTCCGTGCCCTGCTCACCGAGATGGTTGATTACACCGTTCTCAACGGCTATGTCAAGAACGGCAAGACCCTCGGTTATGAGCACTTCAAGCTCGAGGAGCTCGAGGGCGTCATCGTGGCCAACGAGTTTGCCAATCTGTATGGCACCTCCGTCCTGGCCAACGGCAAGACCAAGCTGGAAGTGGCCGCTGATGACATCCGCGACCTGGCTGTCACCACCGAGATCACCGACATTGGTATGCGCCAGCACGTCTATATCACCGGTTCCACCGTTCTGGATATGGACGACACCGACCTGAACAAGGTCACTGAGACCGGCGCCGCCACCGACATCAGCACCGCCTCCAAGTTCGCCTCCACTGCTGATATGTCTCAGGGTTCCGGCACCGAGTTCTACACCAACTTCGGCCGCAGCGGCTACAACAGCTCTGACTACCGTATTGAGTATGAGATGAGCGTTCATCTGACTGCTACCGAGCTGAAGGCTTACACGGACGACATTGCTCGTGTTGGTATCGCTAATGCTTGGTTTACCACAACCAGCAATAGTGCCAAGCTTGCTGTTGCCAACGTAACGCCTAACAACGGCGCTCACTACGACTATGTGTACCACAGAGTAATTCCTGTCTGCAACGCTTCTGTCCTGGCTAAGACTCCTGCCAGCCAGATCACTGCGTTCGATATGGATAACATCCAAAGCATCTTCTATCGCTCCAATGGTATTTATTGGAATAGTGACAACACCACCAATAACAATTACATTGGCCGCGTCTATGTCGCTACCCAGACCAAGGATGATATTTCCGATGAGATCTCCTACAACGAGTTCGTTGACAAGTACATTAATGAGCTGTCCTATGAAATCAGCTGGGGCACCTCTGCCAATGGTGAGTGGGTGAAGTTTATCGACAACGATCTGGACGGTGTCTGCGATTACGCCTTCCTGACTCGCTCCCGGCTGGACGAGGCTCTTGACACCTACACTAAGGGTGACAAGACCTATGTTGAGTACAACGGCTTCGATGAGGAGCACGCTACCGTCCGCTACATGGATGGCAACACTCCCGCCGTGGGTGACAAGGTAATTGCCGCCTTGATCGACGGCCAGTGGCTGGTCGAACCTGCCAAGGATGTCACCAAGACCGTCAACGTCTACAACTGGCGCGATGACAAGATCACCACTACCGATGGTGAAGAGTATGGTCAGTCCGGCATTACCAATGCTACGGATATGCAGGGTCTGCTCAAGACCATGGACGAGAAGACCGAGTACATCATGTACTTCGATCACTTCGGATATGTCCGCGCTTACGAGCTGCCCGGCGGCACGCAGTACGCTCTGATTACTGAGATTTATGCCAACAATAACTTCAACGGCAATATTGTCCGCAACACTCCGATGACCGTTGAGCTGACTGCTGGCGACGCTGATACTGCCGAGTATACCCTGAGCAATGGCAGCACCAGTGAGTTCATTGCCCTTGCCCCCTGGACCCTGTCCAGCAGTGTGGTCGGGACCTACAGCTACAACAACTGGCTGCAGCCCGCCATTGCCCACCTTGGCGTGACCCGCACTGGTTGCGGCCCCGTCCGTGCTACTCCCAGCTTTGCCAATACCGGTAACTATAGCTTCTGGCCTGCTTGGCGTCAGATCGTCCGTGCAGGCATCGTGCCCGGCACCACCAGCAATGGTGTGATCAGCCAGGAGTTCAAGTACGGTACCCAGAACATCGGGATCAATAATGCCGCACAGCAGAATGTCACCAGCTACACCAACGTTGGTATTGTCAACATCAACGATAATACTGCTACCGTGACTGGCGCCGCTCAGCTGGCTCTGGACAGCAACGGCAATCTGCGGACCTTCCCCAACGGCCAGGTGCGTTACGCTGTTGAGTATGTCCAGCTGTCCACCGCTCCCGTGGTTGCGGATCAGACCATGTATACCGTCAACGCCAACTACGGCGATTATGGTAACAGGTTCGTCAACGCCACTCATGAGACCGAGTTCTACATTGTTTACGACGGCGGCGTCCACTACTTCAAGGACTACGTCAACATGCCTGCTCTGACTGCGGAGAACAACATCCACGCCGCTTACGCCGTGGCCCGCGATACCTCCGCCGACAATGCTGCCGCTCCCTACTGGGTTGCCGACGTCATCGTCTACGAGGTGCAGAACTGGAATGACGACACTCGCACCAGTGTTGCCCTGGCCTACTACAACCAGAGCCGTACCACTGGCGACACCCAGCTGCTCAAGACCCTGAGCAACGTGACTGGCGGTCCCGAAGTCGACCTGGTTCCCGCTCCTCTGACCTGGGGCGCTGACCGCGGCAGCTTTGGCGACTTCTCCGGCTACAAGTTCTATCAGGTCTGGAACGGCAGTGACGTGACGGATGGTCAGATGACCGCCCGCAAGATCACGGCTATCCCCGAGACCGGCAAGGCTTATGCTGATTACGGCATCCGCGTTGGTACCGTTACCCGCGTAAACCTCAATGCTGAACTGGGCGGCTATATCACCGTCAACGTTCCGACCACGAACGCCCTTGGCGCCCTTGTTAACACAGAATACTCTGTGTCTGTCAGTGATAATGTTTACAGCATTACCAATGACCGCGAGCTGGGCAGCACCAATGACTACAACGAGGCTAACAAGCTCCGTTACAGCAAGGTGACCAGCGATCAGGTCCTGGCTGGCGATAGGGTTATTATCCAGGGCGGCAAGCCCACTGATGCCAACTGGATCAGCTCTGCGTACATTGTTGATCTTGGCAATCCCACCACCACTGCGGCAAACTATCCTCTGTGGACTGCTACTTCTCCCTTCCTGAAGGTTGCTGGCGGTCTGTATGATCAGATTCTTGCCGACCAGCGCAAGACTCCCGCTGCTGGCGATGATTGCAAGGTCGTTGTTAAGTACGTGGTTCCCAACGATTATCCCGCCGTTGCTGATAAGACCTTGGCTACTATCAAGCAGGGCAATACTGTCACCATTGCCGACCTGCTTACCAAGGGCAATACAGGTATCACGCCTAAGGGTCTGATGGCTACCAAGATCGAGGCTCCTACTGCAAATGGCACCCTCTCTGCGACATTGTCCGATAACTCGACCACCACGACTACGAGTGGTGCCAACACAGTTGCTACTGATGCGAATGGTTTCAAGGCTGCGTCCTACGCAATTACTACTAGCACTGTGGACAAGATTGAAATCACCATCACCTATGCTTGGGCCAATTACACCATCACAGGCGGCACCTACACCGCTCCCGGCGCCACTGTTCCCGGTGTTACTGGCGTCAATGTGAACGGTGCGGCGCTGGCTACGTCTGCCACCACTACCGCCCGCTATGGAAATGGCAGCAAGAACGTTGATCTGGTTGTAACTCTGGATAAGCCTTATGACAATAGGGTTAACGACCTCGTTGTGACCATCTATAAGACTGGCACCACTGCTCCTAACCGTGTAGTCTATGCGACTCCCACCGTGTCCTGGAGCTACGGCGCTACCAGCTTCACCACCAGTTTCGAGATGCCCGATGAGAATGTCACCGTAGATGTCGAAATTCTGGCTAAGGCGACCAACATCACCGTCAGTGGCGATGCTGGCGTGACTGGGATCACCTCTTGGGGCTCCGGTGTGGTCAGTAGCACCGCTTGGACCAACGGCTCCGCCACTGCTAAGGACTACGGCGCTACCACGATTACTCCGACTATGGCTGGCAAGATGTTTGATACCGTCACCGTTACCGCGACCGATGCCAACGGCGCTGCCGTGACAATGACCGAGGGCACGCATTACACCGTCAATGCAGCCGCTGGGACCGTGTCCCTCACCGCTGCCTGTGCCGGTCTGAATGTGACCGTCAGCGTCACTACCAAGGCTTTGGTTGTTGAGTATGGTGTTGAGGTCAAGACTGTCGCTGTTGGTGGCGCTGGTGATCCTACTCCGTTTGTTGGTGCTATTACTGTTGGTAAGAATGCCAACTTCACAGGCAACGTCCAGGTTCCTGTCACTGCTGCTGCCTCTACTACTCCGGTACCGGTTACCGGTCTCAAGGTTCAGCCTAATGACACCCTGTACATTGACGTGATCGGTGTTGCTGCCAACGGTGTGACCGTTACCGTGTCTGATGGCACCACCAACTATGTTGTCGTTGGTCAGGGTGGTACAGATAGCCACTATCTTGCCAGCGTGAAGCTCGACAGCACTGTCGGTATCCTGGGTAATACGGTGACTATTACCGTTTCCACTAACCCCTAATGCTGATTCCTGATTATATCAGAATAGGCAACTAGGAACAAAAAGCACCCCCAAGGGCCTCGGCCCTTGGGGGACTTTTTTCCGTCAAAAAGTCCCGGCCAGACTTGACAAATCAAGTCCAGCCGGGTATACTATAAACAGATTCGGGGCGCTGCAATAAGCGGCTGGCCTGATGTGTTTTAGGTTATCTTAAAAAAGACAACCGTCACCGGCCAGGGTGGCGGTTGTCCCTTGTTACACGAAACATAAAAATGTACCCGTGCCAACGAATAGTTACGTTGATGGACATAGCTTCACCCCCTTTCAGAGGGTTTCGCCAGCCGCCTACCTTGTGGCTCACCGTTATGCAGCGCCCCAGGACTCCGCCCGACTACCGCCAGAGCGGCACCTATCCCGAAGGACATCTCTATTTTACAATATCCGCCTCCGTTTGTCAATTTTTCCCGATCAGAAATCCTGGCCAGACTTGACAAATCAAGTCCAGCCAGGTATACTATAAGCAGATTCGGGGCGCTGCGATAAGCGGCTGGCTCGGTTTATAGGGTTATCTGCGTATTACAGACAGCCGTCACCGTGCGGGGTGGCGGTTGTCCCTTGTTACGCGAAACATGAAGATGTACCCGCGCCAACGAATGGTTACGTTGATGGACATGGCTTCACCTCCTTTCGGAGGAATCAGCCAGCCGCCTACCTATTGGCATACCGTTATGCAGCGCCCCAGGACTCCGCTCGACCATCGCCAGAGCGGCACCTATCCCGAAGGACACCATTTCGTCTCTTTTTGTCAATCATTTCCAACCTGGAAAGCCCCCAAGAGCGTGGCTCTTGGGGGCTTTCCATATCAAATCAGAAGAGCACCGCCCCCCAGTCGTAGAACAGGAAGCTCCCGCCCACAGCGCTCTCAAACCGGAGCGACAGCCGGGAATCCGCCGGAACGACATCCTCCCTCCGGTAAATCAGCTCCTGGATGATCCTCCCATCTCCGGCCTGAATGCTTCGGGTGATGTCCGGCGTCCGTTCCACGCCGTCCCAGCGGAAGGACAACTCCCCTCCTGTCCCATAGAGCGCACACCGCAGGATCATTATGCCGCCGCTGCTGTCCTCCGGTTCCCGGAAGGTGTGATCCGCAGTGATGATGCCGTCATTGGAAAGCGTTGTGGAAGTGGTATCCTGCGTAATGGCGAGAGCAACGGTCAGATTGCTGTTCGCCGCTTTCGGCTCAATTGTGATGAGATAGTTCACGCCGCCAATAAAGGGGATGGCGTCGTTAAAATTGGTGGTAAAGGTCACGTTACCGCTGGCGCTGTAGATCAGCTCCCTGTCCAGCGTCTTTTCCACCCGGCCAGTATCCTGATTGGTCAGCGTCAGCCGGAAGGGGAGAACATCCCGCAGCGCATTGTCCGAATATTGTCCCGTCAGTGCAAAATTCTGTAGGATGCCCGAAGCAGGCGGCTGAAAGGTGGCAGTATAGGCCGAATTTTTTGCACTCTGATTCTTGTGGACGACCATATCCGAAAGCTTGTGAAGGCAGCTCGCCAGGATTTCATTGGTCAGCGGCGTCTCCGCTTTTCCCGCGAAGCGCAAGCCCTCCCAATAGACCGCCGTTCCCCCGATGCCGGTCGGATCTTTTGCAGGGTCCTGCTGAAACAAGCCGGTCTGATGGGGCGGATTCTTCAAGCTCTGTACCATGCAATAGTGGTTGTACGCCAGCCGACACAGCCGGTCCAAGCCTCTCTCCGCCGCCTGGCCGCTTCTGTTGAGCCCCTTCTCAATCTCCTCACACATCCGATTAAAGTCCTCCATCATGATCCGGTCGGACTCGACCCACTGGGGCAGGTGAAAGTTTTCTGTGTAGTTCATCCAAAGTTCTCCTTTTTGTTGAGTGTTACCGACAAAAAGCGGTACACACTACGTGTGTACCGGCAAAAAGTTTCCATCTTTCGTGCAACGGCGGAATGTACAAAAATAAGAACAGGCTGAACAGAAAAAGCCCACCCCCTGATGCCGCACTACCACAGCCGCAGGTAAACCGAGGAGTAGAACACCCCGTCTTTCGCCTCGAAGTGGCTCCCGCCGCCGTGCTTTTCCACCAGGGCGGCGATGGCCCGCAGTCCCAGTCCGCCACCCTCCCGGGTGGATTGGAAGCTCCCGTCCGCATTCTGCTGGACGCGGGAATAACTGTTGTCCAGCGTCACGGTCAGAAGTCCGTCCGCACACCGGCTCCGCATTTTGATAAAGGGCTTTTCCACGCCCCGGCAGGCAATGACGGCGTTCTCCAGCAGGTCCCCGACAATCACGCACAGCTCGCTATCCGGAACACGCCCGGTATCCTCCGGAATATCCAGAAGGATGTCGGCCACCGCTCCCGCCTGCCGCGCCATCGCCTGATAGTGCATCGCGGTTGCGTTGACCAGCGGGTTGTCACACAGCCTGCCGGTCACATCCGCGGAGAGCTCGTCCAGCATGGTGTTCAAATCCGCCAGCGCCGCCTCCCTCTCCTGCTGGACCAGCAGGACCCGTATGGCGGCCAGATGGTGCTTCACGCTGTGGCGCAGCTCTCTCCGGTGCTCCTCTGCCTCCAGCAGAAGCCGGTATTGTTCCCTCTGGATTTCCACCTGGCGCTGCATCATGCCGTTCTGCGCCCGGAGCTGGAAGGCATCCCGCACAAAATAGCCGCAGACAACCCCGGCCACCACCGCAAACACCAACACGCCCACCTGGAAGAAAAAGGACTTCTGCACCGGGAGGTGGAACAGATAGTAGTTGCCCACCTCCAGCAGCGCGAACATCGCCAGCGCCGCCGTTGGCACCAAAAACCGCCGCGCCATACGGTTCTGATCCCACACGCTCTCCCGCATCAGCACCACCGCAAACACGCACAGCGACAGCGGCACGACCACATGGAACAGATACATGGTCTTTGAAAAGGCGGCGACGCCAAGCAGCTGCAAGACTATGGCCGCGCCGGTACATATCTCCAGCGTCAGGGCCATCCCATGGAGCAGGCGGCGGCTGTCCCGCCGCAGGCCCAGCACCATGCAGCCGAATTTCAGCATGGGGATTGCCAGCGTGAACAGACCCAGGAAGGCCATCAGATAGAGGATCACCGGCGCATCGACGAGCACCCCCGTCAGGTTGCACTCCCCCAGCACCCAGCAGCCCACGCACACGCAGAACAGTCCCAGCCAGAAAAGCGCCGCCCCCGCCGCCTCAAACCGGGTCACCACCAGGGCCACCAGGAACAGGAGCAGCCCCAGGGCCACCAGCACAAAGGCGAAGAACAGGGAAAAGCCCATCTGCCCGATCAGCTCCATCAGGACCGCCGCACTGCTGCCCACCAGCACCGGATGGAGCGTGATGGAGCTCCTCTGCGCCGGGGAGGCGTACTCCATCCGCAGCGTCACCGTCCCCTCCGCATCCGGCAGGGGGACCAGCGCCGTCTTGGTGGGCGGGTCAATGAGGAAATCCGGATAGCTCCCCGGCTGTCCGTACTCGAAGAGCAGCGCGCCGTCAACGTAGAGCCGCAGAGGGGCATACACGGTTTTGACATAGAGGTAGTCCCCCTCCTTCGGATGGAGCGTTGCCGTCAGCACGAGGGGCGTCCGGGCCGGGAGCGACCCCACCGTCAGCGGCAGGGAGACCGCTTCCCCCTCCATCTGCCACTGGGACAGGCTCTCCACGCCGGGCGGCGGCTGTCGGTCCGCCTGGAACGAGAGGGCTACAGCAAACAGGACCGCCATCAGCGCCGCAAGGCATAGGGGCGGCAGGACCGTTCTCTTATCCATTTCCGTCCTCCTCCCTCCGCGCCGCGGAGAACAGCCAGTTCTCCCACGCGCTCCTGGCCCGGTAAAACGTCTCCCGGCGGATGTACGCGCTGCCGCCTTCCCGCATCTGGAACACCATCCGCTCCCGGTCGATGCCCTGGATGAAGGCCAGATTGACCAGATAGCTCTTGTGACAGCGGAAAAAGGGGTACGCCGCCAGCATCGGCTCCAGGTCGTCCAGCTTCCCCTTCCGCCTCCACACCCGGCCGCCGGTCAGGTAGAACGTCAGGGAGTGCTCCTTCTGCTCCACATAGCGCAGGCGGGAGGCGGAGAACTCGATGGGCTCCCGCCTGCCCCACACGATCCGATCCCTGTGCCGCTCCGCCTTTTTATGCAGGGCCAGGGTGATGATCTCATCCACGTCCCCCTGGGGAACGGGCTTTTCGATGTACTTCTCCACCCGCAGACGGTAGCCGTCCAGGGCGAAGTCCCCGCTGGTCGTGGTGAACGCCACGGGGACCTCCCGGTCCGCCTCGCGGACCCGCCGCACCGCTTCCACGCCGTTCAGCCCATCCAGATAGATGTCCATGAAGATCAGATCGAACCGGTCCGGCTGACAGGCCGTAAGAAATTCCTCCCCGTTGGCAAACACGCTGACGCTGGCGGGCACGCCGTTGGTCTCAATCAGACCGCACAGGCGCTGCATATCGGCCCGGTCGTCCTCGCAGACCGCTATCTGGAGCTGCTCCATCGGCAAGACCTCCCCTCTTTTTACCAGTATAAAACCAATGCACAAAAAAGTCAATTTGTCAAGTGCGAATTTTGCACGGAAGGGCAAATTAGGGGACAGTTTCCGTAGTGAAAAAAACCGGGAAACCGTGCTACAATGAAAAATGAGGAATACTGCCGCACTATTTTACGGCGGCGAAGGCTTATGAGAAAGGGGCATGCCCCTTTCTCCCTCCCCCATGGGGGAGGGAGCGCACATCGAAGCATAGGAGGTTTTTCCATGAGACGCAAAATTTTCAGCATCATCACCGCCCTGGCCCTGTGTCTGGGGTTGCTGCCTGGGACCGCCCTGGCGGCGGGACTGCCCAGCGGCTATTTTTACCTGACCATTGGGGGCACAGAAGTAACGGCGAGCAGTGATCTCAACAACCTTCTGGGAGACGGTACGGTATCTATCTCTTATGAGGAGGCAAACGGACTGCCCAAGTGGACGATTCGCTTGACGAATGCAAATTTGACAGGCAGTATTTATCTAAATAGCGGAATTTTAGACATTGTCGTATCTGGCACAAACAGCATTACAACACAACCGATTCAGGGAAAAGGCAGCCAAGAAGGCATTTCGGCAGGAAATGGTATGATCTCCATCACAGGGGACGGCACCTTGACCATCGACACGGAGGCCACAACAAACTCAAGCTATCCTTCCAGTGCCATCTCAGTAGCAAGTTCCGGCCTCCTGACTGGCGATGTCAGTATCAGTGGGATTTCAGGTCTGATTCTTAAGGGCAGCGCCAAAGCAATCGGCACCTCCGGGGATGTGAGCATCATCAACAGTACGGTTACGGCGTCAAACAAATACTCCCTTGGATCTAACCCAGTCATAGGCGGCAAGAGCGTTCAGATTTCCGGCAGTGAGGTTAATATAACCAGCGCGGAAACCTGCTATGGGATCAGCTCCTCCCCCGGCAATATTGTTATATCGGACAGCACTGTGAATATAAACAGTTCCAACTTAGCGATCTATGCAGGAAACCAAATACAGATTTCAAACAGTAAGGTAACTGCTGAGTCCTCCACGGCCAGCGGTCTATACTCACAAAATGAGGCGGACGGGGATTTTTCGATTACAAACAACAGCGACATAGGAGTAACCGCCGGGGCAAATTGGCCCGGGATTTACACGCCCGGCCAATTGACCGTTTCGGGCAGCAAACTCACAGCGCATTCCCCAGAGGGCAACGCATTATGTATAGGGTACGGCATTTCCATGACCGACAGCACCGTAACCGCAACAGCAAATGACGGATACCCCGCTGTCTACACAGATGAGGCAATTCAGATTTCCGACAGCACCGTAGATGCAAGCGGTGCATACGCCCCCGGCATTTTTTCCCAGGGCAAAACAACGATAGACGGCGATTCTTCCAATGTAAACGCTATCGGGGGCGCGCCCGGATTGATTGCCAACGGCGGATTTGCTATGAGCGGCGGGCGCTTTCACGCCAAGGGCGGACCGGGTTATCCGGCAGTCGAAATTTTTGTGACAGATGAAGAAGAATATAAGGACACCTATACACTGGACACCTCAAGAATTGAACTGGCCCAGGGTTACGCGGAAATCTCCGGGGGAAAACCGGCAGTATCGGAATGGTACGAAGTCGAGGATTCGTATTGGAGATTTGTCACATCTTTTGTCGCGCCCGATGTGGCGCAGTTGGAAGCGAATGCCGCGAACGGCCTCAACGAAGTAACCATTCTCCCCATAGGCAACGCACATACCGTCATCTTCAACACGCAGGGCGGCACGCCTGTTGAAAGCCAGGCGGTCGCCCCAAATGGTACAGTTGCCCAGCCCGCCGACCCCACCCGCGACGGCTACGCCTTCGGCGGCTGGTACACCGATGAGGGATGCACCACAGTGTATGACTTCAATGCGCCTGTGACCGGAAATCTGACGCTGTACGCCAAATGGACCCAAGATTCCGGCAATGAGGACATCGGCCATATTCCCACCATTCCCGTTATTCCCGATACCCCCAGCACGCCCAACACCTCCAGCACACCCAGCACCCCCGACACCCCCTCCCTGCCCGTAACCACCAACACCACCACCCAGGGCAGCACACCCACCACCCAGACCACCGCCACTCCCCCCGCCGCCATCCGGGACGGCGAGGCAGCCGCCGCCGTGGACGCCGCCATGGGCAGCGAGATCGTCCGGCAGGCCGTGTCCAACAGCAGTGAATCCGTCGTCATCGCCCCCGAGGTCCCCGGCGATGTGACCAGAACAGAGGTATCCATCCCCGCCTCCACCGTGGGCCAGATCGGCAGCCAGACCAGCGCCAGCCTCACGGTATCCACCCCCGTGGCCGACGTAACCATCCCCAACGGCGGTCGGGCCAGCCTGGCCGGCGCGGGCGGGGTCGTCACCGGGACCGCCGGTCAGACGGGGAACACGGTGGAGCTGTCTGTAACGGCGGACGGCAAGCCCGTTGCCCACGTCCCCGGCGGCGTGACCCTCACCGTGCCCATGGAGGATCCCACCCCCGGCACCGTAGCCGTCTTGATTCACGAGGACGGCACACAGGAGACCATCCGCAAATCCGTGGCGAAGGGCGACAGCGTGACCATCCCCCTGGAGGGCTCCGCCAAGGTGGTGCTCCTGGACAACGGCAAGCACTTTGACGACGTTCCCGCCGCCAGCTGGGCCGCAGACGCCATCGCCTTTGTCAGCGCCCGCGATTTGTTCAGCGGCGCCGCTCCCGGGCGGTTCAGCCCCGATGTTCCCATGACCCGGGCGATGCTGGCGGTGGCCCTCCACAATCTGGAGAACAACCCCGCCCAGCCTTTCACCGGCGCATTCACAGACGTGGAGGACAGCCATTGGTACGCCGAGGGCGTGTCCTGGGCCGCGGCCAACGGCATTGTGAGCGGCTACGGCGACGGCCGCTTCGGCCCCGATGACAGCATCACCCGGGAGCAGCTGGCCGTCATATTGTGGCGGTACGCCGGGAGCCCCGTCCCAGCGGAGAAGTCCCTGCCCTTCGCCGACGCCGGAAAGGTCAGCGCTTGGGCGGAGGAGGCCCTGCGCTGGGCCGTGGAGAGGGGCATCCTGAAAGGAAGCGGCGGCGGGATCCTGGACCCCACCGGACCGGCCACCCGCGCGGAGACCGCCCAGATGCTGATGAATTTTCTGGGAAAATAGAACATATCCGATAAAAATCCCCCCGCAGGGGTTGCGTTTCTCCGGCGGCTCTGTTAAAATATTGACAAAACGTCCGCAGCAAGGAGGGCGCAGCCTATGCGCGAAGAACAGCAGCCCATGAACATCCCGGACCACGCCTATCTGCACGAGCATGGCATCCCCCATGAGCACGGCCACACCCACAGTCACACCCAGACCCGGGCGGTGGTGAACCGCCTGGCCCGGGCCATCGGGCACCTGGAGCGGGTGAAGGCCATGGTAGAGGAGGGCCGGGACTGCTCGGAGGTCCTCGTCCAGCTCTCCGCCGTCCGCAGCGCGCTGAACAACACCGGCAAGGTCATCCTGAAGGACCACCTGGAGCACTGCATCGTAGACGCAATGGAGACCCGGGATCGAGCCGCCATCGACGAGCTGAACCGGGCCATCGAACAGTTTGTGAAGTAGGAATAATAGGGCCCCCGCCGCAGCGGGGGCCCTATTTCTTATGATCTGAGCAGACTCTGTACGATGGGTAGCACCTCGTAGATGTCCTCCACCATGTAGTCCGGCTCAAATTCCCGCTTGACGCCGCAGTCCTTCTCCCGCGTCAGCTGGGAGCAAATCTGGATTGCCTTGGCGAAGCCCGCACGCTTCGAGCCGATGATGTCCCGGGAAATGGTATCCCCCACATAGACGCACTCCTCCGGCGCGCTCTGGAGCTGGCACAGGGCCACCCGGAAGATGTCCGGTGCAGGCTTGCGCATCCCGGTAACGGAGGACAGGGTCACATCCTGGAAGTAATCCCGGATGCCGTACTCCTTCAGGACGGCGAACACCTGGTATAGCGCGGCGGTGTTGCTGACGATGCCCAGCTTCAGCCCCAGGCCCTGCAAACCCGCCAGCATCTCCGCCACCCGGGGCCGGAGGGCGCGGTGGAAGTGGGTCACCTCCCACATGTGGGCGATCTCCTCACAGTGGGGCTCCAGAACTTCCGCCGGAAAACGGAAGTCCTCCAGCACGTAGTCCCGCCAGATGGGGATGGGCTTGAGCTCCACGTCGCAGGAATCCCGGAACTTGCCGTACCGGACCCACCCGGCGTCCACCCTGCTCTTCAGCTCCTCCCGGTCCACCTTGGGGTCCAGTCCATAGGAGACCAGCATATCCCGCAGCTTGTCAATGGCCTCCCACTCGGACTGCGCGTCCACATAGATGTCCTCCAGGGTGCCGCCCATATCGAATAAAACAGATGTAATCATATTGACCTCCCGGCGCTTTCGCGCGCTGATTGGTGCACCTTATGCGTCATAATTCGGAGGCAGGATCGTCCCGTCCTCCTCAATGGTAAATGTTGCGGACCTCCAGCGGTCCGCCGCCCGCCCGGGCAGCTGGAAGCTGTCGGTAAACCACACCCGACTCCCCTGCTCCTCCAGCAGCCGGATCGCCGCAGAAGACGGGCGGTCCTTCCGCGCAATGTACTCCGCTCCGCAGGAGATCACCGCATAGGGGGGCCGCAGCCGCCCCGCCAGCTCTGCCGTCATCGCCTTGGCGTCCCCGTGGTGGGGAACCTTGAAGATGTCGCAGGGCGCAGCGCGTTCCTCCCAGACCGCGCCGTAGCAGTCCCCCGCCAGCTCCACACGCCGCCCCGCATACGTCAGCCGGACCCGCAGCGACCCCGGGTTCCGGAACTTGGAGGACCACCAGACCATATCCGGGTCCGCCCTCTCCCCCGCCAGCATGTTGGTCCATACCTGCCGCTGCCGACCGGCGGCGTCCGGGTCGTCGCAGAGGATCTCCCCCTGGAGCCGGGGCGTCAGGGACAGGGCCGCCGTCTCTTCCACACTTCGGAGACAAACGCCCCTCCTCCGCAGCGCCGCCGTCATCGCCGTCCACTGCTCCAGGCAGTCCATGAGACCCCTCACGGTTTTTTCCTCCATCCCCGTCCGCGCCAGGGGCACAACGGGCAAACAGGGGAAAAAACCGGCGTATACCGTCCCGATGGACACCCTCTCCAGCAGGCCGGAGAGCCCGCTGAAGTGGTCCTCGTGGAGGTGGGTCACCACCAGAGCATCCAGCCGGGTCACTCCCAGCGCCGCCAGGTAGTCCGCCGCCGTACACCGCAGGGAGCCGGGCGCCTCGCCCACATCCCTCCTGCCGGTATCCACCAGCAGCCGGAAGGGGTCCCCTCCTTCCTCCGCTAAGATCGCGTCGCCGTCGCCGACATTGATGAAATGCAGTCTCAGCATGGCCTTACCGCCGCTGTGTAAACTTCTTCCAGGGCTGATCCTCCTCCCGCTTCGGCGGCACGTAGTCCCGGCGGTAGAGCAGGTAGGTCACCACCAGCCCCAGGATCACCGGGATCAGCATAAACCACACGAAAAAGTGGAGAAACGCCCCGAATGTCTCCCGATCCCCCAGCAGGAACACCATGGACACGCACACCAACAGGGCGTACAGCCCCAGCCACAGGTGGCAGCCCAGCATCAGCCGTTTATCGGAGAACAGGCGGTGCAGGACCAGGGAGATCAGCACCAGCGCCGCCCCCGCCGCTAGGGACTGGACCAGATTCCCGGCAGCGGCGGGCCAGGTCTCCGTCACCGGCGACAGCCACTCAATGGAAAAATTGAACGCCACCACATACAGCAGCACGTACACCAGACTCAGGCAGAAGGTGTAGACCATCAGGCCGCTCTTGGGCTTGCCGTCCTCCGTAAAGAGAAACGCCTTCCAGAAGCTCTTCTCCCGCTTGGCCCACTTCTCCTTGCGCTCCTTTTTCCGGCGTTCCCGCTCCGCATCCTCGATCTGACGCTGGAAATCGTTGTTATACTCCATGTCTGCCTCCTTTGGTCCTGCCTGTAAAAAGCGCCCTGCGCGGCCGGTGTGTGCCTGCCGCGCAGGGCTTTGTTCAACTAAATGTACTTCCGAGCTGTAAGCTCGGACCTAGTATACGCCACGCCAGGACAAAGGTCAAGGCCGCCGGAGAAATTACTTGGTGTGGGGGCTCTGGCTCAGCCAGTAGTTCCACAGATCCTGGGTGGAACCGAAGGCCTCGTTGATAGCCGCCAGATCGGGCTCGATGGCGCCGCACTCCTGGAGCGTCACGGGGTTCCAGTCGCCCGCCACGTCGTCACGGACGGGCCAGTTGCCCTCCTTGGAGAAGGGCTTCAGGCCGCCGCTCTGGCCGTCCACGCCGCCGGTGATCCAGCGGATGAACAGACGGGCCGCCGCAGGGTGCCTACAGCCGTTGACCACGTACATGTACTCGCAGTTCTCCAGGCCGGTGTAGGGGGCCAGGTTGGTCAGCCACGCGATGTTGAACCCGGACTCGTCCCGGTTGCCGATCTTGCCGCCGGAGGCCAGGCACAGGGCGGGATCGTCCTTGGTGGAGTTGTGGACCGCCTGCACCAGCTCGTCGCCGTCGCCGATGAAGGTCATCTTCATCTGGGAGAAGCGCCACATATACTCCAGACCGGCGTTGTTCTCGGGCACGTCGAACTCAAAGCCGCTGCCGTCATAGGTGTACTCCAGGGGCTCGCCGTACAGATCCTCATAGGCCTGCTCCATCTGATCGGCGTTGACCACGAAGCTGGCGAACAGGGACAGGTAGGAGGTTTCGGTGCCGATCTCCTTGGTGAACAGGCGGTACTTCTGGGAGCCGTCCTCGTTCTTCTCGATGATCTGCCACCAGTTGGTTACGGGCTGCTCGTCGGGGAAGGCTTCGGTGTTGTAGTACCAGAAGCTCTGGGAGGCGTACAGGGGATAGCCGTAGCGCAGCAGGTCCTCGTCCACCTTGGCGGAGAGGTCGCGGGGATAGAAGGCGGACATGTAGCCCTCCTCATAGTAGTCGAAGAACACGTTGCCGTTGACGTCCTTGGCCTGGAGCACGTCGCCGAAGATGTTGCCGGAGTCGGCCTCCAGCACGCACTTCTCCAGAACCTCGTCCTGGTCCATGTCCATGATGACCACGTCCAGGCCGGGATAGGCGGCCTCGAAGTCCTCTTCCGCCTTCATCATCTTGGAGGAGGTGGCGTAGATGTTGATCTCGGGGTACTCCTTGACCTCCTCCAGAGCCTTCTGATACAGCTCGTCATCGGTCATGTCGCTCCACTCGTCATAGATGGGGCCGAAGAACTCGGAGTCCTCCACCTTGGCGGGCTCGTCGGTGGAGCCGGGCTCGGCAGGCTGGGAGTCGTCGGGCTTCTGGGTGTCACCGCTCTGACTGGGGGCATCGTCGGTCTTCTTGTCATTGTTTCCGCCGCCGCAGGCAACCAGACTCAGCAGCATGGTCAAGGCCAGCAGCAGGGCTAAGAGCTTGCTCTTCTTCATGGTGATCCAATTCTCCTTTCAAGTTACAAGTGAACAGGTATGCGCGGGGACATCGTATTTCCGCACCGCCCCTCCTCTGGATGGGACGGCGTTAGAAACCGCGGTCAGTGGGCCCGCTTGATCAGGCGGGTACTCTTGGCGTCGTAGATGTTGATCTTGTTGGGGTCAATGTGAACATACACCGTCTGGTCGATGTCGTACTGGGCCAAACCGATCTGCTTGGAGAGGAAATCGCTCTTCCCGGCCTGGAGGGACACCAGGGTCTCGGACCCGGCGGGCTGGTTGGCATAGACCTTGACGGGCAGGGACCCGGGCTCCTGGTTCTCCGTAATCTGCACCTGCTCGGGGCGGATCGCCACCACCACGGGGAACTCGCCGCCGGGGATGGGCTCGTCGGTCATATCGGCTTTGTCAAAGGTGTATTCGCTGAGCTCGCATTTGACCATCAGCTTGCCGTTTTCGTACCGGCCGGTCCCCTCCAGGAAGTTGATCCGGGGGTTGCCGATGAAGTCGGCGGCCTCCAGGTCGATGGGGTTCATGTAGAGATCCATGGGGGCGTCCACCTGGCTGAGCTCGCCGGCCTTGAAGAGGGCGATCTTGGTGGACATGGTCAGGGCCTCCACCTGGTCGTGGGTGACGTAGATGATGGTGGTGCCCAGCTCACGGTGGATCCGCTGGAGCTCAGAGCGCATGTCGATACGCAGCCGGGCGTCCAGGTTGCTCAGGGGCTCGTCGAGCAGGAGCAGCTTGGGGTTGGAGGCCACGGCACGGGCGATGGCCACGCGCTGCTGCTGACCGCCGGAGAGCTCGTTGGGGTAGCGGTCGATGTACTCCTCGATGCGCATCATGCGGAGGGCGTCCTGAATGCGCTTGTCGATCTCCTCCTTGGGCAGCTTCTGGATCTTCAGGCCGAAGGCGATGTTCTCCTTCACCGTCATGTGGGGCCACAGGGCGTAGGACTGGAACACCAGGTTCAGTCCCCGCTTGCTGGGCTCGGCGTAGTAGGCGAGGTCCGCGTTGATCATCTCCTCGCCGTCGATGGTCATGATGCCGTTCTGGGGTTTCTCCAGGCCGGAGACCACACGCAGGGTGGTGGTCTTGCCGCAGCCGGAGGGGCCCAGCAGGGTCATGAAGTCGCCGTCCTCAAT
>ERZ778511.1335-NODE-1335-length-17338-cov-5.740901_pt1 | contig 17338 bp, 10 predicted proteins | sample MGYA00510347_ERZ778511 | MGnify/ENA primary metagenome ERZ778511 (study PRJEB29527, sample SAMN07138967) | mouse gut metagenome | material: feces | host: mouse | place: China:Nanjing | collected 2016-01-25 ...
ACACCGCATAAAATCCTCTCAATGAACCTCACAATTAAATTTAAACAGTTTCTAACAAACAGAGATTTATTTAACTCTTGATAAGGTGATGAAGATTGGTTTTAGAAAGATATTGGCGGTTGTTGCCGCAGGGATGCTGCTGACAGGTCAGTCAATGGCGGCAGAGAGCAATGAGTGCGGAAAAATCCGCCCCGGGGAGATATGGAAGGATGTAAAGGGAGACACGATAAACGCCCATGGCGGGTGTGTCATATTCGCTGACGGAAAATATTACTGGTATGGCGAGCATCGCGCGGCGGTGCGGTCACTGCCGCAGGAAGGGGTGACAGTCTATTCTTCTCCTGACCTTACAACATGGACATACGAAGGTCTTGCCCTCAGGGCCACTGAGGAAAAGGGCCACGATATAGAACGCGGATGCATCATAGAGCGTCCGAAAGTGATTTACAATGAGAAAACCGGAAAATACGTGATGTGGTTCCATCTCGAGCTGAAAGGGCAGGGATATGGTCCGGCGCGTTGCGCGGCGGCTGTGAGCGACACCCCTGCGGGACCGTTCCGGTTTGTGAAGTCGGGTCGTGTCAACGCAGGCAGAATGCCGAAGAATCTTTCGAAAAAGAAAGCGTCGAGGCGTGCTGGAGAAAATATGGAATGGTGGACTCCCGAATGGCGTGCCGAGATAGAGCGCGGAATGTTTGCGGTGAGGGATCTCGAAGGCGGGCAGATGAGTCGGGACATGACACTGTTTGTGGATGATGACGGAAAAGGATACCACATCTATTCTTCCGAAGACAATCTGACTCTGCATATCGCCGAACTTACCGATGACTATCTCGGTCACACCGGGAAATATGTGCGCATATTCCCCGGCGGACATAATGAGGCTCCCGCTATCATGAAACGTGACGGACGCTACTGGATGATAACTTCCGGATGCACCGGATGGGAACCCAACGAGGCGCGTCTCATGACAGCCGATAAAATAATGGGGGAGTGGAAACAGCTTCCCAATCCGTGCAGAGGGGAGAACGCCGACAAGACTTTTCTGGGACAGAGCAACTATATAATGAAACTTCCCGGCGAGGACCGCTTCATAGCCATGTTCGACAAATGGGATCCCAAAAGCCTGATGAACTCGCGTTATCTGTGGCTGCCGGTCGATTTTGACGCGGAGGGTGTTCCTTCCGTGAGCTGGAAAAACGAATGGTCCCCCCGCAAATGAGGCGGATAAGGCTGAAAGTCTTTTGAAAGTTGCATCATAAGTGTTATCTTTGTGATGCGGATAACCAAAAACGAAACGATGAGAAACCACGAACAAAAATCCGGAAACCTGACGGGGTGTCGCATCCTGCTGGCGATGCTGTGCATTATCATGGCTTTCTGCATGCCTGCCCGCGGAGTCAGCTTCGGGACTCCCGTGCGCCTCGGTGTGAACCAGGGTCTCGCCACCACATACGTGACACATGTGGCGCAGGATAACCGGGGATTCATATGGGTAGGTTCCGACAACGGTCTGTATCGTTTCGACGGGCACTCGTTCGTGCTTTACACAAGAGAGAATTCCGAACTTCCGGGAAACACCATATCTTCGTTGTTTCACGATGATGCTTCCGACCGGCTTTTTGTTGGAACAAAAAGCGGACTCGGAATGATAGACTGCAATACCGGAAAGCCGGAGAAGATAGTGTTGGGACATGACGCTCAGATCTTCAATGTGACGGATATTCTCCCTGCCTATGACGGGGGTGTGTGGGTAGCCAATCATTACCGCACGATAGTCCACATGTCGCCTGACGGCAAGGAAACGGTATATCCGACAAAAGATTTCAAGGGTCTTCCGGAATCCGTCATATCTCTTGCCGACGACGGCAAGGGGCATCTGATAATAGCGCACAGCACGGAGGGTGTCTCCGTGGTTGACATCGCCTCGCGCAAGGTCAGGACTTACAGTCATGACCATAGAAATCCCAATGGCATACCGCAGGGTATAATTCATACGATCCATATCGATTCCCATAAGAACATATGGCTTGGCTCGAATCATGGACTTTCCCTGTTTATTCCCGAACGCGAGATTTTTCATACATTCCTTCACAATCCGGATTATTCAGGATCCATAGCGGGAAACCATGTCTACTCTATAATGGAAGATGCAGACGGTCTGATCTGGGTCGGTTGCGACATGGGGAGGGTGAGCGTCTTCAATCCTACGGATCTTACAGCCGGAAGTCCCGAGAATCTGAGGTTCCGCAATTATAATGTGAGCCAGCAGAGCGGGCGGGGAATCGCCAACGGAAACATACGTTCCATTTTCGAGGATTCGTTCGGAAACATGTGGATATGCAATTACGGAACCGGACTTGAATTCATGAGTCATCACCACTCTCCATTCAGGCAGCTTCCTTATTTCGGCACGCCTACCGAGGGGTTCGACAACCGTGTGATATGGTCGACATATGCAGATGCCGACGGCTCGATATTGCTTGGCGGCACTAATTCCATAGGTGTCTTCCGCGATGGCGTAATTTCCGATGTGATGGGTTTCGCAACCGACATGTCGCATCCCTATTCGAGAGTAACGACACTCGGACGCGGCGACGGAGACCTGCTGGTCGGTCTCTATGATGACGGACTTCTTCGTCTCGACAGGGAACGCAGACATTTCGAAAGGGTGAACCTGGGGCGTCCCGACATAGGAATCAACGTCATTTTCAACGATTCCCTGAAAGGCACGTTTATCGGATGCTCCGAGGGTATTCTGAGATATTCCGGAGGAAAGGCTGAGTTCATGGAGGCTCCCGGAAAGGCGATGGGACATCTTTCGGTGACCGGAATTGTAAGGGACCGGCGCGGACGTTTTTGGGTCAGCACTTTCGGCAACGGTATATTTGTATTTGACGAAAAGTTCTCAAGTGTCATGCATGTCCATCCGCGCTATATGAACGGAGGAACTGTAAAAAGCCTCTATGTGGATTCCGAAGGATGGATATGGATTCTCACCCACGGCACTCTCTGTGTGGTGGAGGATTCATCGCAGGAAAAAATTGTGATAAGGCGTGTCCGTCATCACTCTGTCAAGAATATCGAGAACCTGCGTGCCATTACGGAAGACCGCGAGGGCAACATATGGTTCTCGTCTGACACCGGACTGCACGTGTGGATAAGGAAGAGCGGAGAATACCGTAATTTCCAGGCTGATTTCGTGCTCCCGAATTTCAATGACCGTGCGGTGACATGCGATGCAGCGGGTAATCTTATTTTCGGTGGAGGTCACGGCGCCAGTATGTTTTCTCCCGGTTTCATCTCTTCAGAATGGAAGGCAGGGAAAGTTCAGATTGTGGAATGCCTGAATCTTGACCACAGCGGGGCGGCGGGAGACCGCGAACCTGTATATACGCCCGGAAAAGAGGTCGGAATAAATTACGACTCGTCAATCCGGATTGTATTCTCGGTTGCTGATTATGCCCAGTCCCCTCTTATAGAATATGCCGTAATGCTCGATGGCATCGATTCCGACTGGAGCATGCCTATGCGTGAGAATCATGTCAACTACAGGAATCTTCCTCCGGGAAATTATACTTTCAAGGTGCGGGCGCGTCTCCCCAACGAGAAATGGAGCGATGTGAACATGGCGTCGATGGGCATCAAAGTTAATCCGCCGTTGTGGAACACATGGTGGGCGCGGATTGTTTATCTGATGATTTTTATTGTCGGAATCTGGATATGGGTCAAATATTATAAAAGAAAGGTAAACAGGCGCTCCGCACTTGAAATCGAGAAGAAGAAGGGTGCTGATGAGAAGGAGCTCAACGAGGAACGTCTCAGATTCTACACGAATATCACCCACGAGCTGCGCACGCCCCTCACCCTGATTCTCGGTCCGCTCGAAGACCTTGTGACGGATAACGGGACTCCGCAGAATGTGAGGGAGAAAATCAGAATCATTCATGCCAGCACATTGCGTCTGCTCAATCTTATCAACCAGATCCTCGAGTTCCGCAAGACGGAGACGCAGAACCGTAAGCTATGTGTCAGCCGACGGAATCTTGCGGAACATATCATGGAAATCGGTTTGAGGTACAAGGAGCTTAACCGCAACGGAAAGGTGGACTACGTCCTGGATGTGCCTGCGGAAGAAAACGACATCTACTTTGATCCCGAGGTCATATCGACAATCATGAACAATCTCCTCAGCAACGCTATGAAATACACTCCCGACGGGAAGATCGAGATTTCATTGCGTCATGTCGAGGACAACGGCATACGTTATGCCTGCATCTCTGTGGCGGACACCGGATACGGTATCGAGCCGGAGGCGTTGCCGCATATTTTCGACAGATACTATCAGGCAAAGGGGAAACACCAGGCATCGGGAACAGGTATCGGTCTTGCTCTTGTCAAATCGCTTTCCGACCTTCACGGCGCGATACTTGAGGTTGAAAGTATGCCCGGCAAGGGAACAGTCTTCACACTCAGGCTTGTGGAAGACAATACATATCCGGATGCTCTCCACAATGACTCCGAAAGTGAGTCTGACGCAAATGCCGTTCCGGAAGGAGAGCTCCCTCTGGCGGATTCCCGTGCGCTGGTGCTCGTGGTCGAAGACAATGCCGACATCCGGGAGTATATAGCAGGCGCGCTTGGAAAGACATACAGGGTTATCGAGGCGGAAAACGGCAAGGAGGGTTATGATGCGGCAGTCAGCAATAATCCCGACATTATAATCACAGACCTTATGATGCCGGTGATGGACGGTCTTGAACTTCTTTCAAGAATAAAAGGAGACATAAGCACGAGCCATATTCCTGTAGTGCTGCTCACCGCACGGGATTCCTTGCATGACAAGGAGCGCGGTTACGAATGCGGAGCGGACTCCTATCTCACCAAACCATTCTCCGCGAAGCTGCTTAACAGCCGCATCCACAATATACTCTCGATGCGGAGACAGCTTGCCGAAAGGCTGACTGTGGCATCCTCCAGAGTGCAGCCGGACACTGATATCGCTCCCCGGATTTCTTCCGAATCGCCGACGCTTCCGGAAATGAAGCTTGGTAAATTCGACAAGGCTTTTCTGGAGAAATTCACCACGCTTGTCGAGGAGAATCTGACGGCTCCGGATCTGGATATGACATTTATGCAGGAGAATCTCAATATGAGTCATTCCACATTGTATCGCAAAATCAAAGGACTCACCGGATTGTCGGGTAACGAGTTTATACGGAAGTTGCGGCTGAAGCATGTGGTGGGCATGCTTGCGGAGGGAGCCTCGGTTTCAGAGGCTGCCTATGAAAGCGGCTTCAACGATATCGGATATTTCAGAAATTGCTTCAAAGACGAATATGGCGTTTCACCTTCGGTTTATGCCAAAAGATTGAAAAGCAAAAGTGAGAATTCGGGTAATACTCCTCCTGTTAAGGGCTATGACTCCGATTATAAATAACATATCCGGGGTAATGATATTGGTAAACAATTTAACTAACAACTATAATAAAACATATGAATTTAATCTGCAAATCATTGATCGCTGCCGGACTGGTGGCTTTGTCTCCTGCGGCATCATGGTCGCGCCCTGCTGACGAGGCGAAGGAGGTAAGGGGAATAATAGATAAGGTCAATACCACCTGGCAGAAGTCTAACGATCCCGCCCAGTGGCCGTTCTGGCATGTGGCGGCGTATCACACCGGAAATATGGAGGCTTACCGCCTTACCGGGAATCAGGACTATCTTGACTATTCCCTCGCCTGGGCAGACCATAACGGGTGGCAGGGTGCTAAGTGCAAGGACCGGGGCAAATGGAAATATAATTACGGAGAGACCGACGAGCATGTGCTTTTCGGCGACTGGCAGATATGTTTCCAGACATATGCGGATCTTTACAATATTCTTCCCGATGACAGACGTATACGCCGCGCCAGGGAAGTAATGGAATATCAGATGTCCACGCCGCAGAATGATTACTGGTGGTGGGCAGACGGATTGTATATGGTGATGCCGGTGATGACAAAAATGTATAAGATTACCGGAAACAGCAAATATCTTGACAAACTTTACGATTACGTCCTCGTCAGCGACAGTATCATGCTTGACAACGAGACCGGTCTTTATTTTCGGGATGGCAAATATGTATATCCGAAACATAAGAGTGTCAACGGCAAGAAGGATTTCTGGGCACGCGGCGACGGCTGGGTTCTCGCCGGTCTGGCAAAAGTCCTCGGTGACCTGCCGGCGGAATATAAGCATCGTGAATTTTTCGAGAAGAAATACAGGAAACTTGCCGATGCGGTTGTGGCATGTCAGCAGCCAGAAGGCTACTGGACACGCTCCATGCTTGATCCTGAACACGCTCCGGGACCTGAGACAAGCGGCACAGCATTCTTCACTTACGGTCTGCTGTGGGGCATAAACAACGGTTATCTTACCGATTCACGCTATCTTGACGCGGCGCAGAAAGGATGGAAATACCTTCGAGGAAAGGCACTTCAGAAAAACGGTACGGTAGGCTATGTGCAGCCTATCGGAGAGAAGGCGATTCCGGGGCAGGTGGTCGATGCCGGATCGACTTCCGATTTCGGAACGGGAGCTTTTTTGCTCGCTGCGTGCGAATATGTCAGACATCTTGAGAAAGGTAAGAATCAGGATAGAAAATACTGGTCAGACCTTGCATACAAAATCGCTTATCCCGTGCTCAGCAATATGGCTGACGGCAACCTGCAGAAGAATATGCTTGTAGAGGTAAGCCCCAACTGGGACGGCCGCGACAAGAAAGTGACGTATATGGAGACATTCGGTCGTCTGATGGCAGGCATAGCTCCATGGCTCTCGCTGCCCGATGACGGCACGGAAGAGGGTAAGATGCGTTCTGAACTCAGGGAGATGGCTCTTAAAAGTTACGCTCATGCCGTGAATCCCGACAGCCCTGATTATCTCGGCTGGCGCGGTCATGGTCAGGCTCTGGTGGATGCCGCATATGTGGCGGAGAGTTTCATACGCGGTTACGATGCGCTTTGGGTTCCTCTCGACGATGTCACAAAGCAGCGTTACATAACTGAATTCACACAGCTCAGAAAAGTCGATCCTCCTTATACAAACTGGTTGCTTTTCTCTTCCACGATAGAGAGCTTTCTTGCAAAAGTAGGCGCTCCTTATGACCAATACCGCGTGAACTCGGCAATACGCAAGACCGAGGAGTGGTATACCGGCGACGGCTGGTATGCCGACGGTCCAGACTTCGCATTCGACTATTACAGCAGTTATGTTTTCCACCCCATGTATCTGGAGACGCTTCAGAACATGAAAGACGCCAAGGCATATACCCGCATACATTATCCGCGTTATTACGAGCAGGCTCTGAGAAGAACGCAGAAGTATGCTGTGGTTCTCGAACGTCTCATATCACCGGAAGGGACATTCCCTGTGTTCGGACGTTCGATACCCTACCGCATGGCTACCATGCAGCCTCTTGCTCTGATGGCATGGTATGACAAGCTCCCTGCCGGAATGACCCCCGGACAGGTTCGTGCTGCTCTTACGGCAGTCATGCACAATATGTTTGACGGTAAAGAGAATTTCAACGAGAAGGATTTTCTTACAATCGGATTCTGCGGCCGTCAGCCTAATGTCGCCGACTGGTATACGAACAATGGCTCGCTTTATATGACCACACTTGCATTCATGCCTCTCGGTCTGCCTGCCACTCATCCGTTCTGGAGTGACGCTCCGCTCGACTGGACAAGCCGCAAGGCATGGTCGGGTAAACCATTCCCCAAAGACCATCACTGGAGAGGCGACAAGCAGAGAATGGGTGATTTGTTCTGAAAAAACGTATATATTATAAGTGAGTTAAAATTAAGCTCACGAAATAAATTCGTGTTACAACGAAATATACTCTAAAAACTATAACATCAAGGTATAATGGAAAATATGTTCTCCCTTGAAGGGAAAGTGGCTCTGGTCACAGGTGGTGTGTATGGTATAGGATTCGCGATTGGAAAGGCACTTCACGATGCCGGCGCGAAAGTGGTATATAATGCTCATACAGAGGAGTCGATGAATACCGGCGCCGAGAATTACAAGGCTGCCGGAATTGATGCCAAAGGATATTTCTGCGATGTGACGGATGAAAAAAGCGTGCAGGAAATGATTGCCGACATAGAGAAAAACTATGGTGGTGTGGACATTCTTGTAAACAATGCCGGCATAATCAAGCGCACACCGATGACGGAAATGGCAGTTGAGGATTTCCGTCTCGTTGTGGATATCGACCTTATCGCGCCGTTTATATGCGCCAAGGCTGTGATTCCCGGCATGATAAAGAAAGGTCACGGAAAGATTATTAACATATGTTCGATGATGAGCGAATTGGGCAGGGAGACTGTGTCTGCCTATGCCGCAGCCAAAGGAGGCCTCAAGATGCTTACCCGCAACATCTGTTCCGAATATGGTGATGCCAACATACAGTGCAACGGTATCGGTCCGGGTTACATCGCTACCCCGCAGACCGCTCCGTTGCGCGAGCGTCAGCCCGACGGAAGCCGTCACCCGTTCGATCAGTTCATCATTGCCAAAACACCGGCAGGTCGCTGGGGCACTCCTGAAGACCTCATGGGTCCGGCGGTGTTCCTTGCCTCCGATGCCTCCAACTTTGTCAACGGCCATGTGCTTTACGTAGACGGAGGTATTCTTGCCTATATCGGTAAACAACCATGATAATTATAATTTAACCTATCATAAGTGATGATGAATCGCATGATGTTGTTGTCTGCGGTGTTCGCCTGCGCCCTGTCGGCGCGGGCGGAGTCCGTGGAAATCATGATTTATAACCCTGCCGGATTCGCGAGGGAAAACGAGATTGCGGAGATTGACGAGAGCGCGGTGAAATCGCGTCTCGGTTCTCCTTTCTTCGTTCTTACGGATTCGGAAGGTAAGGAGATTCCATGGCAGAAGACACATGACGGGAAAATATTGTTTCCGGTAAATGTCGCTGCCGGCGGCTCGGCGGTATATGTGGCGGCACCCGGAGTGCCGCATCCTGTGACACCCCTTGTCTACGGTCGCCTCTTCCCCGAGCGTGCCGATGACATGACATGGGAGAACGACAATGGCGCGTATCGCGCTTATGGTCCGGGACAGCAGAAGAACGGAGACCGCACGTTCGGTTACGACATCTGGACAAAGTCAGTGCCGGACCTTGTGCTTGAAAAGAGATATATCGGCAACAACCGTCAGGGAAAGACGTTTCATCGTGACTATGGTGAGGGGATGGACGTGTATACTGTCGGTCCCACGCTCGGCGGAGGCACAAACGCATTGCTTGATGACTCCGGTGAAATCATTTATCCGTGGTGTTTCTCGGAATATGAGATTATCGAACACGGACCGCTGCGGTTTCAGGTCAGGCTGGTTTATCCCCCTGCGACAGCGGAAAAAGGGATACCTGCAGCCGAGCAGCGTGTGATCACCCTTGATGCCGGAGACTGGTTCAACAGAACGGATGTGACATATTACGGACTCGATTCCGTAAGGGATATGGTTGCCGGCCAGGTTGTGCACATCCAGAATCCCGAAGGTTATGTGCTCGACAAGGAGAACAATGCCGTGGCATATGCGGATCTCACTGAAAATGCGGAAGCCGGAAACGGGACTATATATCTCGGTATGCTGTCTGTTTCTGATTCCGAACCGTTGTATATGCCCCTTCCCGCTCCTGCGGGTGATGCCGTTGGGCACGTGGTCCTCAAAGGTAAGGTGGAGAATGCGAAGCCGTTCACATATTACTGGGGCGCGGGCTGGAGCAAAGGGGGAGTGCCGTCGATGGATGCATGGCGTGATAAGATAGAGCGCAAAAGGATGTGTCTTGACAACCCGCTTCGGATAAAAGTAATTTCAAGAAAGTAATAAAGGAGATGGAAGAAGTTTTTAAATACATAATCGGTCTCGGCGCCGCTGTAATGATGCCGGTGATTTTTACTGTGCTCGGGCTCTGCATAGGCATAAGGTTCGGGGATGCGTTGAAATCCGGACTGAAGGTCGGTGTCGGTTTCGTGGGGCTTTCTATCGTGACGGCGTTGCTGACTTCGGCACTTGGACCGGCGCTTAACAAAGTAGTGGAAATCTATGACCTTCAGCTTAAAGTGTTTGATATGGGCTGGCCGGCGGCTGCATCCGTGGCATATAATACTGCTGTCGGTGCATTTGTAATTCCGGTATGTCTTGGTGTCAACCTGCTGATGCTTTTCACCAAAACTACCCGCACCGTAAATATCGACCTGTGGAATTACTGGCATTTCGCATTTATAGGGGCTGTGGTATATTTCGCATCCGATTCACTGGTCTGGGGATTTTTCGCGGCAATAGTGTGCTACGTTATTACTCTTGTCATCGCAGACATGACGGCACGCAAATTCCAGAATTTCTATGAAGGAATGGACGGAATTTCAATTCCACAGCCGTTTTGCGCAGGTTTCGTGCCTTTTGCAATCGGAGTGAACTGGCTTTTCGACAAAATTCCGGGTGCGAACAAAATAGACGTCGATGCCGAAGGGTTGAAAAAGAAATTCGGTGTGCTCGGAGAACCGCTTATGCTCGGTGTCATTGTCGGTGTCGGCATCGGTTGTCTGACATGCGAGAGCTGGAAAGAGATTGTTGACAATATTCCTTATATACTCGGTCTCGGAATCAAGATGGGAGCCGTGATGGAGCTTATCCCCCGTGTCACAGTGCTTTTTATCGAGGGTCTCAAGCCTATCTCCGAAGCTACAAGAAGTCTTATCTCCAGGAAGTTCAAGGGTGCGGACGGTCTGAACATCGGCATGAGTCCGGCACTTGTCATCGGTCATCCCGCAACACTTGTCGCATCTATCCTGCTCATTCCTGTGACGCTGCTTCTTGCCGTTGTGCTTCCGGGCAACCAGTTCCTTCCGCTGGCTTCATTGGCGGGAATGTTCTATCTCTTCCCTCTGATGCTGCCGTATACGAAAGGCAATGTGGTCAAGACATTCGTTGCCGGACTTGTGGCGATAGTTGCGGGTCTTTATATGGTTACTAATATGGCTCCCGCATTTACGATTGCCGCCGCCGATGTGTTCTCGACAACCGGAGATGCTGCCGTGGCGATTCCTGCCGGGTTTGACGGCGGATCGCTTGATTTCGCTTCGAGTCCGCTGTCATGGATAATCTATCAGTGTTCATGCAATCTCAAATGGATCGGAGCCGGTCTGCTTGTTGCGGTGGCTCTCGGCATGGCTGTGTTCAACCGCATACTGATTGTCCGCAATCAGAAGGCTATGATTGCCGCAGGTTCCGACAGACTCCAGAAAACAGAGTAAACAAGTCCTCATTCACACAATCAGGAATGTTAATAAACAGAATAACTACAATATGAAAAGAATAGCATTATCTCTATTTATGCTTGCGGCGTGTGGCGCGATGCAGGCACAGACCAACTATCAGGTTCTTCACGCGTGTCATCCCGCAGATGTGAAACATTACGACAACGAGCAGCTCCGTTCCCGTTTTCTGATGGAAAAAGTGATGGAGGCGGATAAGGTTAACCTCACATACACTATGTATGACCGTCTCATTTTCGGAGGTGTCATGCCTGTTTCGAAGACTGTCGAGCTTGAGACAATAGATCCCCTCAAGGCGGAGTATTTTCTGGAACGCCGCGAGCTTGGTGTGATCAATACCGGTGGCGACGGCATAGTGAATGTGGACGGCAAGGATTACGAACTGCATTTCAAGGATGCACTGTATGTCGGTCAAGGAAACAAAAAAGTTACCTTCAGAAGCAAGGATGCCGCTAATCCCGCCAAGTTCTACATCAATTCCACACGCGCCCACAGACATTACAAGACACAGTTGATCTCGATCGACGGTCGCAAAGGCACCATAAAGGCGAACCAGATCAAGGCAGGCTCGCTTGCCGAAAGCAACGACCGTGTGATCAACCAGCTGATTGTAAACAACGTTCTTGAGGAAGGTCCCTGTGAACTTCAGATGGGTCTGACAGAGCTTAAGACCGGTTCTGTCTGGAACACCATGCCCGCCCACACCCACGACCGTCGTGTGGAGGCATACTATTACTTCAATGTGCCCGAAGGCAACCGTATCTGTCATCTCATGGGAGAACCAAAGGAGAACCGTCTTATCTGGATGAATCCCGAGCAGGCGGTGATTTCGCCCGAATGGAGCATCCATTGCGCGGCAGGCACAAGCAATTACATGTTTATCTGGGGCATGGGCGGCGAAAACCTCGACTATACCGACCAGGACCGCTTCCCCTACACAGAGATGCGCTAACCCCGGTCTTCTCTTTTGACTCACAGCTGTGAGTCCGGAAGTGTGCCCGATCTGATCGGGCACACTTTTTTAAGATACGTGAAATGGCTGGCATAATAAAATATTTGCAATTATGCCATATAAGATTTATCTTTGTAGTTATGAACGATAAATTTATTGACAGACCTGGGCTGTTTGGACAAAGACATTCAAGCAGAGACTATTCATTGGCAAAAAATTGGGGGAAGAATATATTTAATAGTTCTTTCCCGGCATCTTTGATAGCATATATGTATTCCAAAAAACGTAGATCCGGTGTATATAAAGACAGATATTCATGGACGTATTGATAAAGGTTATATATCAGGGGAAGATGTATTTGGTATAAATCCGTTGTCTGACAGAGCATATTATAATTTTGAGGCAGGTTTCTCATCATTTGAAAAATTTTATAGTGGAAATCGTGAGAAAATAGATTTAGTGATGATGGATATGGATACCAATGCAAGCCTCATCGGGTTGGAAATTAAGCTCACTGCATTGCCGGATAATACAACAAAGAATGAAGCTGAAGATGGATATGGCTGTGAAATAGTGGTCAGACCACCTACGATATGTTTCCTTGCCTGTAGCATTTGCGAGGCTTATAATGACGAAGAGTCAAAAAACAGGCTTAGGAGGATTTTAAACAAGGTTCCGAAGATATACCATTGGAATGAAACTTCTTCGGTTGTTCCACATTATGAAAAAATAGAAAGTGCAGTAATGGAAGTTGCCAGAGATATCTGGGACAGACAGCAGCCATTGATTGTCCAGCCTATTTGGAAAATGTCCGGAAACAAATTGGCTGACGATTGTCTGGATGTTTTTGTCTGGTCCAATCTGGCTGTGTTGCATATGTGCTATGAGAAAGAAGGCAGAAGAAAAGGAGAAATATCAAGATTTCAAAGGGCTTTGATCTGGGTTTATCTCATGTTAAAGGATTTTGTGGATTATGACACATTTGATTATGTGAGAATAATCAAGGAACATTCGTATGAAAATGCGAATGACAAGGCATTCGCTTTGCCTGGCAGGTCTTCCAACAGATTGATGAGATCCAAGGAGCTTACTCATCCGAGAATAAGAAAAAAAGAAATAAAGAACATCATATTGGGTGGAGGTCAGAATTTATTGAGTCCTGAACGTAGGTTTGATGCGGCATTGGTTAATAATCCGGATATATTTGATTGAAATACAATGAGAACGGTAGATTTGTTTTGTGGTTGCGGGGGGATGAGTCTTGGCTTTCAGAATGCAGGTTATGATGTGTTGGCTGCGTTTGACAATTGGGACCGGGCAATAGAAGTTTACAAACATAATTTCAGTCATGATGTCTATAAGAAGGACTTGTCAGATGAGGAGTGTACTGTTCAGTTGATAAAAAAATATAATCCTCGCATAATCATAGGTGGACCTCCTTGTCAGGATTTTTCGTCAGCCGGCAAGCGTAATGAAGATAACGGGCGTGGGGATCTGACTATAAATTTTGCAAATATAGTTGCAGCCTGCAATCCTGAATTTTTTGTTATGGAGAATGTCGCAAGAATTCGTAACACAAGGAAACTGGCTATCGCCAGGTCGATTCTGCAGAATGCCGGATATGGATTGACCGAATGTGTGCTTGATGCAAGTCTGTGTGGTGTCCCACAATCCAGAAAACGATTCTTCCTGATAGGAAGAGTCGGGGAATCTCATGATTTTCTTTTGCCGTTCATTAAAAACGGACTTTCCCGTAAACATCTTACGCTGAGGGACTTTTTTGGCGATGAAATAAACTTTGAATACTATTATAGACATCCGAGAAGTTATGCCAGAAGGGGTATATTCAGCATAGATGAACCGAGTCCTACAATTAGAGGTGTGAACAGGCCGATGCCCAAAGGATATCCCGGTCATCCGGGAGATCCGGTAAAAGACCTGTCTGAAATAAGGGAACTCTCTACTGAACTTAGAAGTAGAATACAGACATTTCCGGTTTCATTCAATTTTATTGGTAACAAGACGGAAAAAGAGCAGATGATAGGGAATGCCGTACCGGTCAATCTTGCAAGATTTGTAGGAGAGATAATAAAAAAGTATCTGGCATATATGGAGAGAGACAATTTTGTTCCTTTTGAAAAAAAGATATATCATTATGATGATGTGCAGCCGCTGATGTTGTTCGATGAGAGTGGCAGATATTGTTAAGAACGTGCTCACAGAAGGTGCTCTTGGGATTGTTTTGGAAGGTGTGTTTTTGGCAGTTGGGTGGAAATTTGTTAATTTTGCAGTGAACTATGTGGAACGGCTGTGCCGTTTTAAAAGAGTAATCACATAGTCTGTTGTTTTCAGATGGCAAATAAACTGGTTGAAATAGTAGCCGAGAATGCCTGCAAGCTGCAAGGACGCGAAGCTTACCGCTTCTGCTGGCGCAAGGACGGTGAATGGCTGTCGACATCCTGGGAAGAGTTCGCCGTGCAGGTGGATGTCGCCGCAAAGGCTTTGGCTATGCTCGGTCTTATAGAAAAAGACACTGTCGCCATATGCTCTCCCAATACCCCCCAGATTCTGATAACTGAGTTCGGTGCGTTCAAGAACCGGCTTGCCTGCATCCCGATATATTCGAGCAGTTCGCAGGCACAGTATGATTTTATCGTGTCGGACGGGGGAGCGTCGGTGCTGTTTGTGGGCGACAGTCATCAGTATCCTCTTGCATATAATCATTGGAAATCCCATCCCGATAAAATACGGAAAATCGTCATCTTCAAGAACGATGGTCTTGATTTGAGGGAAGACGATACGGTGTCTATCTTCTGGGATGACTTTGTGCGTCTCGGCATGAACGCCACGGAAGAGACAGCCCGAGAGGTAGAAAGGCGGGCATCCGGCGGTCTGCCGGAAGATATGGCTACGCTGATATATACTTCAGGCACGACCGGCGAACCCAAAGGGGTGGTCATAACCCATGGCAATTATGATGCGGCTATTGAGATGCATCTCGAGATGCTGACAACAATCAGCGATGATGACCTTTCAATGGCGTTCCTCCCGATGTCTCACATCCTCGAGAAAGCATGGTGCTTCTTCTGTATTTCGCGCGGACTCGCAGTTGCGGTCAATTATGATCCCCGCCTGATTCAGGACACTATCCATGAGGTGCATCCCAATCTTATGTGCTGTGTGCCGAGGTTCTGGGAGAAGGTATATGCCGGTGTCAAGGAGAAGATCGCGGCGATGAGTCCGATGCAGAGGACTTTGGTGAACCGCGCGATAAGCGTGGGACGCAGACGTAATCTCCACTACAGAAGGCGTGGCAAGAGGGCGCCTTGGTATGTCGAGAAGGAGTATAAGTTCTGGGATAAACGCATATTCTCCAAACTGAAGGGTGCTATAGGCATTCCGAATCCGAATTTCTTCCCTACTGCGGGAGCGCCACTGAGCGACCGTATCTGTGAATTCATGCATTCAGTGGGAATCGACATAATAATCGGCTACGGTCTTAGCGAGACCACAGCCACAGTAAGCTGCTTTCCTGAAACAGATTACGAGATCGGAACAGTTGGCTTGCCCTTGCCGGGTGTGAAAGTGCGGATAGACGATAACGGCGAGATTCTGGTAAAGGCACCCACCGTGACTCCCGGATATTACAATAATCCGGAAGCGAATGCAAAAGCCTTTACGGAAGACGGGTATTTCCGCACAGGTGATGCGGGACATTTCACGCCATCAGGCGCGCTTGTGCTCACCGAACGTGTAAAAGACCTTTTCAAGACTTCAAACGGCAAGTACATAGCCCCGCAGATGCTGGAGAGCCGTCTTGCCGAAAACAAATACATAGACGAAGTGGCTGTGATCGGAGACAAACGGAAATATGTCACGGCTCTTGTGGTGCCTAACCTGTCGCAATTGCGGAGATGGGCGGAGAAGGAAGGTATGCAGACCACTGACAGTGTGGCGTTGTGTGCCGATCCGCGCACCGTGGCGTTCATAATGTCGGAGATAAAACCGGTGCAGGCGGATCTTGCGGAATTCGAGAAGATAAAAAAGATAACTCTCCTACCGCATCATTTCTCGATAATGAACGGAGAGGTGACCAACACCATGAAGGTAAGACGCCCCATCGTAAATGAACGCTATGCAGCAGAGATTGAAAAAATGTATAACGAATGATAACACTCGAACAACTTAAAGACGCTGAAGAGCGCACTGCCGCGCTCAAAAGGTATCTTGACATAGATTCAAAAAGAATCGAAGTCGAGGAGGAGGAATTGCGCACGCATGTCGCTGACTTCTGGGACGACAGGGATAAGGCTGAGGCTCAGATGCGCAAGATCAAGGAGCTTCATTTCTGGATTGATTCCTACACCGCGCTTGAAAAGCAGGTGGAGGAACTTCAGCTCGCCTTTGATTTTGTGAAGGAGGAACTCGTGACGGAGCAGGAAGTAGACCAGCAGTATGAGGCTGTGGTCAAGGAACTCGAACGTCTTGAACTCCGCAATATGCTGCGGCGCGAGGAAGACAAGCTCGGCGTGGTGCTCAAAATCAACTCCGGTGCCGGCGGCACAGAGAGTCAGGACTGGGCGCAGATGCTGATGCGCCTGTATCTGCGTTATGCGGAACGTCACGGCTATAAGACATCCATCGCCCAGATCCTCGATGGTGACGAGGCGGGAATCAAGTCTGTTACTATTAATGTGGAAGGTGATTATGCCTATGGCTTCCTCAAGAGCGAGAACGGAGTGCACCGTCTCGTGCGTGTAAGTCCATATAACGCTCAGGGAAAGCGTATGACTTCTTTTGCCTCTGTATTTGTAACCCCTCTTGTAGACGATACAATAGAGGTGAATGTGGAGACGGCACGCATATCCTGGGATACCTTCCGTTCCGGAGGAGCCGGAGGTCAGAATGTCAACAAGGTGGAATCGGGAGTGCGTCTGCGTTATCAGTATAAAGACCCATACACGGGAGAGGAGGAGGAGATCCTTATCGAGAATACCGAGACCCGTGACCAGCCGAAGAATAAGGAGAACGCGATGCGTCA
>ERZ778511.1336-NODE-1336-length-17332-cov-4.419286_pt1 | contig 17332 bp, 15 predicted proteins | sample MGYA00510347_ERZ778511 | MGnify/ENA primary metagenome ERZ778511 (study PRJEB29527, sample SAMN07138967) | mouse gut metagenome | material: feces | host: mouse | place: China:Nanjing | collected 2016-01-25 ...
GACTCGCGAAGCGTGGATTCTGTTTTCCTTATTCATGACAATAGAATCCACGCTTCGCGAGTCTTCTATTGTCATGAATAAAAAGCCCGCATAACGTGTTTTCTATTGTTGTAAAAATCAAACAAGCAGAATCTTCATGCATATTCCAACGGCATCAATGCCTCTGCCGGAAATACCGTATCAGATAATAAACCACTGCCACCGGAATGAGGATGGGCAGCACAGTGGTAAGTACAAAGCCTACTATATTTAAAATGATAAAAAAGACAAGCACTACAACCAGCCAGAAAAGCCAGTTTGGAAGCCGGAACACTCTGCCGCCAAACAGTCCGCCCTTTGTTCTTGCTCCATCCTCATCTTCCGCATATGTGCCGCTGCCGTCCCCTGCCACACCGCTGATGGTTTTCGCCAGCAGCCGGGGATCACCCAATTCTCCCAGTACATCTTCCTCGCTGCGTCCCTTCCGCATCTCCGTGTCAATATAGTTTTCATAATAAGCCACATTTTCGTTGACAACACGGTAATCAACTCTGCCGGAAAGCGACTTGCGCAGGACTTCCGTAAACTCAAATCTGTTCATCTTCAGACTCCTTATAAATATTTATCCATACCGAATCCGTCTGACAGCTTCTTTTTCATATGTTCCGGATTCTTCTTCATCTCCATCATGGTTCCAAAAGCCCGAAGCACCATTGTTTCCTTATTACAGCTCTCTGTATTTTTCCCGGAATCCGCAATTAAATTATAAATATCCATCTCATAGACAAATAAATCAATTAAGGTATATCCTTCCAGGCGGACTTTTCCAAGCAGGCAGTGATGTGTTATATAATATACCATCTCTTCCATCAGCGCATCGTCCTCCAGAAGCCCCTGCCACAGAATATCGCCCTGCACTTCACTTACGCCTGCCAGTTGACAGAGTGTCTGCAGCGCTTCATACAGTTTAATCTTTCCATTGTGAAACAAAATATGTGACACTACAATCCCTCCCCCTGCGGACTTTTTGTCGCCATGAATTATAACACATTTTTACAGAATATGCCACTGCAAACAAACGAAAGGCGGTTCAAAAAGCCATCCTGCACACACAGATGCAGAATGGCTTTTTACATGTCCATGATCCTCCTTTACGGAATGATACATGGTTTTATTCTTTGATCAGTTCCACTTCAACAGGGATTTCTTTTTCCACGGTTTCTCCCGCAATGAGTTTGATTGCGGTTTCCACTGCGGTTGCACCCATCAGGTCCGGCTTCTGTGCCACGGTTGCTGCCATCTTGCCGGCAGATACGGCTGTAAGAGCGTCATCTGTGGCATCAAATCCGATGACAATAATTTCTTTTCCGCCGATTGCTTCCACTGCACCCAGAGCCATCTCGTCATTGTGGGCAAACACACCCTGGATATCCGGGTTCGCCTGCAGCATGTTTTCCATAACGCTCATACCCTCGGAACGGTTAAAGTTTGCTGTCTGTTTGGATACCACATCCAGTTTCTCGTCCGCTACCAGATGGAAGCCTTCCCCACGGTCAATGGTTGCGCTCGCACCGGAAACCCCTTCCAGTTCCGCTACTTTGGCGCCTTCTCCAACCAATGTTACCAGATATTCCGTTGCCATCTGCGCACCTGCCACATTGTCGGATGCGATGGCACAGTCCACCTCCACGCCGTTTACCACACGGTCTACGGAAACAACTTTAATCCCTTTTGCAACGGCATCCTGTACTGCCGGCGCCACTGCGTCTGAATCTACGGGATTGACAATCAGTACACTGATATTCCTGGAGATGAGGTCTTCGATATCATTGGTCTGTTTTGCCGCGTCGTCTCCCGCGTCCACTACAATCAGTTCTACATTTTTCTCTTTTGCCGCTGCCTGTGCGCCTTCGCTCAGAGTTACGAAAAACGGGTTGTTCAGTGTGGATACTGCAAGTCCGATTGACCCATTTCCCTGGGTTTCCGAAGTCGTATCACCTTCTGCTTCTGCTGTTGCATTTGCCGCTTCCGTCTTACCCTTGTTACTCTCTCCGTCCACGGATACCGCGCTGCATCCCACAGCGGTCAGGGCAACCATTGCTGCCATGAATGTTGCTGCCAATCGTTTCATTTTCATAATCTTTTCCCTCCGTTTTAAATAATTTATTTATGAACCCGCCATTGCAGCGGGCCGATTCACTTGATTCGGAATGGTTCCGGCTACATCTTTTACCGCTTGTGGTCTGACATAACCGCCACCAGGATAACGATACCTTTTACCACATCCTGATAATAGGAAGAAACACCCAAAATATTCAGTCCGTTATTCAATACTGCAATAATCAATACACCTACAAATGTCTTCCAGATACGTCCCCGGCCGCCGTTCATACTCGTGCCGCCCAGCGCCACTGCCGCAATGGCATCCAGTTCATATCCGTCACCCAGTGTGGGCTGTGCAGAACCCAGACGGGACAGCAGAATCAACCCGGATACGGCTGCCATACAACCGGATATGGCATAAGCGGCCATTTTGGTCAGGTCAATATTGACACCGGCCAGTTTTGCAGATTTCCAGTTACTGCCGGTAGCGTAAATGCGCCTGCCGAATGTGGTCTTTTCCAGTATGAAAACAAAGATTGCAAACACCACCAGGAACAGGATTACCGGAATGGGAATACCAAAGAGATTTCCCTTGCCCACCAGTTTCAGGAAGAAGCTGTCACCCAGATTGGAAATCGGTTTTCCGTCCATAAAAATCATTGTCAGGCCTCTGTATACGGTCATGGTTATCAGTGTTGCGATAAAGGGCTGCAGACGTCCCTTTGTAACCAGCACACCACTGATCAGGCCAAAGCCCGTACCGATGGCAAGTGACAGAAACATGGCCACACCTACCGGCATGCCGCCTGCGATAAAGCTTGCACAAAACGCCGTGGTCAACGCCAGTACGGAACCGACGGAAAGGTCAATCCCTCCGGTGAGTATAACGCAGGTCATACCAAAAGCGATAAAGCCGTTGATGGATGATTGCCGAAGCAATGACAAAAAGTTGCTGACTGTACGGAATTCCGGGCTGATAACGCCGATTACCAGAACCAGAAGAACCAGAGCGATCAGAGCGCCCAGATCCTGAATATAATTAATTGCCTTCTTATTGTTCATTTAGCTCCCCTCCTGTCGCAAGAATCATAATATTTTCCTGATTTGCTTCTTCTTTCATAAGCATACCTGTTACTCTGCCTTCATGTACTACCATCACCCGGTCCGACATACCCAGCACTTCGGGAAGTTCCGACGATACCATAATAATCGCCACGCCTTTTTCTGCCAGATCATTGATAATACTGTATATCTCTTTTTTTGCACCGATATCCACACCTCTGGTTGGCTCATCCAGAATGAGGATTTTAGGCTCCGTATAGATCCATTTTGCAAAAACCACTTTCTGCTGGTTTCCACCACTCAAATTATTGCATTCATGCTGCGGACCAAAACATTTGATATGTAATTCTTCTATACCGCGTTTGACAAGGCCGTCTTCCGATTCTTTTTTCAGGACTCCATAGCTGGAAATCCTGCCCAGATTGGCAATGGAAATATTTTTCATAATGCTTTCTTCCAGCATCAGACCTTCCACTTTACGGTCTTCCGTAATAAAGCCGATTCCATTCTTCATGGCTTCCTGGGGATTCCGGTTCACAATCTGTTTTCCGTTCAGATAGATTTCTCCGCTTACATGGGGCATATTTCCGAAAATAGCCTGCATAATCTCTGTTCTGCCGGCGCCCATCAGGCCCGATACCCCCAGTACCTCTCCGGCATGTACCTGAAAGGATACATTCTGAAATACACCCGGGCAGGTCAGTCCTTTGACCTCAAAAGCCACGTCGCCGATTTTTACATCCCGCACCGGATAACGCTCTCCGATCTCCCGGCCGATCATCATCTTTACCACATCATTCATATCGGTCTTTTTGATCTCTTTTGTTCCGATATAGGAACCGTCCCGCAAAACCGTAATCCGGTCGCAGAGTTCAAAAATCTCTTCCATACGATGGGAAATATAGACGATGGATACCCCTTTTTCCCTGAGGGAGTTTACCACCTGGAACAGCACCGTAGTCTCACTCTGGGTCAGGGCCGCCGTAGGTTCATCCATAATAATGACCTGTGCGTCCACCATCAGCGCTTTGGCAATCTCAATCATCTGCTGCTGTCCTACAGACAATTCATTCATCCTCTGCCCCGGATCAATCTCCACCCCAAGGCGATCCAGAATCTTTTTCACTTCCTGGCGCATGGCCTTTTTGTCACATACGCCAAACCCCTTTTTTATTTCTTTTCCCAGGAACATATTCTCTTCTACTGTCAGGTCAAACAGTACATTCAACTCCTGGTGAATAAATACAATACCGGCGCGTTCCGCCTCCTGCGGATTTTTGTAGCACACTTCCTGCCCGTCTACCAATACAGTGCCGGCATCTCTTGTGTAAACACCGGTGAGAATTTTCATCAGCGTGGATTTGCCCGCGCCGTTCTCGCCCATCAATGCATGGATTTCACCATGGTCCAACAGGAATCCGGCATCTTTTAACACCGCATTGCCCCCAAAGGACTTGTCGATTCCCCGCATTTCAATTTGCATACGCCCGCCTCCTTTCCTGTTTTAGAAAATACAGCCTGACTGCAGGATGATATTGGCATATGGTGTCGTCTCCCCTGTACGAATCACCGCCCTGCATCCCTTTGTCATCTTTTTCAGTTTTGTATGGGATACAAATTCAATTTCAATTTTGAAACCCGTTTCGCAACCGGTTTCAAGACCCGTAAGAAACGATTTCAGTTCATCCAGAAGGGCCGGACTCTTCTCTTTCATCTCTTCGGCAAGATACACTTTCTCTATTTTCATATCATCGGTCACTTCTTTCAGCACATCCATAAACGTCGGCTGTCCGAATCTGAGTGCCAAATCAATCCGCTGTGTCTCCTCCGGGATCGGCAGACCGCAGTCTCCAATGCAGATGCAGTCCGTATGTCCCATACAGGAGAGAACCTTTGAAATATCACTGTTTAAAATCCCGTGTTTTTTCATATTGCCTCTCACCTCCTGTCCTTTTCAGGCTTTCAATTCATGTTCCACTTCTTCTGCGGAAGGCATTCCGCTCTGTGCCCCAAATTTTTCCGTGGAAAGGCTGGCTGCAGTATTTGCATAGGCAAGCGCCTTTTCCATGGAATCCCCTGCTGCTCTTCTGACTGCAAATGCGCCATTCAGTGTATCTCCTGCACCGGTGGTATCTGCGACCTTTGCCGGTCTGGCCGGAACGGTCAGGATTTCTCCGGACTTCAGACATGTGGACACACCTCTGGATCCCTGAGTGATAATCAGCTTTTCCGGATAGCCCTGCAAGATCTCTTCCGTGGACTTTCCATCTCCGAAAATCAGTACCGCTTCATGCTCATTGGGGGTTAAGTAGGTTACCTTCTCCACAATCTCCACGGGTACTTCCGCTGCGGGCGCCGGGTTCAGTACGACCTGAATATCGTTCTGCGCACAGAAATCCACCACATAATGTACCGTATCCAGCGGAATCTCATGCTGCAATACAACCATGTCAAAGGTCTTCAAAACCGGCTTGATTTCATCCACATACTCCCGGTCAACTTTTCCGTTGGCACCCGGAACGACGATAATCGTATTATCATTTTCTGCCACCGTAATCATGGCAATCCCTGTGGGTACATCCTTTATCACTTTCACATGTTCTGTTTTTACCCCCACATCTTTCAGATTCTGAAGCAGTCTTTCTCCGTTGCTGTCGTCTCCCACACAGCCAAACATCTCCACATCCGCTCCCAGTTTTGCCATGGCTACCGCCTGGTTGGCGCCTTTTCCTCCTGGTATATAGCTGATGCTTCCTCCGGCCAATGTCTCACCCTTTGCCGGAATCCGCTCTGCGGTTACAGTCATGTCCATATTGATGCTTCCTACTACTGCCAGCTTCATTCCTGTTGCTCCTTTCTCCTTGTGGTCTGACGTTCTACAAGGGATACGTCAAATACATTTTCTTTTTGAAATGGCAGGCCCTCTCCATATCGAATAATGGTCTGGACCGCCAGTGTTCCCATTTTATCAATGGACTGAATAATGGTGGTCAGCTCCGGTGTAAACAGCCAACTGAGTTTAATATTGTCAAATCCGATGATCTGAACATCTTCCGGGATTCTGTACCCCGCCTGGGACAATATTTTATAGGATGCAATGGCCACCATATCATTGCTGGCAATCACACCGTCCACCGCCGGATACTGCCGTATCAGTTCCCGTGCTGCCGCAAGTCCCGCTTCATAATCATAAAGGCAGTCGATGATCTGTTCTTGTATATGATTCTCTCTGCATGCAGCCTGGTATCCTTCATACCGCCGTTTCCCACTGGATAAGTTCAGCGGGCCTCTCATACATACAATATTCTTACAGCCGCATGTAATCAGATGCTCCATGGCCATCTGTCCGCCCTTATAATGATCGGATTCCACATAGGCAATCTCGCCGCTGTCCGTAAGCTGACGGTCCAGTACGACAACCGGTATCTGGCAGTCTGCCAGCGCCAGGCCGGTTTCATCACTGTAGGTCACAATAATTACCCCGTCCGCCTTCATTCTGCCAAGCATCTGGATATTGAGCAGTTCCTTTTCCGTATTGTTATTGGAATTGCAGAGCAATATCTTATACCCGTTCCTGTATGCTTCTTCTTCCACCGCTTTTGCCAGTTCATTAAAAAAGGGGTTCTCTATGTTGGGAACAATTACGCCAATGATTTTGGACGACTGTTTAAACAGTGCCCTGGCCAGTTCGTTTGGTTTGAAACCCGTTTCTTGAATCGCGGCAAGAACCTTTTGCTTTTTATCTTCTTCTACATGTGCAGTACCATTCATGACTCGTGATACAGTGGAAGGAGAAACGCCTGCCAGCCTTGCTACATCCCTGATGCCTGCCATTTATGTTTCCTCCGTTTCAAGTTGTGAAACGCGTTTCATCTATGTGTTTATTGTATAGAATAGATATATACTTGTCAATCCCCTTTTTATTCTTCATCACTTTTAACAAATACTTATTTTTATTTTTGTGCATATTAACAAGCATTTTTTTCGTTACACATGGTTTTGTCAAATTCTGTATATTTTTGACAGGATTACGATTAGTAAAAATATTTATTAATTTTCTTACTCCATTATGATCTATGCTATGTTAGAATAAACAGGTGATGGATCATGAACTATAGACTCAGAATACGTGATTTACGAGAGGATCACGACAAAACACAACAGAATATAGCAGACATCCTGGGAACTTCTCAAACTATGTATGCCCGCTATGAACGAGGTGCCACTGAACTCCCAGTCCGCCATCTTATCCGTCTGGCCTGCTATTATAATGTGAGTATGGAATATATTGTGGGGTTGACAGATACCAAAACCCCTTTGTCGAAAAACAACAAAAAACCTACATAAACGATCCGAATACAGGAAAATACAGACTTCCACATTCCAGCTTCTTCATATATCTGCAAGGGGCAGATTCTATTTGTCTGCTTATCATTCCTGAAACAGCAAGGACAACAACAGAAAGCACGCAAAGCGTGCTTTCTGTCATCATGTAAACAACCAATTTTATTCGTCAACACTGTAATTGGGAGCTTCCTTTGTAATATGAATATCATGGGGATGGCTTTCCTTCAAAGCGGCGGCAGATATTTTTACAAATTTCCCATGTTCCTTGAGTTCTTCAATGTTGAATGTCCCACAATAGCCCATACCGGAACGCAGGCCTCCCATAAGCTGGAATACGGTATCTTCCACGGTCCCCTTATAAGCCACACGGCCTTCCACGCCTTCCGGCACCAGTTTTCTCGCATCAGACTGGAAATACCGGTCCTTGCTTCCATTCTCCATTGCCGCAATAGAACCCATACCACGATACACTTTATACTTCCTGCCCTGGAACAGTTCGAATGTTCCGGGACTTTCATCACAGCCCGCAAAGATACTGCCCATCATACACACATTACCGCCGGCAGCAATGGCCTTTGTCATATCACCGGAATATTTAATACCGCCATCGGCAATAATGGGTATACCATACTCTTTTGCCACCTGATAGGAGTCCATAATGGCCGTTACCTGTGGCACACCGATACCGGCCACCACACGGGTCGTACAGATTGAGCCGGGACCAATGCCCACCTTCACTGCATCTGCGCCTGCTTCTATCAGAGCCTTTGTACCCTCTCCCGTTGCCACATTGCCCGCAATCACCTGCAGGTCAGGATATGCCTCCCGGATCATCCGCAGACACCGCAGCACATTTTCGGAATGCCCATGAGCGCTGTCCAGCACAATCACATCCACCTTGGCGTCCACCAGCGCAGCAACCCGATCCAGCACATTGGCCGTAATACCCACACCTGCACCGCACAGCAGCCGGCCCTGTTCATCTTTTGCCGCCAGTGGATATTTGATCGTCTTTTCTATATCCTTAATGGTAATCAGGCCTTTTAAGTTAAAATCCCCGTCTACAATGGGAAGTTTCTCTTTTCTGGCCTGTCCCAGTATCTTCTTGGCTTCCTCCAGCGTAATGCCTTCCCTTGCGGTGATGAGCCCTTCGGACGTCATACATTCCTTAATCAGCTTTGTATAGTCCGTCTCAAACTTCAGGTCACGGTTGGTTATAATACCCACCAGCTTTTTCCCCTCGGTAATGGGCACACCGGAAATCCGGAACTTACCCATCAGTGTATCTGCATCCGCCAGCGTATGCTCAGGAGTCAATGAAAATGGATCCGTAATTACACCGTTTTCAGAACGTTTTACCTTGTCCACTTCCTCTGCCTGTGCTTCAATCGACATATTCTTATGGATGATTCCAATGCCCCCCTGCCTTGCCATGGCAATCGCCATGCGGTGCTCTGTAACCGTATCCATGCCTGCACTCATCATCGGAATATTCAAACGGATCTTCTTCGTCAGCCACGTGGATAAATCCACCTGATTCGGAATGACCTGCGAATAACCCGGAACAAGTAATACATCATCAAATGTAATGCCTTCACCAATTATCTGACCCATGTCTCATCCTCCTGTCATACGATATATTTTGAAAAGTTTATCAGACCGGGCAGGTCTTTGTCAATGCAAAAATAATTTCCCCGGCGCAGCGCCGTGCAATGCCTGTACCAGCCCTTCGTCTGCATCCAGCACAACTTTGATCTGTCCTTCATAATAGAATACATACTTTTTCCTACCGCTCCGGCTGCTGTAATCCTTCACCGTACAATTCCTGTTGCGGAAACCGTCCAGATGATAAGAATCCTCCGGCGCGCCGATTTCTATTTTGTCAACCAGATAATCAGCCTCGGACTTTCTCCTGCTCCGGGCCATAATCCGGTCTACGGTCAGTTCCCTGCATACATAGCTGTATTCAAACTCAATCCACTCCTGCAGATAAAAGAAATATGCGCCTGCTCCAAACAGCAGCGCCCCGGCCAGAAAGAAAACCGTATAGGGTACCAAAATCAGGGAAAATACAGACAGAATCCCGCACACGATCTTCAGCACAGCCGCCGCCATATTACGCTTTCTTGCCACCAATACTTCCAAAAATGTCTGATCCATTTTATGCCACCTTTCGCCGTTTCGTTGCAGCATATGCCTGCCCTCTCCCATGCCATACTTCCAGGCAGGCATACGCCATGTCCCGTTTCTTTCTATGATAGTACAAAATGGTGCCGGATTCAATCACATTCCCACTCAAACCAACATTTCCCGCAGCATTTGATTTACCTGTGCCGGATCGGCTTTTCCTTTCATGGCTTTCATGGTCTGCCCCACAAGAAAGCCCAGGGCTTTTTCTTTGCCGCCCAGGTAATCCTCCACGGATTTGGGATTTTCTGCAATGACTTTCCGTAATACTTCCGTCAGCCCGCCGGCATCATTTACAATCAGCAGGCCCCGCTCCCTGGCACAGTCCGCCGGGTCTGTATCTGTGTCAAACATGACCTCAAAAATCTCCTTTGCCGAACTGCCGTTGATTTCTCCGGCTTCTCTCATCACAATCAATTTGGCCAGGTGGGCAGGGGAAATCACCATATCCTCCGGATCTCTGCCCCGTTCTTTTAAAAGGCGCATGCCTTCCCCCATCAGCCAGTTAGATACTTTTTTCGGTTGATTGCAGAGGGCTGTGGTTTCTTCAAACAGCATTGCCATCTGGCGGGACTCAGTCAAAATTTCAATATCATAATCGGGAATCTGATATTCCTCCCGATACCGCTGAATCTTTTCCGTCCGCATTTCCGGCAAGGCGGCTTTTCGTTCCTCCAGCCATGCTTCACTGATACGGATGGGAACGAGATCGGGGTCCGGGAAATACCGGTAGTCCCGGGCGTCCTCTTTCGAGCGCATGGCATAAGAACATCCCTTTGCATCGTCCCATCTCCTTGTTTCCTGTACCACCACAGCGCCGGATGTAAGAAGGTCAATCTGACGGTCCCGCTCGCCTGCAATGGCTCTTGTAATCGCTTTAAAGGAATTTAAATTTTTCATTTCCGTCCGGACACCCGGCTCCGCCCCCGGTTCCCTTACAGACAGATTTACATCCACCCGCATGGAACCTTCCTGCAGTTTGCAGTCAGAGGCGCCCAAATACCGGATCATCAGGCGCAGTTTCTCCAGATAGGCAATTACCTCTTCGGCGCTTCTCATATCCGGCTCAGATACAATTTCAATCAGCGGCACGCCGGACCGGTTATAATCCACCAGGGTACAGTCCTCCCATTCATCATGGATCAGTTTGCCCGCATCCTCCTCCATATGGATTTCATGAATGCCAATCCGTTTCGTTCCTTCCGGCATTTCGATTTCCACCCAGCCGTTTCGGCATATGGGCAGATAGAGCTGGGAAATCTGATAGTTCTGCGGATTATCCGGATAAAAATAGTTTTTCCTGTCAAATTTACAGTACCTGGTAATCTCACAGTTTGTAGCCAGTCCCACAGAAACCGCATATTCCAGCACTTTTCGATTCAATACCGGAAGCGAACCGGGCATACCCGTACAAACCGGGCAGGTATGGGTGTTGGGCACTCCGCCAAAGGCGGTGGAACAGCCGCAGAAAATCTTTGTCTTTGTGGCAAGCTCCACATGCACTTCCAGTCCGATGACTGATTCATATTGTTTTTCTTTTCCCATTTATTTTCCCTCCCCGCATACCCCAAAAGGGCCCTGGCCGCCTGCCTGTTCATACGCAAATGCGGCCCGGAACAGTTTCTTTTCCGCAAAACAGTTCCCGATCAGCTGCATCCCAATGGGAAGCCCCTCTGCGTCCATGCCACAGGGCACCGTGATCCCCGGCAGCCCGGCCAGATTTACAGAAACCGTATAAATATCGCTCAGATACATGGAAATGGGATCCGCCAGGCTCTCGCCCAGACGCGGCGCCGTGGTGGGGGCCGCCGGGCTCAGGATTATATCATATGTTTCAAAGGCCCGGTCAAACGCCTGCTTAATCAATGCCTTTACCCGCAGTGCCTTCAAATAATACGCATCGTAATAACCGGAACTGAGCACAAAACAGCCCAGCATAATCCGTCTCTTTACTTCTTCCCCAAACCCTTCTGAACGGGTTTTTTTGTACATTTTATGCAAACCTTCCCGCTCGCCGGCCCGAAAACCATATTTGATGCCGTCAAACCGTTCCAGATTGGAACTGGCCTCTGCAGCGGCAATGGTATAATAAGCGGGAATGGCATATTCCACCAGGCTTAAATCAAATTCTTCCACAATGGCCCCCTGGCTTTTCAGTACATCCGCCGCTTTCAGCACACTGTTTCCCACATCTGCCGAAAGCCCTTCCGTAAAATAGTCCCTGGGAATACCAATCCGCATTCCCTTCACATCCTTCTGCAAGGCTTTGGTAAAATCCGTGTCCATACGGGCTATGGAGGTGGAATCCTGTTTGTCATGGGAAGCAATGCATTCCAGCAAAGCAGCACAGTCCGTTACGTCCCTGCACAGCGGCCCGATCTGATCCAGCGACGAACCATAGGCAATGAGGCCATAACGGGATACCGTACCATAGGTGGGTTTCATACCCACCACGCCACAATAGGAGGCAGGCTGCCGGATGGAGCCCCCGGTATCTGATCCCAGGGCCATAAAGCATTCGCCTGCCGCCACTGCCGCCGCAGACCCACCGGAAGATCCGCCTGGCACATGCCGTTCATTCCACGGATTTTTCGTCGGCCCGAAAGCGGATGTTTCCGTCGTTGAGCCCATGGCAAATTCATCCATATTGGTCTTGCCAATGATCACTGCGCCTGCCTGTGTCAGGCGATGTACGGCCTGCGCCGAATAGCGGGGAACAAACTGCTGCAGGATTTTGGACGCACAGGTGGTAAGCATTCCCTCTGTGCACAGATTGTCTTTGACAGCAACGGGAACCCCCGCCAAAGGCCCTGTCAATATTCCCGCATCAATTTTGCGCTGTACTTCCTCCGCCCTCTGAAAAGCGCCTTCCCGATCCACTGTAATATAACAGTTCAGGCTTTCTTCTCTCCTGTCCATCACATCGAAAACCGCCTGCATCGCATCCATGGCAGTCATCCGCTTCTCCCGGATTTCCCTGCCCAGTTCCATGGCTGTCATTTCCACTGGTTTCATGAAGCATCCCTCCTACTCAAATGTACGCGGCACCACAAACATACCGTCCTTTTCCTCCGGCGCGTTTGCCAGCAGTGCATCACGCATGTCGCCGTTTGTCACCATATCTTCCCGCAATACGTTTTCCACCGGGAACGCATGGGACATGGGTTCAATGCCTTCCGTATCCAGCGCGTTCATCTGGTCGATGTAATCCAGCATCCTGCCCATATCGCGTTTTGCCTGTTCTCTTTCTTCATCGGATAACTCCAGTTTGGCCAGAACTCCCACATATTCGATTGTCTCATCCGAAATTCTATTTTCCATTGTCCCTGTTCTCCTCTGCCACCGGTTTTTAATCTCTTACCTTTATATGGACTTCCCTGAGCTGCTGCTCTGTCACCTGACCGGGCGCGCCGCACATCAGATCCTGTGCATTGCCGTTCATGGGAAAGGCAATCACTTCTCTGATATTTTCCTCTCCCCGCAGGAGCATAATCATCCGGTCAATGCCCGGCGCCATGCCCGCATGAGGCGGCGCCCCAAACTGAAACGCTTCGTACAGTGCGCCGAACTTCTCCCGCAGGGCTTCCTCCTCATATCCCGCCAGTGCAAAAGCCTGAATCATAATATCAATGTCATGATTCCGTACCGCACCGGAAGACAGTTCCACACCATTGCATACAATATCATACTGGTAGGCCAGAATGGAAAGGGGATCCTGTTCCTGCAACGCCTTCAGCCCGCCCTGGGGCATGGAAAAGGGGTTGTGGGTAAATGCAAGCTGTTTCGTCTCCGGGTCCCGTTCATACATGGGAAAATCATTGACGTAACAAAAACGGAATGCATGTTTCTCTGTCAGCCCCAGCCGCTCCCCCAGGGCGTTGCGGATCTGCCCTGCATAATAACAGGCCCGCTCTTCTCTGTCTGCAATAAAGAAAATGGTATCGCCTGCCTCCAGAAAAGCCAGAGCAGCCAGTTCCGGTTTCAGTTCTTTTGGAATAAACTTGTCAATGGGCCCTTTATAGGATAAATCCGCAGCCACCTCCAGGTAGCCCAATCCCCCCATTCCCAGGGAAACGGCAAACTCCAGCAGTTTTTCATGGAAGCCTTTGGACATATCCCCATGTACTTTAATGGCCCGCACACATTTGCCAAGGAATGGTTTAAAAGTACACTTCTGGAAAAATTCCGTCACATCCATAATCCGCAAAGGATTGCGCAGATCCGGTTTGTCCGTGCCAAACTCCAGCATTGCCTGTCTGTAACTGATGACCGGGTACGGCGCCTGTGTAACCGCCGCCCCCTCCGGCGCAAATTTCCCGAAAACTGCCGTCAGCACTTCTTCTCCCACCCGGAATACATCCTCCTGGGTTGCAAAACTCATCTCGAAGTCCAACTGATAAAATTCTCCCGGAGAGCGGTCGGCTCTGGCGTCCTCATCCCGAAAACAAGGCGCTATCTGAAAATATCTGTCAAAACCTGCTGCCATCAAAAGCTGTTTATACTGCTGGGGCGCCTGGGGCAGCGCATAAAACCGGCCTTTATATTTTCTGGAAGGAACAATATAATCTCTGGCGCCTTCCGGGGAGGAAGCGCACAAAATCGGTGTCTGTATCTCCAGAAACCCCATGGAACTCATTTTCTCCCGGAGAAAAGAGATGACCTGAGAACGGAAGATGATATTGTCTTTCACTTTCTGATTCCGCAAATCCAGATAACGGTATTTCAGACGGACTTCTTCTCTTGTCTCTCTGGATGTCATCACTTCAAACGGCAGGGATTTATACACTTTACCCAATATGGTAATGCTCTTAGCTTCCAGTTCCAGAGTGCCTGTGGGAATCCGGGGATTATAAGTATCCTCATCCCGTTTCACCAAAACACCCTCGACGGAAATACACATCTCCCGGGCAATGCCCTCCGGCAGTGGTATATTGCGGAGCACTACCTGCAGTACACCATACATATCGCGCAGATCGATAAAGGAAACGCCCCCGTGATCTCTGATATTTTCCACCCAGCCGGCAGCTTTGATGGTCTGCCCGATATCCGTTTCATGGATATCCCGTATGGCTGCGGTTCTGTAAATGTGGTCTGTCTTCATAATAATCTCTCCTCTCTTCTTGCGAAGTTCCCTTTTTCCTCCGGGAAAAATGATGGATTTTCAAACACGCTCGGATAGAACAAAAGTGCGCTCGCACACTCGCGCGTCCAAATTTTCCGGAAAGCGCAGCTTTTGTTCCGCGCGCGAAGCTGCGCATCCCTTTTGTTTCATAGGACGCACTTTCCTATGAAACAAAAAATCCCGGAATACAATCCTGTATTCCGGGACGGGAAATCACCCGCGGTACCACCCGCTTTGATCAGACGACATTTCCATCAAAATGTTGCACCGCCTGATCCTCTTGTTACACTTAACGCGTGTTACGTATGCCCCTACTGAATGGGTTCAGGGCATCTGCTCCGGAGTGTTCCCTTTGTCATTTCCCACAAGCGGCGCTCTCAGTCGGTGACGCCGCATTCCTGTCGCTTTCCCTGACAAGAGTCTCCTTCACTGCATTTTTCCTTTGCCTGCTATGTTAACACAGGCGTTTCTGAATTGCAAGATAATATTTCAATTTCTCTTTTTACCTTCCGCAGTTCCACTCCATAACAAGTGCGCACCATGACTTTTTTCTTTTGGTGAAACAGGAGAAAAACCATGGAGAAACGTACCTTATAATCCCGGTATTCTCCGGATTTCATCAAATGTAACAGATTAATCTGTTGATACTCCTTTTTTCGCACAATGGCACATCTGCCAATCTTCTGCCAGACGCCCGCTTCGTCTTTCCGGTATACCAGGGCATGTTCAAAAATCAGGCAGAACAACAGCCAGACCAGTCCGCATAGCAGCGCCGCCATCCAGACAGTATAAAGTGCGGCTTTTTTCCAGTTTATTTGTCTTTGTTCAGGTATCTCCTTCTCCAGGGTTTCCAGAACTGAAGTCTCTTTTGTCTGCTTCTGCCTGACAGGCAGCTTTTTCTCATGGACCTGTGCCGGCGGGTGAGGCTGTATCTGTATCTCCTGGGGCGGCGCCGGTTCCATGTCGCCCTGATAGCTGTCTCTGTTTTCCTTTTGATCAGGCACAACCTCTTCCGGTACCACGCCGGCCTCATCATACAGGAAATTCTCCGGTATGATACCTGACGGCTCTGGCGGCATTATTTCCGGTATGGGGGCTTCTTCTTTCTTTGTCCCTCCCGGATCCTTGTGCTTATGTTTTGCATCGGACGCACGGACATCATATAGAAACGTAAACGTCTCTTTTCGGACATTCCCCATACGATCCTTTACCCAGATCTCATATGTGCCTTCCCTGTCAACTGTCAGATAAGGGGAGGCGGAAAACACAACACCGTCTGTGGAAAACGGCGCCTCTGCCAGCCCGCTGCCCCAGGATCCGTCCGGCTGCAGGTCTTTCGCTTCCAGCCGGACCCTTGTACTGCCCTCATACCATGTTTCCGGCCTGTGACAGGTGAGCCGGGGCGGTGTACGGTCAATATTGCTGACGGTATGACTGCTCTCTTCCACATTGCCTGCGGCATCTCTGACTCTGCACAGATATGTACCGTTTTCCGATATTGTACAGCCATCCTGCGCGGTCCACGCCGGAACCGATTCCGATTCCGGTTCCTCTCCATCGCCCCACACCGGTTCCCCGGACGCCGGGCGTCTGCCCCACAGATATGCCTGCTCCGCCAGACCGGAACATCCGTACTCCGCTGTGGCAGCGCAGTCCTCCGCCCGAACCGTCAGGGTGATGTCCCCGGTGGTCCACCCGCCGTCCGACACCTCGATTTCCCGGATCACTGGCTTTTGTTTGTCAATATTACGAACGTCCAGCACCCTCTCGGATATATTTCCCGCAGTATCGCGGATTTTACATGCATATGTACCGTTCTGTGATACGGTATATGTATCTTTATCTGTCCAGAGGGCATTGCCTTCCCCGTCAGTCTCCCAGGACAGCCATGCTTCCGGACGGCCTTCCCCTTCATGTATGACTTCTGCCCGGATGGTCACATCCTCTCTTGTCCATGCAGTGGGCGCAGTCAGTTTTACCTGGGGAAACAGGGAGACAACTTGCACACTGACCTGCCCTGACTGGCTGCTGCCATTGGATTCTTTTATATCCGTGAAGCGGGAGGTGTTGACATAGCTGCTGCCGCCCTGATGGGCAGCGCCGCCGTTATAGCCGCCGCCACCGCCCTCGTAAGAGCCGTCGCTCCGGTTTCCGTTATATTTTCCGCCGTCTCCATGTCCTCCTGTTGTCTGTTTATCGGCGCCGCCACCGCCGCCGGCCACCATAATCCGGTGGTCAAGGCCATTGCCGCCCAGCCGTATATCCGAGGCCCCGCCGCCGGTGCCATGGGTCCAGTATCGCCCTTTGTTTCCCAGATCATTCGTGTCATAGCCCGCCGCAGCACCGCCATTATAGCCGCCCATACCGCCTTCCGGCCCGCCATGGGAATGCCGGATACCGCCCAGTCCGTTACCGCCCACATATATATACAGCACGGTTCCCTTTTCCAGGCTGATGGTTCCCTGACGCATACTGCCCCTGCCGCCGTCCAGGCTGTCTATGTCCAGGCCGAAACCCTTGACCATCTCCTTG
>ERZ778511.1367-NODE-1367-length-16993-cov-18.366985_pt1 | contig 16993 bp, 8 predicted proteins | sample MGYA00510347_ERZ778511 | MGnify/ENA primary metagenome ERZ778511 (study PRJEB29527, sample SAMN07138967) | mouse gut metagenome | material: feces | host: mouse | place: China:Nanjing | collected 2016-01-25 ...
GGGCGGGCTTAGAGCCCGCGTCCCGAGCCACCCGTTTTACGGGTGGGGGCGACTTATTTTAGATGACTTCATAACGGATCAATCAATAAGTTCAGCCCGAAGTCTCTCCCAACGCTCCAGAACATGTGTATACGGTACCTGATCCTCTTCGGTAAAAACGTAATTTTTCTGCATACGGTCATATGCCCCGCGAAGGTCGCTGTTTTCTGAAAGCCCGCGAAAGATCTGGAAATCCGAAAACGCCTTATCAGCGAGGTCACTACCTGTCCGTCTGGTCTCCTCCAGCCGCTTGTAGCTTATCATACGCCCCAGAGATTCCCTGTTCCGGAGCAAATCGCGGATGAGCGGCAGTTCGAGCATAACACTTACGTCATAAACATGCTTTGCCGTATCGAAATACATGGCGCGTTCAAAATAAAATTCCGCGGCAAATATCTTATCCGCAAAGATACGCTCCAGACGGATTGTCTTGACGGGAAAAGGTCCCACGGCAAACTGTTCCTGCAGGATGTCCCTCTGCTCCATGGTGGCAAAGGTGTAAATAATGGGTTCAACCTCCATGGACGAAAACGGTTCGCTGACGGTAAACGACGTGCCCTCCACCTTGACATGACCAAATCTCTGGAGTGGGTCGGACGTATCAACCAGCACTGACGGCATATAATCATAAACTGCTGTAATACTCCCCTTCCTGTCGTCCTCCAGGCCTCTCTCGGCGGTTCTTGGAAGGGAGAGATATTTCTTTGTCGCCGCTTCGAGGCGCTTCTTTGCCTGACTGTTATTACAGCCTTCCACGTCCACGGTCAGGTCAATATCCTCCGAAAAACGGCGGATACTCTTCTGCGCCTTATAGAGGGCGGTGCCACCCTTAAAGTAGATCGGAAGGGTATCCTGCTTTTGCGCCAGCTCACTTAAGAGCAATGTGACATAGTAGTCTTTTTCCAGAATATCTTCCCGGATACCTGTGATGTCATGGACAATCCCCAGTATGTTTAAAAAAGATGCCCTATCGTTGTGCAGTTTCATAAAGTCCTCCCAACATGATATCGATCGTTCTGAGAAGCGTGCCCGGGTGGTAATATCTCCTCGCCATCAGGACGAGAAGTTTCGGATCAAGCTGCAGTCTCCCGGCTGTCTCACGAAGGAGCGCCTCCGGCTGCGGTGCGTCCACCGGCGCGTCTTTCAATTCCCTGATGGCATCCAGCATCTGCAGATAACGGTAATTGGAGCGGTCGATCCTTACTGCAGGTTTCCGGACCTCGATCTGAATGCCGCCCGGTACTCTCCTGCCGTATCGGTTTGTTGCCACACAGCGCCGTTTTGGCATCTGCGATACCAGCCCCAGACGGTTCAGAAAGGATAAGCCCGTCTCGTAGCCGACCACTTCATCCCCATCGTAAAGAAGCTGCCTGTAAAACAGATTCTCTTTGTCCGGCACATAATATCCGAATGCCGTCTTGACCCTGTGGCAGTAAATGCCTTTTTCAATTCTTGCGATTCGTCCGCTCTTTTCCAGTCTTGCCATATTGACATTGACTGCTTTTTTTACATCCGCTACCGGCAGCCCTGTCTCCTCAGCGACATAACGGGCGACGTCAGAAGTCAGGATCGGCTGATCGGGCTTCTGTCCATCAAGATATTGGAGCAGGATCTCTTTGTATCCGATTTTATTCATAATGCCTCCCCTAATATGCTGCTTGCTTTTTTTTTGTTATTATTGTTCTTCTTTTTGAGAAATATTATGCTTACATAATAACAGATTTGAAATAGAACGTCAAACAGTGATCCAGCGCGGGTGGGGAGCGAAGCGGTAAAATAGAGAATATGAAATGAGGATGTTTCGTCTATTTTGGTCAGACGTTATACCGAACAATAACACCCCAAATTCCCACATTAGCAACAAATTAGTGACAAATTTCCCCGCCCCGGAACCGTTCCCATCCCCCTGTCCATGCGGGTTGTACGATTTAATAAAAATTTAATTAGTTACAAATTAGCGACAAATCGGGGGTGTTGTGCGGAATAATGGGTTTCGACAAACGATATCACATATGTTATTTTTTACATGTGCACCTGTAAACCCGTATAAATACTGCATTTTTTCGGAATTAAGAAAATCTTAAGAATTTCGCGTGTCAAGATGTGGGGGAGGCAGATGAGACCGAAACGCCGGACGATTCTGACACCACGGAAGACGAGCCGAAAGAGGAAGAAGTGACGGAGGAAAATCCAGCAGAAGATTTACCCCCGGTAGAAGAGCAGCCGGCAGAGGAAGAACCTGCTGCTCCTTCCGAAGAGGAAGTTATAGTTCCCGGGACGCCGGAGGAGCCTGTGGCTGACGCCGGGGAGATTAAGGTGAACAACGAGATCATGGCAGTAACTCCCAGTGCGGAGGCGGTGATCACTGTTGACTCCAAGAGCGGAGGCGATGCGGATACCGCTGAGGTTAAGTGGGTAGGCGGCTGTGTTGACAGCGACGGTAAGCTGGCGACAGGCAAGGCGCTTCGTTTCCGCGTTGTGCTGAAGGACGGCCGCAAGCTGACAAAGGTCGAGGCAAAGGTCGGTGAGACCGGAGAGGGCAAGAACCCGGCAATAAAGGATCTGACAAACGAGAGTGCCGATGCTGACACGATCTATGAACTTAAGTGGGACCAGATCGAGACCACCAAGCAGGTTGACGGCGAGGATGTGAAAGTAGGTCAGCCGGTTCAGATCGTTGTGACCACTGAGGCGCAGACCTATAAGATCACATTTGCAGGAAGCAATGCCAAGATTTACGCGGTGGCTCCCGTAGATGCGGACGACGCTGCAAAGGGCAATATGAAGGGCGCGGAAGTGTCTGCTACTGTGACTGACGCGGCATATGACACGGCGGTGACCTACGTTGTGGAGGCGACGAATGGCTATAAGCTCAGTGAAGTCAAGGTGGGTGACAAGCCGGTTACCGTTGGCACGACGGATCTGAAAGAGAGCGCTGCGGAAGATGCACAGACAAAAACGTACAGCACCATCTCCATCAAACCTTCCGATTATAGGAAGGCATGGGACAGCGAGGAGTTTACAGTAAATGTGAACGCTGTTGTAAAGGCGACTCTGGAAGCGGAGATCAAGGGTGACAAGATCGAACTGTCTGCCGGTACGTCTACCGCGGAGGGCGCCATTAATTACGACAAGGATAACGAAAATTTTGGCGATGCCATCGAGGAAGGCGGCTTAGAGGAAACGAGCGTGCTTGCCTTTGGCGTGAAAGCAGTGGAGAATTATAAGATAGCAGGCGTTACTGCTGTGGCAAAAACCGAAGCGGATGCAGAAGGAACGGCAATCCCTGCGGCAGATATCGTTGCCGGAACAGAGGCAGGTGGCGTTACGCCTTACACGGTTTCCTTGAAGAGCCTTGTTGGCTTCGAGGAAGATACGACGGTTACCATCACCGTGGCGACAGCCTATACGGACGAGTATGCGGCGACGAATATTCATACCGTAACCTTTGCGGGCGATCTCAAGAAGGCGAAGGTGACTACCGGATCCAACGATGCGCTGCCGGAGGACAACATCGTAAAGGTGGAAACCACCGAAAGTGTGAAGGACTTGACGATCAACGTTGCCCCTGCGGAGGGCTATGAGCTTCCGAAGAGGGGTGGCACGGATGACGCGACAAAAGGGGATTCCGTTATCGACGTTACGAAGCAGGTGAAGTATGAGACCGATAAAGCGGGCGAATACGGGCAGGCTGTGACGCAGACAGAGAAGCTGAAAGTGGATGGCGGCTCTACGACTCTCGTGCTCGTCGGCAAGGACAAAAATTATGAGGGCGGCGATGCGACAGGTGCACAGGATAAGAACTTTATCGTCACTTCCGCTACCGTGACCATCAAGCCGGTTCTCGCGGAGAACGACGCTGAGAAAAGCCTGTATGTTCAGATTGATGAGGCGCTGGAAGGTGCGGACTACTCGGTTCAGTACACGGAAGCGGGCAGCGACACCTATAAGGACGCGTCTCTTGACGATTCATTCAACGCGGATCTTGCCGAGGAGGAAATCATGGATCACACATGGTACATCCCCGAGGCGGCGGCAAGCGTAAAAGTGACTGTGGAAACCGATAAGGTGCCGGAGGCGGTACTTGACGACGGCGAGCCTCTCACGAAGGAGGAAGGCGACGGCTATGTTTACGTGATCCCGGCGGCGAACCTTAAGACATCGGATAATGGCGGCAGTACCCTTGCAATCACAGAGGCGGCGGAGGATCCGGCGGAAGAAGCTGCTGTCAAAGTAAAGATGAATGACAAAGAAGTAGAGCTTACTACCTATGAAGTGGGTGACAGTTCCATGAGTGATGCTCTGGGTGATTTGGGTGATGACGGCTATTACAGCCTTGCGGCTGCATCCGTCGGCAAGAGCCTTTCCCTGACCTTCGAGAAGGTAGACGGCGCGAACTTCAAGGGCGTTTCCTACGAGATGGGTGATAAAGAAGGTAAAGTGACGCCTGACAGACAGGGCGTTGCGGTACTGGAGATCGAGGAAGTCACCGGCGATGTGACCGTTGAGGTGGAGTCCGAGAGTGCGTATGTCGTGAAACTCTATAAGGACAGCAATGAACTGAAGACAGACAAAGACGGCGTCGTATACGAGGCTGATTACACAACGCAGGGAATTACGATCAAACTGTATCAGACAGAAAACAAGAAAGACGACGTACCTTTCTACGACGTTGTTGTGAAGGATGGCGATGCGACGGCGGAGACAGGCGCGACAGTTGCTGACGACGGTTTCTCTGCAACGCTCGATGAGATTCATAGGTCTGAGCGCGGCAAGGTCCTGACCATCAACGTTTATAAGAAGGGTCAGGCTAAGCCTTTTATCGCGCACTTGAGAACTAACGCGAACTCCAGCGAAGTGAAAGTGACCAGAGTGGTTGGCGGAAAGACAACCGCTGTCACAAAGGATGAGACGGTTGAGATGCCTCTCGACGCGCAGATGACCTTCAAGGTGGAATCCGTTGGCGCCAGCGTGAGCGATCTGGGCGTGAAGCTGTTCAAGGAGGACGGTACTGCGCTCACCGCTGCGGAGCAGGCATGGTTTGCAGATAACGGTGTGGTTTCACTTGGTGAAAGCAACGGTACTTTCACCATCACCACCACCGCGTCAAAAGATGCGAGAGGTAAGGTTGAGGTACGCATCTATAATAAGAGTGAAGAAGTTGAGCAGGGTAAGACCGAGAAAGCTCTTGAGGGCGCAGGTACCTTCAAGCTGGATGTGAAGGGTTACATGGCGGACAATGACGTTGCAGGCATTACCGCAACGCCCGGCACGGCAGGCAACACCACCGTGAGAATCAACCTGAATACCACCTTTAAGGATAAGAAGAATCTGCCTGCGGCTCCAAAGACAGGCGACCTCTATTACAAGGTGGTTCTGGATGAAATCACAGTGGACGGCGAGCTTCCGGCAAACGTAGCGAAGCTTACGGGCGAGGATCTGACGAAGTATTATAAGATAGACGAAGAAGACTATGCGAATCCCGCGCGGACGGTTGCGATTGACCTTGTAGAAGATAAAAGGGCACCCGAGGCGAAGGACGATATCGCAAACACTATGACCGTAAGCATCAAGGAAGTAGTGCTGGTGCAGTCTGTTGTAGGAAGTCCCGCGACGGACAATGATTATGTCGTGAGCAAACATACGGCGGCTATCAAGGACAAGGATAAGATTCTGATTACCAAAAAGCCTCTCTATGAGACGAAGCTTTCTGTCAAGGCAGTAAACGGTGCGGCTGTATTTACCGGTCAGGAGGGTGTGAAGGTAGCGACGCCCGTATTCGGCACGAATACCGGCTACGACGAGCTTACCGTACAGTTTGTGGACACCAAGACCGGCGTGCTGAATGGCACGGCAGGAACTGACGTGAATGATAAGGCTGCGTCCGACGAGGGCGGTTTTGAGGCATGGGTGGATCCGCAGGATAACGCCATCTATGTGAGCGCAACTGAGGGTTCTACAACGGCGGCGAACTATAAGACATTAGGCGTGAAAGTGACGGCAAACTACCCGCAGACAGAGATCGGTGACGGCTATGCGGCTACCGCTGTCGTGAAGCTGAATGTCAAGCAGGGTATTTATCGGATCGAAGCGGACGAGAGCAAGGCGAAACTGCCCGAGACGATCTTTGTCGTGCCCGGCAGCAAGGGGAAAAACGGTTCCGCAAAGATTACCCCGAAGTACAACCGCGGGTATAAGGAAGCTAAACCTGCCAAGGCGGCTGTGACATGGACGATCGAGAGTGAATCCCAGAATGCGAACATTCAGAAGAACCTGAACGCGGTGAACGCCAAGGGTAAGGCAGCGCCTACGATCACCGTGAAGAACGGCACCGTGACGGTTACCAAGGATTTCATGTTTGGTAAGACCGATGCGGAGAATACCTTTACCGTGACTGCAAGGGCGGCAGACTTTACCGGTAATACCGAGTATAAAAACTTCACTTTCAAAGTGACCGACGAGCAGGACCGGCTCGAGGCAGGTTCTATCGTGATCGTGAATGGGAGCGGTGAAGTACAGAATGCTTCCGCACTCAAGGCGGAGGACTTCGATGTCGATTTGTATGTGGCGGCACTGAGGAACGACGTAAAGAAGGGAAAAGATTCTTATACAATGGCTGACTTTATGCCTGTGACCATTGCTTCCGGCTCCAAGGCAAATCTGGAAGTGGGTCAGCCCGACCAGTATGGCAGGGCAAAGCTTACCTTCAAGAAGCCCGGCACGAAGTTAAAGATTAACGTGAATACCGTGGACGGCGGCAAGGCGAGCAAGGACGTAAAAGTGAAGGATACGCTGCTTGTCAATATCGATCCTTATGAGAACCTCGGTCTGTATCTGACAGGCGCAGATGGTTCCGAGTATACGCCGGACACCGAAGGGACAATCCAGTATGCGGGCGGCAGCAACCAGAGGTTTGAGCTGGATCTGCAGCACTATCATACAGTTGGCGACTATGCGGACAGCTGGCAGGCTGATTCGCTGTACAAGAACGTCAAAGTGAAGGTTGATGGCGGTAAGTTTATCGCGAACAAGTACTGGGCGAAGAACATCAATGCATATAAGCAGCAGCAGGAATATAGCGATATGGGTACGGCAGTCGTTGTTACCAGCAAGGACGGCAAGGCGAAGATCACCCTGACCGACACCGCTAACCCGAATAAAGAAAGCAATTCCGTAACATATAATATTGAGAACACGAGCTTCAAGGAGGCAAGCCAGAAGGCGCCTGCCATCAAGCTGATTTCTCCGAAGAAGATCACAAACGACGCTCTGTTTAATGAGTTTGAGGGAGGCTACACGAATCCGGTCCTTTATCAGGTGACGGACAAAAACGTCAACTATGCAGGTCAGTACGTGAAGCTTGCTCCCGACTATACGGCGGCAAACAACAAGGCGGAAGAACTCGCGGATGGGAACGGGTTCATAACCTTCGCGAAGATCGACGAGAACGGTTATTTTGAGTGGTGTCCCGGAGTGGAACTCGGCGGCGGTTCCTACAAGATGATCGCAACCGTGTGTGAGATGAAGCGCGGCGAGATTCTGCCTCTGGCGAAGGATGTGAAGCTGAATTTCTCCATCCCGAAGGAGAAGAAATTAAACACAAATCTGTCCGTGACGGCGAAGTATACGCTGGATGCAAAGAGCAGCAGTAAGGCTAAGATTGCCGTTAAGTCGGATTACAGTTATGTGATTTCCGAAGCGAAGAACGTGATCAAAGCCAAGGATCAGGGCATGACCAAGAATGAGCATACCAATGAGTTTACAAAGTATTTCGTGGTAGAACCTGTTTACAACAAAAAAGGAAAACCTGTAAGCTACACGATCGGTCTGAAAGATACCCTGACTGCGGCGGAGATTGATTACATTACGGGTAATACCAAGGATAAGGATCTTCAGAAAAAGGCGAAGGAGGACTGCACCGGGTATATCACCGTATCAAACGGCGATTATAGAAGCAATACCTTCTATGCCTACAACACCAAGGACATCAAGGTGACGATCGCCTTCAAGGAGAACAAGTACACCGTGGAAGGCGCAAGTATCTTTGCACCGAAGGCGGAGACGAAAGTAACTGTACACCTTATGAACGGCAAGCAGCCGGTCAGCGTTGTTGCGGCGGCGCTCGACGCAGCAGAAGATACGGGGAGCTTTGCGAAGAAAGACGGCGTAAAGGCAGTAAGTCTGAATGGGGGAAAATCCGGTGTGATCGAGATCACCAGCAATGCGACGGCGGAAGCGAAGAAGCATGACGTGGTGATGAGGGTTGTGCCTGCGGATTCCGGCTTTGTCCAGACCGCGGCATGGAACGATGCGGAAAAGAAATGGAATGTGACCTATGTAAACAAGGAGGGCACGACCGCATACGACGAGGCGGAACTGATTGCAAACTATGGTGTCAAGGTTACCGCGAAGATCGACGTGAAGGCGGTTGACGCGAAGAAGGTACTCAAGACCAATCTGAAAGTTACACTGGGCGCTGACAATTATGTGAGGGCAGCTACACAGGGTAAGACGGGTGACTATGTGGCGTATGTGCCTTACGATTTCGTGGCTGGCAATACCGAGATCGCGACAGCCGTACTTGCAAAGGTGAAAGACGACAAGGATCTGAACGAGATCGCAGGCAAGACATTGATCACGGTTGCGGTGAAGGACGGCGACAAGTGGATTACTGACGATGACGAAAATCAGTGCATCAGGATCAGCGTGAGCAAGGAAGTTCTCAAAGAGCAGGCTGTGAAGTATGCGGAGGACAAACGGGCTGCGGATGTTGTCACAAACTACGGCGCGAAGCTGAACGTACCTGTGACACTCACTTACACAAATAACGGCAATACGTCCGAGACAGTTACCTTCAGCGTGACCATGCCGAAGAAGGCTATGGAGTTTGCTGGGGTGAAGGATGTCCTGAACGGTGCAGCCACGGTCGGCACCGGCAAGAACGCGAAGAACATCAAGGACGAGATCGAGAAGATGACGCCGCCGCAGGAAGAGCGATCCAGCGTAATCCTGAAGGGTCTGCTTGCCAAGGTATGCAGCAAGGTAAATGTGACGATCCCGGCGGATGCTGACGTAGTTCTCACTACCGACTGGAGCGGTATGGAGTGGTGGAATGAGGATGACGCTACTACCATCACCAGGGCACAGCTGAATGACGGCGAGACAGTTCCCGAGGCAAACAAGGGAGACGAAGCAGACTACGATGGCATTATGACAGCGGGCAAAGCGGTTGTTAACCTGACCCTCACCAACTGGGCTGCAACAGGCGACGGCGCCACGGCACCGATTACTTACACCTTGAATGCGCTCGGTGTGAAGCACAAAGTGACAGCCGATGGAGAAGGCATCGAGACAGAGATTGTAGAAGCAATCCAGAGCTACTTAGATGATCTCACGCCGACCAATGACTTGACGGAAGAGAAACTGCTGGAGAAAATCTGGAAGCTGGATGGCGTGAAGGAGTACAATTCCGACAGAGACAGCGTAAACATCTGGACGACATGGACAGAGGGCGTTAGTCTGATTCCTGCGACTGAGAGAAAGAAGGGAAGCTTCTCCATTACAGTCTACGTGAATGAGGAGAGCTATTCTGCAAGCGTAGAAAATGTAGAAATCGAAAGAATTAGAAATATTGGTGACGTGACAGCTACCCTTGGCGAAAAGCTTGACAGCACCGCGGTTCTGAAGATCGTGGACGACTGCAGCGGTATCGAGACGAAGATTCACGATAAGATTCTGGCTGACGCGAAAGAGGCGATCGGAAATAGTAACATCGATGTGGCTTACAAGCAGAGAGAGAAGGCTGCAGAGACGCCGGGTGCGAGAGCTGCGGAGATGGAAGATGTCTTTGATTACAAGGCAGCGACAGATAGTGCAAGCGGAAGCATTTCGTTCACTCTCGTGATGAAGAGCAAGGCTTCGGGCAGAACTGTAGAGTATGGACTCACTCCGGCGGCGGAGATTCCTACGACGAATGCCGCAAAGTATTTCGACACGGCAGACAAAGCGGTAGCGGCAGTTATGAAAGCGGTTGTGACAAGCGATCCTGAGAATGAGGAGAAGAAGTTTGACAATCTTAAGACGACACTTGCCGATGCAGATAACACACAGGAATCGGTTGAGGAGAAAGTCAAAGCGGCATTGGCGGACGAAGAGCTTAAGAAAACTATCATCGGATGGACGGCAGAAAATATCGTTGTGACCTACACCCCTGCGGAACCCGATGCGGGCGAGACAAAGAAACCCGGAAAGGTAACCATCAAAGCGGATATCGTCCTCACAGGCGACCCGAGTATGAAGAAAGCGCTTGAGGTGACGAATGCGGAGGTTGTGGACTGGAATGCGGCGTTCCAGACGGTGGAGCAGCTGAAGGCAGCGATTACCGCGGAAGCGGCTAAGACGATTGAAGTAGAAAATGCTTCGGGTCTTCCGACTGCCGCAGAGGGAGCCAAGACTGCGATTGAAGGGAAAATTAGTCCTTTGAAAACAGGAACCGGGCTTGCTGTAACGTATGAATATCCCACGGATACCGAAGAAAAGACCTATTTCAGCAAGACAGAAAACTCTGCAAAGTACGAGAACGTTACCATCAAGATTACGAAAGATGATGAGGAAGTGGATTCCGTTACCGTAACCTTTAACTGGGCTGTGAAAGCGGCTGAGGGCACTGATTAAGCGTCCAACAGAAGCGGAACACGGAAACCAGAACACAGAAGCAGTAAAAAGACACCCTGCGGGTAAAACCGCGGGGTGTCTTTTTGGAATTAGAGCCCCACCGCTTTACAGAAGTTGAAATTTTGGGAAAAGTACGGTAAAATGATAACAAGGCAGAAAAGGAGTCACTGATTGTTTTGGATATACCATATGAGATCAGAAGCGCATACCGGGAAGAATGGGAAGATGCCATGTCGCTGGCATGGCGTACTTTTATGAAGTTCGAGGCGGACGTCTATTCGCCCGAGGGCGTGAAGAATTTCGAGAATTTTATCACGGATTCTACACTTTACAGAATGTTTGTCATGGGCGCATACCAGATGTTTGTGGCGCTCGACGGGAAAAAGATTGTGGGGATGCTGACGCTTCGTGACAGAGTGCACATTTCCCTGCTGTTTGTGGATGAAAAATACCACAGAAGAGGCATCGGGCGTGCCTTGATCCAGTATATGTCGAATTATCTTCTGACAGAGCTGCAGGAAACCCGCGTGACGGTCAACGCCTCTCCTTACGGGGTGGAGTTTTATCACAGGCTGGGATTCCGGGATCTGCGTCCGCAGGAGAAGAGGGACGGCATCATTTACACGCCGATGGAGTTTGTGCTTTGACGGAATCGGAGACGGGGGAGCTGTATGGAGTATATTAGGAGCAAAGATATTTATCTGTTGATGAGGGACATTCTGAAGCTGATTAATCCCACGCTGATGGAGCACGGATCCAGAGTGGCTTATATTGTTTATAAGATGCTTCAGGAAGAAAACAGGTACGAGGAATTTGAGCTGGCGGATATCGTTATGGTTGCGACGATGCATGATATCGGCGCGTACAAGACGGAAAAATCCAGAATCAACGATATGCTGCAGTACGAGACGAGGGACAGTATGGCGCATTCCATTTACGGCTACCTGTTCTTTAAGTATCTCTCCCCGGTGCCGGATATGTCGAAGGTGCTGATGTACCACTGTCGGGATTATGAGAAACTGCAGACGGTGGACTATGCGTATAAGGATGTGGCGGCTTATGTCAATATTGCCGAGAAGATAGATATTTACGCCAATACGATGGGCGCGCAGTTTGATGTCCGCATGTTCCAGAAGCAGGCGGGCACGAAGCTTTCCGCCGCGGGACTGGAACGCTTTTACCAGTGTGACGCGAAGTATAATATTCTGGAGAAGCTGAAGGACGGTTCTTATAAGGAAGAACTGGATGAGATCGCGGAGTATATGATCTTTTCCAATGAAGATAAAAAGACGTTTATGGATATGCTGATCTATTGCATGGGCTTTGTCAGGGAAGGCATGGTGCTGGATACAGTTACCACGATCTGTATCTGTGAGGAGATTTCCGCCCGCCTGTTCCTGCCGGATCAGGAGAGGGAGATGATTTACTATGCGGCTCTGCTCCATGATCTGGGAATGCTCGGGATATCGCAGGATGTTCTGCAGGCGCCCCGCAAGCTGAAGCCGGAAGAGATCATGCATGTGCGCACGCATGTGGCAATCACGCAGGAAAAACTGGAGCATAAGGTGGACCCCGAGGTGGTAAGCATCGCGCTGGCGCACCATGAGAGAGGGGACGGCAACGGCTATCCGAAACGGCTGAATGACAAGAAGATCAGTCTCCAGCAGGGCGTGCTGCAGGTGGGCGACGTGGTCAGCGCCCTTGTGAACAAGCGGAGTTACCGGGAAGCTGCGTCGAAACAGCAGGTGCTCCGGCTGCTGAATGAGGAGGCGGATAAAAACCGCTTTAAGAGACAGCCGGTCATGGTGCTGGTGGATTCCTATGATGAAATCATGGCGCATGTAAAGAAAGAAACCGCCAGAATCTTGAAGATGTACCAGACGCTTAACATGCAGTATCAGCAGGTCAGCACGAAGTACAAAATCTAAAATAGTATGTTTTTTTACAGATTTTTATGTTTTTTATAGATTTTCGCGCCCTGGTGATATATAATCTTATATAGCCAATTAAATTTTGGAGTGACAGACGTGGGTAAATTTTTGGATATGGACAGTCCCTTTATGCGGTTTTTGAACCGGGTGGGGGATCTGATGATTATGAATTTCTTAATGATTCTCTGCTGTATTCCTGTGATAACCGCAGGGGCGGCTTTTACGGCGATGCACTATGTACTGCTTAAGATTGTGCGCGGTGAAGAGGGGTATCTGATCAAAGGTTTTTTTAAGTCCTTTAAGGAGAATTTCAAGCAGGCTACCATCATCTGGCTTTTGATGCTTCTGGTGATACTCGTTTATGCAGGGGATTCATTCATCTTTAACTATTCGGGGCTGACTTTTCCGAAAGCGCTTGTGATTGCAGTAGTGGCGGTGGCTGTCCTGCTCGTGCTGGCGGCGGTCTATGTTTTTCCGCTGCAGGCGAGATTTGAGAATACAGTGAAGAACACGCTCAAGAACGCGATGATACTGGCTTTTGCGAATCTGCCCAAGACGCTGCTGATGGTGGTGTGTTATGCGCTGCCGCTTGTGATCGCGTATTTTTCCAATTACGCGCTCCTGTTTGTGTTCCTGTTTGGTATTTCGGCGCCGGCTTACGCAGCGGCGTGGATATATAGCGGTATCTTTAAGAAACTGGAGCCGGAGACAGAGAAAGTCGCTGATGATATGGACTTTTCTCTGAGAATTGATGAGGGGAATCAGGAAATCGATGAATAATCAAGACAAGTCTAGTGTACTACAGTGGCTTATTCCGACGGGCATTATGATGGTGGTCGTTATCGCCATGCTGCTCAGCTTTTCGGCGAAGAGCAATAAGGAGGCGGAGGCGTCAGTTTCCAAGACGCTGATCTCCTCGGCGGAAGGATACGGGGACCGTTTCCTGCACGAGCTGCAGAAAGTCGGCAAGGTCGGCGAGACGGCAGGTGAAATACTTGAGAGGATCGGCACGGACGACAGCGCCCGTATGATGGAAGTGCTGGATATCACGTCGAAGTGCGCGAATGTGGATAAAGTCCTGTACTGTACCGCTGACGGACAGGCGGTGGACCGAACGGGCACGTCGCTCGACATCGGGCAGGAGCCTTGGTTTGAAGAGGCGCTTGTGGGCGAATTTCCCTATGTATATACGGAGGCGGAAAAGTCAGTGATCGTGGTGAAGCACGTCGGGCGGAACGCGGAACATGGGTATCTGATGCTTTACTATCCGATGGAGCGGTTTGCGGACATGCTGCTGCAGTCGGGCTACGATTCCACGAGTTTTCTTGTTGTCGTGGATCTGGAAGGAAATATACTGGGCGTGAGCGGTGCGACGTCCAATGCCTGTGTGCAGGGAGAAAATATCTTTTCAGCGATAGAAGCGGAGAATAAGGAAAATGCCAGAACGATCCGCAGCCGTCTGAGCAACAGCTCCCGCGGAAGTGTGGATATACAGACGGGGAATCAGAGACAGGTGCTGACTTCCGTGCCGCTTGGCACAAACCGCTGGAGTCTGATACTGGGTGTCAGTGAGGCTTATGCGCAGAGACAGGCGAACTATATCAGAAAGAACACGAGGGATATGGTTTTTGCGCTGGCGCTTACGATCGCCGTGTTCTTCTGTGTTGTCATGGTGATCAATATCATCGGAAAGATACGGAATAACAATAAGAAAAAGGAACTGGAGGACAAGGCGGATACCGACCTTCTGACCGGGTTAAACAATAAACTTGCCACGGAGCGCAAGATCAAGGAGTACATGGCGAAGAATCCCAACAAACAGTGCATGATGTTCATGGTTGACGTTGATAATTTCAAGAAGATCAACGATACTATGGGACATGCTTTCGGTGATGAGGTGCTGCGCTCCCTTGGTGTCCAGATCGGGGCGATTTTCCGTGCCAGCGATATCATAGGCCGTGTGGGCGGCGATGAGTTCATGGTATTTCTTAAGGACATTTCGACGGATGAGGCGATCCTGAAGGAAGCGAAAAAGATGGAGACTTTCTTTAAGAACTTTCAGGCTGGCGAGTATGTGAAGTACAAGGCTACGGCAAGTATCGGCGTGGCGGTATTCCCGCAGGAAGGCAGCGATTTTGAGACGCTTTATAAGGCGGCGGATCAGGGTGTATACAAGGCGAAGAAGAGAGGAAAGAACCAGCTTGCGTTTTACAAGGACAGGGAGCCTGTGGAGCAGGGCGCGGCTGGCACGACGGAAGAATAGATAAAGACGTAATATCTGAAAAACGGGAAGGACGGATTTGATGCCGCCCTTCTTTTTTTGTGTCCGTGCCTGTCTGTGGCGTGCGGTTATTGCGCGAAACTGCGGCAACGAAAACCATTTAGTAAAAATGAAACATATTATCGTAAACATTTGTGGTTTTTAGCGAAATCTGGTAAACAAAGGGGATAAGAAAAAGTCGAAAGGACGAAAAAATATGAAAAATGTATAAAAATATTTAAAATAGTGGTTGCTAATATGGGAAATATGTGATAGACTAACATTACGAAAACGTTTAAGTAAAAGACGCGTTTCGTGTAACCATTACATATTTTTATCTTTAAAGGAGGAAATGAAAAAGTATGAAGAAGAAAATGGTAAGCATCTTATTGGCGACATCTATGGTAGCTACACTTGCGGCTTGCGGCAGCGATCCCAATCCGGCAGCAGAGGCACCGGCAGCAGAGGAAGCACCGGCGGCAGAGGAGGAAGCGCCTGCTGAAGAGGCTGAGGCTCCGGCAGCGGCAGAAGAGGAAGCGCCCGCAGCAGAGGCGGCACCGGCAGACGGCGAGCTCGCTTACAGCGGAAACATCTCCATCATGCACTACTCCACATCTGAGGAGTCCGAGGGTAACGGCGGTTCCGACGGTTTCAGAACCTGTCTGGCAAACTGGCAGACCGCTCACGGCAACATCACGCTGGATGAGGAAGTGCTGGCAAACGACGACTACAAGACACAGATCGCTACCCGCGCAGCTGCAGACGACCTTCCCGATGTGTTCCTGCTTCAGGGTATGAACACCATCAGCTGGGCGAAGCAGGGACTTATGTATGATCTGACGGATGCGATCAAAAATTCGCCTTATGCGTCTCAGTATAAGATGGACTATATGATCCCGTTCACGGCAGAAGATAAGTATTGGGCGTTCCCGGCTTTGACAGGCGGCACCTGTACCGTGATTATCTACGATGAATCTATGTGGAAAGACGCAGGCTTTGACACCTTCCCGACCACATGGGCTGACGTGGAGAAAGCGGCTGAGTATTTCGACGCAGAAGGCATCGACACCATCGCATTTGGTAACTCCGGACAGTGGCAGCTGAACTCCTGCTTCGTATCCTGCCTCGGCTATCAGTACACAGGTACACAGTGGTTTGCAGACATCATTGCAGGCACAGGAAGCTTTGAGGATCCCAACTTCGTTGCAGCCTTGACAGAGACACAGCGTCTGTTCCACGACACCAAGATCTTCAACAAGGACTTTAACGCAATCAACAACGAGGATGCGCGTGAGTATTATATCTCCGGCGACGCGGCAGCGTTCATCGGCGGTAACTGGGACGCTTCCTACATTTCTGCTACGCTGGATGAAAGCGATCCGGAGAAGAAGACGAACACGAGATTTGCGGTTCTTCCTCAGACGGCAGATTCTACCAAATATGAGAAGTTCCAGAACATCGGTCTTGGCTATGGTATGGCGATCAGCGCGAAGGCTGCACAGGATCCCGACAAGCTTGCGGCTTGTATTGACCTTTGCCAGTATATGACAGGCCCCGCGTTCTCCGAGTATGTAGGCGCGAACTACGCACTGGCTGGTTTCTGCAGCTCCGATGTAGACCTCTCCGCATTTGATCAGTACACACAGGATTTCTACAACTTCTCCTATGTGGACAACAAGGGCTGTGAGATTTATGACTCCTATGTAGACGGTTCCGTCTGGTCCGTACTTAACACTGAGATGCAGGAAATGGTTAACGGCGACAAGGAGCCCGCGACCGTTGCAGCGGATACAGAGGCTGCATACAAAGCATATCTGGGTCAGTAACAAATTGAGCTGACGCTCAATTGCGGCAGGCTCGGCAGAGAAATGGATCTTTCTTAAGGTATAAACAGGCAGCGCCGTCCGGGGGATTTCCCCGGGCGGATGCTTACCTGAAAGGGTCTTTGGTTAAGCGCGGGCTTAACCGTGGCGAAGCGCAGAAAACGACTTCGTTTCGCTTTTGGGGTATGTCTCAGTTACATGAATAGTGAGCAAAAGGAAATGGGGGCGAATCTATGCTGAAATCTATCAAACCGAAAAAATGGGTA
>ERZ778511.1370-NODE-1370-length-16947-cov-6.200332_pt1 | contig 16947 bp, 20 predicted proteins | sample MGYA00510347_ERZ778511 | MGnify/ENA primary metagenome ERZ778511 (study PRJEB29527, sample SAMN07138967) | mouse gut metagenome | material: feces | host: mouse | place: China:Nanjing | collected 2016-01-25 ...
TCCAGCAGGATATCGGTGTACAGGTTCTGCAACCTTGCCCTCCGGGGCCTTTCCACATTGTCGGCAGCCCGGAGGGCACTTTTCCACGTACTCACGTCCGCCCGCGTCCTGGAGATGGTTTTGGGGAGGATTTTGGCTACATACCCCTCCCTGCGTTGCGTCATTGGGGGATTGTTCTTTTTTACCGCCCTGTTTTGCTTTTTCCCTTTTGGGTGGTATGTTTTATTGTTTTTCATCTTATTTTCTGTTTACGGTGAATTTAAACGGTTTTTAAACGGTATATCCGTCAGTCGTCAAAGCTGTGTTTAAACTTCCGGTTGCTTCCCGCCCGGAGGGTGGTTACGATTTTGCCGTCCGTTTCCCGTTTGGGAGGCAGGTCGGGCGCGATGCTTTTGCCGGATTCCCCGACACCGGCAACCAGTTTGAACCATTCGACGGCATTGTCATAGTAAATCTTAGCCTTGTCAAATAAAATGTCGGCATTTGACAGGCGGATGATGTACCATACCGCCATGCTTTTACAGTGTTCCAGCACGAGGGCATTCCGCCCGTCCCCTTCGGCATTGAATATGACTGCCGTGTCATAGCGTCCGTTCAGATAGCTGGTCGCTTCTTGGATGGCCATTAGGATTGCCGACCGGATAACCACGTCATCGGTAGTGATTTGTCCCAGCGTATAGTTGTATACCGCCGTTTTCAATTCTTCGATTTCGATAAACATGGCTTTTTATTTGATGTTTTTGTATTCTTCCCTGGCATTGAAGCACGGGCAGTGTTTTATCCATTCAGATGGCTCTATCACGCCGTTGCCGTTCAGGTCGGGAGAGAAATCCCGGTGTCCTCTGATGGTTGCTTTGGGGTAGCGTTCCTTCAATTGCTGGAGCAAAAAGCACATGGCCGCCTTCTGTTCTTCCGTCCGGTTGTCTTCCGGTTTCCCGTCCTTCGTAATGCCTCCGATATAGCAAATGTTTACCGACCGGGAATTATACCCTGCCACCCCGTTGCTGAGCTTGTCCTCGTCCAATAACGGCACAATCTCTCCGGAGGGTTTGATGATGTAGTGATATCCCGGATTTTTCCATTTCAAGGTGTCTCTCCAGTATTTCCGGATGCTTTCCACTGTGGCGTTCTGCCGGGTGGCAGAACAATGCACGACGATGTATTTAATGGTTCTCATGTTGATATGAATTAAAGTTTAAAATTTTCTGCTTTCCCGTTTTCCATACCGGTAGGTGGTTTTTGCCCTGTAGGAAACGGTGTTGAGTTTTGAAAATGCCCCTTCGGCGGCGTCCGGTCCGTCCACCGGTGCCTCGCTGCCTTTCTCGAATGCCAAATACTGGTCTACCAGTTCGATCTGGTCGGCGCATTCCCTTTCGTCGATGTTGAACCATACGTTCCGGCGTTCAAAGAAAGACTGGGACGCCTCGATACGGTCATACTTGTCGCCTTTGGGACGTTTGTCCGCCTTGACCGGGATGTAATATCCCCGCTGGTCGCCCTCGGTATCGAAGTCGTTGACAAATTCATCCATGGCGAAAAGCCCCTCAATCCAATAGCGGACTTTCCGGCAGGTTTTCAGTTCCGTGCTTTCATAGAGGTCATAAAGCCATTTTGCCAGGACGATGCGGGTGGCCTGTCGCAAAAACGTGTGGATAATATGGAATTCCCGTCCTTTCTTTCCAATCAGGATCATTCCTTTGTGGCAGGCAGCCGCTTTATAGGACAAGTCACCATAAAACACTAGGGCATCGTATTCGTTTAGCGATAGCATCTTTTTCCATTGCATGTCCTCCATCCGGAACACGGAACCGTCCTCGATGTGTTTGTGCATGTATTCCCGCATGAAGGAGCGGTATGGTGTATTGGCGTATTTTTCGCGCCAGTATTCTGCCGACGTCTTTTCCGGCCAGTTGGGTTCAAAGGTATTCAGGTCCTTCACTGCCGGGACGGAGAGAATCCGGTATTTGCTTTTCTTCCTGCCGTCTTTCGCTTTGCCAATCTGGACTTTAAACTGTGTTTTCATCCGGTTGGTAATGCTGTTTTTGTGGAAGTTGTTGTTGGCAAAGACGAATCGTTTGACTGAGCCGTCGGTTTCATTGAAGCACCCCATCAAGTCTTCAAATATCCATTCTACGCCTTCCCGCATGAGGCGCGAGTTATTGACATGGCGCTTGTTGTCCACGTCATCCACGACGATATAATCAGGTCGCTGGTCCTCCTCCCGGACCCCACGGGGATTTTGTCCGAATCCCAGGGACATGAAACGGACCCCGTCCGTGGTCAGAAATTCCCCAGCTGCCCAATCCCCTAATTTGAAGCGGCACCCGTAATCGTTGATAAGCCGTTTGTTATATTGCAGTTGCGCCTGGCAGGCGGACAATAGTTTTTGCGCTTTCTTTTCGGTCTCCCCAATAAGCAGCATAAACTTCAACCTACCGGAGTAATACAGGTATAAGGGTACCCCCATGTCGGCATGGACGGACTTTGCCCCGGAACGGTAGATTTCCAATAATTCGTAAATTTCCGTGTTCCGGATCATGTCGTCTGCGAACTGTTTATGGAACCAGGCACATTTGCATTGCGCATAATTGGGGAAATAGTATTCAAACCAGCGGATATAATCAGCTTCCAACCCCTTGACGCGCCTAAGTTTGTCGGGGGCTGTTTCGTTGATGTTGATGAATGTCGCCTTACTGATCCGGCGGCAATGCTCATCGTATTTGGAAATGAGTTTTTGAAATTTCTGGTCTATGGTTGCCATACCCTTCTTATTTTAAAGAATCCTGCTCTGCCCGCCAGGCAATAAAGAGTTTATGAAACTCGGTAAATTCCGCCGCTTTCTTTGGGTCCACTTCCGCCATCCAGTTGTCGAACTCCATGAACACGGAGATGACAACTGAAAGGGAGACCTTGCCATCCAGGTAGGTCAATGCCTTGTTGATTTTGGAAAGGGCGTCGGCGTCTATTTTTGCCTTGTTCCCTTCGGAAACGGATTTCATTTCCTCCAACAGCAATTCCCGGATTTTAGCTGGCGTGGAGATAATCCGGTCGCGTTTGGCATCCCAGTCCATTTGCTTGCGCCATTTGGAGAGGGAGGCTTCCGTGATACCTAACTGCATGGAGATGGCGGAACAAGTCAGTCCCTGCTCGACAAAGAGTGATTCCGCTACGCTGTATAACTTGTGTTTGGGTTGTGTTGCCATTTCTTTTTTCCGCAAAAGTGAGGCGTAAAAAGAAAGTTTGAAAAAATAGTGTAAACCCTTGACACTCTTTTTGAGCAGGTGTTTTATATCCCCCATTTTTGCCCTTGAAAAACGATGAAGAGAGCATGGAAAGATTTGTATTCAATGATGAGACCAAGAAAAATTCGCACGGCTTTTACCTGCTGAATGCCGGAGGAAGGTTTGAGCGGTTCAATGAGAATCCGGTGATGTTGAACAACCACGATCTGGCGCAACTTATGGGGAAATGGCTAAACCTGCAAACGGAAGGGAGCCTGCTTACAGCAGAACCGGAGTTTGACGAAGGTGATCCGGATGCCATGAAGATAAAAGGCAAGGTGGAACGGGGGTATCTCCGCGGTGCTTCGCCCGGCATTATCATCCTTGCAGCGGAATGGCGCGAAAATCCGGCGACAAAGGAACCGGAAACTTATGTCACGGACTGGGAACTGTTTGAAGGCTCCACGGTCAGCGTTCCTTCCAACGCGGGTGCTCTGACGCTGCGGGTTTACGACAACAATCATCACCTGGTGAATGACGGGGATGTGAAGTGCCACATTGAGAACATTATCAAACTGGGACTTTCTTCAAAAACAAATGAAAACATAACCAAACATGTAAAAATGAGCACAGAAATGAAATTGACGGCCGAGGCATTGGTGGCACTCGGCATTCAGGAAACGGCGGACGCGGCAGCCGTCAGCACTGCCATTATCGCATTGAAAGTGAAAGCGGAAAAGGCAGAAAAGGAAGCCCAGGAATTTCGGGAAAAAGCAGAAACCGCCAGGAAAAAGGCAGCCGAGGAAATGGTCGGACTGGCTATCCAGGAAGGACGCATTACTGCCGACAAAAAGGAAGCTTTTATCCGTCTGGCGTTAGCCGATCCGGAAACCACCAAGGTGACCTTAGACGCCATTCCGGCAAAACAGAGGTTGGCGGCACATATCCAAAGCATTGCCGGAGGGGATGTGATTCCTGCCGAGCGAAAGAACTGGACGCTGCTCCAGTGGATGAAAAACGACATGTCCGGATTGAAAAAGCTCCAATTGGAAGCTCCGGAGGTGTATGAGCAAATCAAGAAAAAAGTGTAAAACCCATTAAAACAGAGAAAAATGGCTATTGAAAGAGAATTATGGATTGAAATGATAAAAGAGGGCATGGTGCCGGACACATCATTTCTTTCCCATTCGGTAAACATGGATGAACATGTGCATGCAAACGTCTTGCATTTACAGGAGGCAGGAGTTGATCCGCAGGTATTGGTTGATAATGATGTGTGGCCTATTCCCGTAACAATGCGTGAAGACATCCCGTTAGAATTGCCTTTGCACACTTTTGACACGGTGAACACGCTGGTGCGGAATGTGGAAGAAAAGGAATCCTCATACAATAAAATGGAAAGTGTTGTGCGCTCCCATCGGAATTCGCTGATCAAAAACATATCAAAGCATGCGGCATACAATTGGTGTCCGTCCGGAGACAGTGAAATGACTCCCGTTTTGGTGAGCAATGGTGCTGTAAACAGATTCGGATTAAAACGGATTTCGTTTGATGATATTTTGGAGATGCAGGCGAGATTTCGCTCTTTGGATGTAAATGCGGATTCTTTGGTTACGGTATTAAACCCCTTTCATTTGGCGGATTTGCATGCGGAAGACGTGAAATTGTACAAGGAAATCCTGGCTTCCGGAAAGATATTCAATTCCAAATTGTTCACCTTCTCCGGTCTGCCTTACTTCGATACCACTACGGGCAAGAAGAAGGCTTTCGGTGCCGCCACGGGAACGACGGACACCCAGGCCTCCCTGATGTATTGCGAAACGGAGGTTTGCCTGGCACGCGGGGATACGGAGGTATTTGCCCGGTACAAGGATCCGAAGGAACGCGGGGACATTATCGGTTTCCAGCAGCGTGCCATGGCTTTGGCTATCCGAGGCAAATATATCGGAGCCCTCTACAGCGGAAAATAACCTGAAAATGAAGTTATGGATGTGGTACAAATCATTACCGCCCTGACCGCCTTGCTTGGCGTCATTACTTCCGTCCTTTATGCCCGCCGGGCAAAGAAGGCGGAAGTAAAAACCAAGGAAGCGGAAGCGAGGGCAAAGGAAATCGAGAACCGGAAGAATGACATCGGCAATGCGGAGCTGATGATTGAGCTGGTAAAAAAGGCTAATGCTGAGGCCTCGGAAGTTCAGCATAATTTGATTGAAACTTTAAAAAAGGAAAATGGAAAATTTAAAAAATCTGTTGAGCGGCTGGAGAGGGCTTTTCGGAGTATTCATCGCTGCCCTTATCGGGATAACTGCCCTGTTTATGCAGAGTTGCAAGACGAAGAAGGAAGTGAGCAGCACTACTCTTGTCCGGACGGAAACAATACGGGAAATTGAACGTGATACGGTTGTTGAAATACAACCCGATTCGGCTTCGTTAAAGGCTTTGCTGGAGTGTGACAGTGTCGGGAATGTGTTGCTGAAACAGATAGCAGCGTATGAAGCCGGGAAGCATGTAAACCCTCCTCAGTTGGATATCCGGGATAATATATTGACGGCGAAAGTGAAGGTAGATTCTTTTGGGATTTTTATGAAGTTCCGGGAGCGGTATGTTGAACGGATGGATTACATGGAGAGCCAGGAGAAAGAAACCGTGACCGTGTATGTAAATCGGCTGACAGGGTGGCAGAAGTTCCGGGTCTGGTTGGGAAATGTTGTGCTGGTGGTGGTTCCGGTTTATATCGTGTTTAAATGCCGGAAATCTATTTGGCAATGGATAAAGAAAATTTTATTCAGGAAATAACCGCCAAAACCAACATGTGACTGGATGTTATTTATAGACAAAAAAATCATCGGATTATGGAAAAAGAAGAAATGGTGGAAACCAGAGGCTTGACGGAAGAGCAAGCAAAAAAAACAGAGGTTGCAGAAACTGTTGCAGCACCCCAGAGCAAGGAAACGGAAAAGAAAGAGGGCAAAAACCGGAAAGAAAAAACAGGGGAACAGGCAGGAAAACAGCCGGACGCCGATAAACCGGAACCACAGAAAAAACCGGAGAAATCAAAAGCGACCAGGGATATCCCTCCGTTTTTGGAGTCTTACATGAAGGCTTACCCCAAGGAAACGGCTTTTCATGTCACCAGTGACAAACAGGTATTCCTGGAAAAGGATTTGAACCTGGCACGGTTTCATCAGCGGAGCCTGAAAACCGAGGGGGAAGTACAAACCATAAAAGTGAAATGACATGGGCTTACCGAAAGTAAAAATAAACTTAGGCAACGGGAATCTCGGCCAGACGTCAATCACCGACGACGGGATTGCCGGAATGATTCTGACGGGAAAAGCGGTAGACGGGACACTGGAATTGAATAAACATTACCAGTTGTCCTCTACCCGCGACCTGAAAGGATTGGGGATAACGGAAGAAAACAATCCGCTTGCAGCAAAGGAAATCAAAGCCTTTTATGCCCAGGCGGGAGACGGAGCGGAATTGCATCTGCTCGTGGTCAGTGAAGCCACGACTTTGGCCACGATGTGCGACCCGGCAGACGGTTCTCCGCTCCGCAAGCTGATCGATGCTGCCGCCGGACGCATCCGGTTAATAGGAATCAACAAACTCACACCGGCGGAATACGAAGCCGACACCACACAGGGAATTGATGCGGATGCCATTACCGCAGCCGCCAATGCCCAACAGGTGGCCGAAAGCTATGCGAACCAAATCCGTCCTTTCCGGCTACTGCTGCCCGCACCAGCCTGGACAGGAACGACAGAAAATCTGTATAAACCGGCGGAAAGCAGTTATAACCGGGTAGCCTTTATCCTGGCATCCGATGGTGCCATTGCGGGGGAATACTCTGCTGCTGTCGGAATGATTCTGGGACGTGCTGCCCTGATGGAACCCCAACAGTCCATCGGCCGGGTGAAATCAGGTTCCCTTACCCCGGAGGGGTATTTCACCTCCGGAGACAATTACCTGGACAAAATCGGAATGGCAGAATCCCTGAACGATGCCGGGTATATCTTTTTTACCAGCTATACGGCTAAAAACGGATGTTACCTGAACGGTGACGGGATGGCAGCCCCGGCATCGGACGATTACGGGCAGTTGCATCTGGGACGGATTATTGATAAGGCGATGGTGATAGCCTATACAACCTATATTTCAGAAATCCTGGAAAACATTGCCGTGGATGAAAAGGGCAACCTTCCGGTCGGTGCCTGCAAAAATTTTGAGGGCATGATTGAAAACGCCATTGCCGGCAATATGGGAAACCAAATCAGCAGTTTTACGGCGTATGTCGATCCGTCGCAAAACATCCTTTCAACCGGAAAACTGGAAATAGACTGCAAACTGGTTCCTTTAGGCGTGCTCCGGGAAATCCAGGTAAACCTGTCTTTTGAGAATCCGGCCGTTTAACCTTTAATCTTATTACACTATGGTATTTAATTCAAAAGAATATTCTTTTTGCGATGTGTCTGTTTATGCCCTGGGGCGGCCTATTGTCACCCTCCGTGGCATCGAATATAAGACCAAAAAGAATAAAGAAGTTTTGTATGCTGCCGGCGAAACACCCCGGAGCATACAGCACGGGAAACGGGAAGTCGAAGGAACCGTCACCATTCTGCAAAGTGACCTGATTGCCTTGAACCGCGCCGCCCAGGAAGCCGGAAAAACCGATTGCCTCGACCTTGATGTTGACCTGGTCATAACCTACGCATCGGAGGACGGGATTGTCACGACCGACAAAATCATCCAGGCTTCCTTCACGGAGGACGCATACAGCATGAAGGAAGGCGATTTGTATATGGAGTGTCCCCTCCCTTTCATTGCGATGGACATCAAAAAGAACGTTATTTAAAAACCTTTTAAACAGTTATTAAACATGGAAAAAAACGCAGTTATCACCGAAGAAGAAAAAATCCGGAAGTGGAAAGAGCAGTATAAAAACGTATTCGCCTACGAAGTGGAAATGGAGAACGGCGAAATGAAAAAAATCCATTTCCGGCAACCTGACCGCCGGATTCTTTCCGCAGCCACTATCAACGCCAAAGGCGATATAATGCGATACAATGAGGTGGTTTTGAAAAACTGCCTGTTGGACGAAGACAAGTCCATTCTGGAGGACGACAGCCTGTTTTTCGGCTTGTCGCAAAAGGTGGATGAACTGGTCAATGCAAAGGTCGGTGAGTTAAAAAAGCTCTGACCGGGGCAGGACTGGATAAGGGGATAGGCATTTATGAGGCCGACACCCTTATCCGTGCCGTCCTTCACCTTGCTCCGGAAGGACTTACAGACGAAGAATGGGTACATCACACTGTGATGGCCGTATGGATGGAAGACTACCGGGTGAGCCGGATTGCCAGGCTATTCGAGAAAGATTAATTCCGGAAGATTCGTTCGATTGTTTCCGGATAACCGGGAGGACAACCGTGCGGTTTGGATGAGCCGGTAAGCGATCTGTAAAGGTTTACCAACGAAAGCCACAGCATATTCAGCACCCAAACCACTGCTAAAAGCAATGGAATACCCACAATGATTCCGATAATAATTGTAACAATCATACCCCAAAGATAATAAAAATGGTTGGAAATACAACATATATGTTCACAATTCAGGTCAACGGAGCAACGGCTACGGCTGCCCTGAACCATGTGACGCAAACTGCCGGCCAGACATCGAGCATGTTTGACAAACTTTCCAGCTCTATCCGAAAAATGGGGGAATGTGCTTTTGCATTCAACAACATCAACCAGGGATTACAAGGGCTTTCCTCAAAACTTGACAGCCTGTTAGAACCGGGTGCCGCCTTGAATGCGTCGATGTCCGACCTTTCTGCCGTAACCGGCCAGACTGGAAAGGGATTGAAACAAATCGAGAAGTACGCGCGCCAGGCGGCGAAAACATTCGGCGGAAGTGCTGCCGACAGTGTCGAAGCCTATAAGCTGGTTCTTTCCCAATTGGGTCCGGAAATTGCCCAGGTACCGAAAGCCCTGGCCCTGATGGGTTCCCATATCAAAACCACGTCCAAGACGATGGGCAATGATACGAAAGCGGCGTCGGAGGTATTGACGACAGCCATGAACCAGTTCCAGGTTTCCCTGGCAGACCCGATGAAAGCAGCGGAAGAGATGGGGAAAATGATGAATATCATGGCTGCGGCGGCGAAAGCCGGCTCCGCCGAACTTCCGGCTATTAAAGCAGCTTTGGAACAATCCGGGATGGCGGCTAAAATGGCAGGAATATCTTTTGCCGAAACCAATGCAGCCATCCAGGTACTTGACAAAGCCGGCAAGAAAGGCAGCGAGGGCGGTGTCGCCCTCCGGAACGTGATGGCGACCTTGGCACAAGGGCGTTTTTTACCCAAAGACGTACAGGAGGAACTGGTGGCTGTCGGAATTAATGTAGACACCCTTACCGACAAAAGCCTGAGTTTGGCGCAACGCTTAAAACCGTTGAAGGCTGTCATGGAGGACGGAGCATTGATTTCAAAATTGTTCGGCAAAGAGAACGCAAACGCCGCCCTGGCATTGTTGTCCGGTCTGGATGCCATGAATCAATATACGACCGCTATACAGGGAACCAATACAGCCACAGAGCAGGCAAACATTATCATGGACAGTTATCCGGAAAGGATGTCCCGGCAAAAAGCCTTTGTTGACGACCTGAAAATCACCCTGTTCAACTTTACCGGAGCCATTATGCCCTATGTGAAAGGAGTTGTTGCCTTCTTCCAGGGTACAGCTTCCGTAATGATGGGCGTGAATGCTATGGCGTGTTTTTCGGAAAGTGCCTGGGCTATTGCCATAAAGGCAAGGGCAAAGGCATTGGTGAAAAGCACAGGTGCCATTTATGCCTCTGTAACGTCTATGGGATTTTATAATGCCCTGACACTGGCCTCTGTGGGAACGACCTACGCTTTTTCCTATGCTTTGAGGGCTGTCGGGAAAGCCATTTATTCTATTCCCATTATCGGCTGGATAGCGGCAGGCATTTCACTGGTGATTGCCGGAATAAAAATCCTTTGGGAAAAAAGCGAAGGCTTCCGCCGGATCATGTTTGCCACATTCGAGGTGGTGAAAGCCGTATTTTATAATATCGGTGTCGCTCTCAAATCGGTATGGGACAATGTCCTGAAACCCGTTTTCACCGGTCTGTGGAAAGCAGCCAAATGGGTGGCCGGAGGAATCTGGTCTGCCTTAAAATGGTGCTGGAACGGAATTATTGCCGGATTCAAAGCTGTGGGAAACTTTTTTGTTTCCCTTTGGGAGGGTGTCATGTCCGGCGTTTCTGTTGTCGGGGACTTCTTTGCGGGCATCTGGAACTGGATTTCTGAAAGCTGCAGTACAGTTGCGGAATATATTTCAAAAGCATTTGCCTGGATAGCGGAGCCGATAAAAAAGGTATTTTCCGGAATTTGGGACTTCTTTAAAGGCATCTGGGAAAAGATTACTGGGGCATTGAACAAGTTCTTCGGCTGGATTGGGAAAATGTGGAACAAACTTTTCCCGAAAGAGAAATTCAAAGACATCGGTGAAGCTGCCGAGAAAGGTCTGGCGAAAGGCAGTGAAAGTTTCAGAAAGAGCCAGGAACAAAAAAAGAAACAGGAACAACCGGTGACAGTTCCTCAAATTGCCGCAGAACAGGAGCCGAAAGTAGTTTCAAAGACTTATACAAGTTCAACGAAACAATTCAAGCCCGGAAAAACCGGTGCAGAGAAAATTGACTTAAACAACATCAAAGGAAGTACCGATTACGGGGCAATTGCTTCCAAAATGGCGACCGTAAAAATTGCCGGCCTTGCTTCAACCGGGCAATCGTCATTGAAACCTGCTGTTATCCCCGGTTTTTCGCAAAAGCCGGAAAGCGTTTCCGGTTCTTTGGTGAATGGGTCCGATAAATCTCTGAAACTGGAGGTACAGAAGGAAAAATCAGACTATCTGAAAAACATTTCCATGAATGTCCGCAAGGCTGCCGCAGGCATAGCGCTGCTGACCTCGTTATCGTCCGTGCCTTTTGCTTCATCGGCAATGGATGTGACCCAGAGCGTCCAGGCGGACCAGTTGAAAGGAGAACGGACAGAAAACACCCTTCAAACTTCCGGACAGCCATACCATGAAAGAAGGGACAAAAAGGTACAATTCGGGAAATTCTGCGAACAGGTGATTATCAATGTTCCGGAAGGCACTCCTAAAGAAAGCGTGGACTTTATTTTGAAAGAACTGATGAAAAAACTCAACGGCGGGAATGATGAAATTTGATGTATTGCAAATATTGGAAAATGTCGCAGGCTATAAGGGACTGCCCTTTCCGGGAGTATGGTTTCCCCGGCAGAGACACAGTGATTATCAAGGGGAAGACTTTGAAGCGGAAGGAACGGCAGAACCTTTGAAAACGCAGTCCAACAAAGGGACAACGCTTTATAAGAAAGATGCCCTGGGAAACTACTATTTTATGCCGGTGACTTTTATCCATCAGGGCAAGGAGTACGAAATCCCCTGTGCGCTGATTAGTATGACGGGACGGAAAAATATCATTGAGACTCCGCTGGTCGGACGGCAGGGGTCCGTAAAGGAACTGATCAGTCTGGAAGATTACCAAATCAGCATTACCGGTGCCGTAGTGGGTGAAAATCAAGCGTGGCCGGAGGAACAACTGGATGCGCTCAATGAATTATACCGTATCAATGAAGCGATTGAATTGAAATGTGCCCTGACGGATATTTTCCTGTCGGAGAATGACAAGGTTGCCATTCAGGAACTCAGCCTGCCTTCTGCCGGGCAAACGGAACATGTGCAGGTTGTTGAAATGAAGTGTGTGACGGACCGGGCGTTTGAACTTATAATGGATTGAAATGTATATTCTTTGCAGTGAAATAACCATTGGCGGAAAAACCTTCGGAGGTGTAAACGAGGTTAAGATAAACCGGAGTATACACTTAATCGGGGCTACAGCAACGATTAAAGTCCCTGTAACGGCCGTCCTCAAACAAAAGGACGAAACCGCCACGGCCATTGAGACAGCCAAAGCTATCAAAGTGGGGGATGAAGTATGTATTTCCTTAGGTTACAACGGGCAGATGAATGAAGAGTTCCGGGGATATGTTCGGAGACTGAACTACCGGACGCCTTTGGAAATAGAATGCGAGGATGCTTATTACCTGACGCGCAGCAGGACCGTGACGCTCTCCGGCAACATGACATTAAAGGAATGCCTGCAAAAGTGCGGACTTTCCGTACTGCATGCGACCGGACTGACATTAAAAAACTTTGTGATTGATACCAAACCGGTATCCCATGTCCTGGGGAAATTGAAAACAGATTACGGTCTGAATATCTTTTTTGACATGGATGGTCGAATCATTGCCGGGAGGGCTTTTGACATTGTAAGCAAAGAGGTGAAATACCAGCTCCGGTACAATGTTATCCGGGACGATGACTTGAAGTACCAGCTCGCCTCCGATGTGAAACTGAAAGTAAAAGCAATCTGTTTTAAAAAGGACGGCAGCAAAGTGGAAGGGACGATCGGAACGGAAGGCGGAATGACGAAAACCCTTTACTTCTATGATGTGGAAAGCGTGGCGGAATTGAAAACACTGGCGGAACAGGAACTGAAAAAATACAGCCGGGACGGATACGAAGGGAAAATCGAAACGTTCCTTTTCCCTTATGCGGAACCTTGTATGACAGCCGTTCTGACGGACAAAACATATCCCGACAGGGACGGAAAGTATTACGTCGAAGGGGTGGAAACGAGTTACGGAACAAACGGGGCGCGGCGGATGGTGACGCTCGGTATTAAAATGTAAAGGCATGGAAGAAGATGTTGCAAAATTCTGGGGTAAGATTTCCCGGATGATAAAAGACCAGGACAAAACCGTCCTTTCCGGAACTGTTTCCTCTGTCAATGAAGCTGAGCGGACGTGTACAGTGAAAACGGGGGATGTGGAATATGAAGATGTTCGGCTGTACGGTATTGTAAAAGGCGATTTAAAAGGGTTCTGTTTTATCCCGAAAATCGGGAGCCAGGTGTTAGCCGGCCGGATTGGCGGCAGCAATGAATTGTTTGTCGCCATGTTTACGGAAGTAGATAAAGCCTTGCTGACCATCGGTGAAAAAATGCAGATAACTGCTGAGGCTGACAATCTCCGCATCCAGGCAGATAACACGGTTATCCGGGCGACGTCTGCCGGAATGACTTTTGTACGGGGTGGTTCCGGATTAAAAAAAACGTTGGAGAGCCTGATTGATGCCATTGTCAAACTGACGGTAACGACCGGTGTCGGACCCTCCGGGACACCCATCAATGCTCCGGATTTTATGAAGGTAAAACAGGATTTGTCTAACTATTTGGAAGAGTAAAAATGGCACTAAGTAAAGAAACATTGAAATCGGATATCAAAGCAGCTTTTACGGGAGTAATGAACCAGGCCGATGACAAACGGGAAGATGCCTTGGACAAACTCGCGGACAAAATTGCCGACGCTGTGATAACATCCATTAAAAGTATGCAAATAACTTATACTGCAGGTCTGACCTCCCCTATGGGAGCGGTAACGGGGCAGTTTCAATACACGATATCATGATTGATATAGCACATACATCCGATGGGGATATCGAATTGGCAACCGGAGATCTGGCCTACAACGAAAGTAGCGAGCAACACCAGCAGGATATTCTGGTTGCGGATAAAGGGCATTATAAAGAATCTCCGGATATGGGAGTGGGTATTTTGAATTTTTTGCAGGATACTGATCCGGAAAACCTTTTGCGGACAACACGCAAACAGTTTGCAAAAGACAGTATGAAAGTTCAGAAAATAGCCATTACCCAAGGTAAAATAAATGTAGATGCAAGATATGAAGACAGTAAAAGTTAAACCGAATCAGACGGTATTTGACATATTGGTCGAGCAGTACGGCACATGCGAGGCGCTGGAGGAGTTTATGTGCAATAATCCGGCACTGGAGAACGCTCCCGAGGCGGGAGTACCGGATAAAGATTCCGTTTCCGGACGATCGACGCCTGAAGCGATGCGGGCGTTCCGGTTGGATTTGCCGGTGCGTTCCGGTTCAACGGTGCGGATTGATACGGACAGTAAATTAATCAAGACATCTGTAGTCAAGGAGATAAACACAGAAGTAACAACTTATAACTGATATGGCACGAACGATTAACGAGATACAGGCAGGCATTGTTTCGGAATTAGAAGCCGGGACGGAGGTGAAACTATCCACCTCAAAGGTGGCGGAATGGCGGCTTTGGACGTGGGTGGTGGCAACCGCCATACATGCGTTTGAGGTGATTTTGGATTTGTTCCGGAAGGAAGTGCAGGAAAAAACGGACAAGATTACGCCGGGGACGGTTCGGTGGTACGGGGAACAGTGTCTCAGGTTCCAGAACGGGCACAAACTTCTTTTCGATAAGAAAACGGCAGCACTGTACTATGCGGAAAATGATCCGGCAGCGCGGATTGTGAAGGTAGTGGCTATAAAAGAGAGTCCCAAGCACTTGACAATTAAGGTGGCTAAAACGGACGACTCCGGAAAGGTGGTTCCGCTCTCCCCGTCCGAAAAATATAACTTGATTGCCTACATTCACGAAATCCGGGCGGCTGGGACGACAACGGATGTGGTATCGACGACCGAGGACAAAATCCAGTATGACCTCCAGGTGTGGCATGATACTGTTTATCCTTACTCCGAAGTGGAGGCGAATGTGAAGGCGGCTATTGAACAGTTTAAAACAGATGTCAGTTTTGACGGTGTAATTTACGTGCAGCAGTTCATCGACGCCGTGATGGGCGCCGAAGGGGTAATCACCTGTAAGCTGAACTCGATTGCCCGGAAAGGGGTATCGGATGATGATTTCAAGGAGTTCGAGGTGTATAGCGATTTGGAAAGCGGGTACTTTGATTATGCAGGGGATTCGCGGTTGGTGGTTGAATCGGTTAAAAACATGGGTGCATGAATCCGAATATTGAATATGACAATTTGGTGAAACAGCTGCTTCCGCCGCACAAACGGCAGCGGGTTCGGCTGTGGCTCATGCGGACGTTCGTGATGCCGTTACGGGGACTGTTTGAAGCATTTGACCCGTGGCGGGACGATATCCGGATGCTGATGAATATCACGAATCAGGTGAAGGTGTTGGAAGGGTATCTGCAAAAGAAATACGGCGCACTGACGATACACATTGAAACCTATGGGGACGGGCTGTTATTTATCGGACTGGAACGTGAAGGAATCGCCATGCAGCCGGAAATCGGGTTGGTACATGAAAATGTGGTGGCAAAAATACCGCTCGAAAATGAACTCCGTGGACAGTTCGGGGAAGCGGATTTTATTGTGTATATCCCATCAGGCATCGACGCGGATTTAATCCGGACGGAAATTGAGAAATACAAACAGGCATTGACGAAATACAAAATCATTCAAAACTAAAAAGGTATGAAAAGGCATGTACAGACAGAAGGCGTGCGCCGTTGGGCGGGTGAACATATTATCGATTTACAAGCTGAACCGTTCAAGGTGATAGACGCGTTTTTTGAGGAGTTTGGAAATTGTGTTATTAGGGGATGCGGAGTGTTGAACTGGGAAGACGGGACGTATCATGTGGAGCCCGGATTGGTGGGGTTGCAGGGGACGGATCCGGAAGGCAACAAGACTTATAAGGTGGCGCCGTTTTCCGGGATGACGGAAGTGACTTTGCCGGCTTATATGGTGCTGCGATTTGAAGTTGTGGAGAGGAAGTATGTGGATGAGAAGATGCACCCGATTTGCTGTGAATACCGGGCAGAACTGGTGTCGGAAAAGCCGGCTGATGAGCCTTTTCTGGAAATTACTCCTTCCGGGGCTGCCTGCTTTTTGGATGTGACCGGGGTAACGCATAAGTTAGACCAGAACGGGAACGGTAAAGATGTGTTTGTTTCCTTTGAAGAGGCAGAGGAACGGACAAATGTAGAATCCGGGGATACGTTGTCCGGATTGTGGGGAAAGGTGCGGAAATGGTTTGCCGGGTTGCAGACGGTGGCGTTTTCCGGAAAGACGGAGGACTTGACGGACGATGCAGGCCACCGCCTCACGACGGACACGGAGAAAGACCGGTGGAATGACACGTACACGAAGCAGGAAACGGAAAGCAGGGAGGCAGAAACGCTTAGAAGTGCCCAAGAGTATGCAGACAATCAGGTTTCTGGGCTTGGAAACGAAGTTTACCGGAAAACGGAGACGTATAACAAGGGGGAAGTTGATACCTTGAATAACGGGATATTGGCATTGGCTAAGGAGTATGCCCGACAGTTAAGAAACGATCTCGTAAACGGGGCCGGAGAAGCAATGGACACTCTCTTCGAACTGTCTAACGCTCTGAATAATGATCCCCATTTCGCTACTACGATCATGGCCTTAATTGCTGGGAAGGCTGATTCCTGGCACACACATACGAAGGCACAAATTTCAGATTTCCCGGCATCGATGCCGGCAAGTGACGTTTATTCCTGGGCGAAACAGCCGAACAAGCCAAGTTACTCAGCTGGAGAGGTCGGGGCTGCGGCTGCCAACCACAACCATGACGCAGCGTATCAACCTAAAGGCAGTTATGCTGCGGCAAACCACAATCATGGCGATGCGTATGCTGCCAAAACGCACACACATACGGCCGACCAGATTACAGATACGGCAACAAAGGTTATGATGACTAAAACCGAACGTTCAAAACTGGCAGGTTTGGAA
>ERZ778511.1371-NODE-1371-length-16938-cov-11.050761_pt1 | contig 16938 bp, 17 predicted proteins | sample MGYA00510347_ERZ778511 | MGnify/ENA primary metagenome ERZ778511 (study PRJEB29527, sample SAMN07138967) | mouse gut metagenome | material: feces | host: mouse | place: China:Nanjing | collected 2016-01-25 ...
ACACGGTTCTATTCTCAGCAACAACAACCCCTTTCAAAAAGCAGACTCCATACAAAGAAATGTATGGAGCCGACTCAATGTGTTTCACAACGGAATAATCCTTATTGTGAATTGCTTTATAATTAGTGCTGGCAAAATAAACATTTTTCCACGTAACAGCAAAATTAATTACCGATTAATTTCGTATATTTGTAAAATAACATTCAAAGGTACAACATGAAAAACATCATAGGCCTCGATTTAGGCACCAATAGCATCGGCTGGGCATGGATACAACACGAAGAGAAAGAAAAATCCGCCACAAACGATAAATTCCTAATCCCCACCGGAAGGATTATCAAAACAGGATGCCGTATTATCCCCATGGATGCTGAGATGATCGGTAATTTCGATAAAGGGAACAGTATCTCACAGACAAGTCAACGCACTAAGGCACGAATTGCCCGCCGCCTGAAAACCCGCTTCAAAAGTCGCCGGGAACGCCTCAACCGTCTGCTCAGACTGACAGGCTTTCTGCCTGAACACTACGCGGCCCAACTCGATGGTTACGGTAAGATATCTGATCATCAGGAACCACGGATACCCTGGTTAACCACAACAGAAGGCCAATGCCAGTTTCTATTTAAACCTGCCTATAAAGAAATGCTGGAATTATTCCGGCAAAAGCATCCTGAAATTAAGAGTGTACCTTATGACTGGACAATCTATTATCTGCGTCGCAAGGCGCTGACTGAAAAAATAACAGGAGAGGAACTGGCGTGGATACTGCACAGCTTCAACCATAAACGCGGATACAATCAAAGCCGTGATGAAGTGGAAGAGACCGACAACAACAAAACAGTAGAATACTTTAAGACTAAAGTAAAGGAAATCAGCAGCACAGGCGAAACGAGCAAAGGAAAGAACATCTATAAAGTCACATTTGAAAACGGCGTGGAACACCTCGTCACAGCCAAAGAACGGCCACAATGGGAGGGCACTGTGCGCGAGATCGTTGTTACCACGCTATTGAATGCCCAAAAGGACGGTTCCCCAAAAGTAACCACACGGATGCCCAAGGATGACGACTGGCAACTCATCAAGACGCGCACGCAGGATCTCATAAAAAAGGAAAATCTGACTGTAGGCGAATTCATCTTCAAGGCATTGCTTGATGACCCTTCGCAGAAAATCATCGGCGAACTTGTACGTACCATCGACCGAAACTTCTACATTGATGAACTGCAAAAAATTCTCCGACATCAAGAGAAGTCACATCCCGAACTAACCGACCGCACTCTCTACAAACAGTGTGTCGAAGCCCTTTACCCCTCCAACGAGGCACACCGCCGGAACGTGGAAGCATGGTCTATGTCACACTTTATCGTAAAAGACATCCTCTTCTACCAACGTCCACTCAAAAGCAAAAAGTCACTCATTGCCGAATGTCCTCTCGAGAGCCGCACCTTTCAGGACGAACAAGGCAACCTACACCGGACCGGCATCAAATGTATACCGCGCTCTCACCCCGCCTATCAGGAATTCCGCCTATGGCAGTTCCTTGCCAACCTGAGAATCGTTCAACGCCAAAGCCACGAAGACGGCCATCAACTCACCGACATTGACAGAAGCACGGAAATATTGAACGAAGAGGCGCTCGTAAAACTCTTCAATCATCTACGGAACGTCAAGGAAATCAATCAAAAGAACCTGCTGAAACTACTGGGTCTAAAGGAAGAAGACTATCGCTGGAATTATGTCGAAGACAAGACATACCCCATGGGCGAAACCCGCTACCAACTGATTTCGCGACTGAAAAAGGCAGGACTATCCAATGAAGTGCCGGACGATAAAATGGAAGAGGCGCTTTGGCATCTGCTCTACTCCATAAGCGATTACGCCGAATTACAACGCGCCCTTTCCACCTTTGCCCGCAAACGGGGATGGGACGCTGAAGCTTTCAGAAAAGCTTTTGAAAAGTGCCCGCCCTTCAAGAAGGACTACGGCGCCTACAGCCTCAAGGCCATCCGCAAACTGCTCCCTCTCATGCGCCGCGGCAGCCATTGGCACGAAACAGCGATTTCCCCCGATGTATACCGGCGCATAGAACACTTTGTCAGCGGCGAAGAAGATACCGCCATCTCTCTCCATGTACGACAAATAGTGGCAGAAGAGGGACTACAAAACATATCGCAATTTTCCGGTCTCGCCCCCTGGCTGGCTGCCTATGTGGCCTACGGCCGTCATTCTGAGGCGACAGACGCACAAAAATGGGAAACACCCGAAGAACTGGCCGAACACATCAGCAAGTTCCGGCAACACTCTCTGCGCAATCCCGTTGTTGAACAAGTGGCGCTCGAAACGATGCGTATCGTTCACGACCTATGGCAGAAGATGGGGAGCATTGACGAAATACACGTGGAAATAGGACGCGACATGAAGCAAACCGCCGCCGAACGCAAAAAAGCCCACGACAGAAATTTGCAAAACGAGGCCATAAACCTGCGCATCAAGGCATTGCTCACAGAATTCATGAATCCAGAAATGGAGATAAAAGACGTGCGCCCCTATTCGCCCCGTCAGCAGACACTGCTCCACATCTATGAGGAAGGAGCGTTTGAAAAAGCCCGGCATGACAATGACGCCGAACTCGAAGAGATGAACAACATCATCGACAAATTCCGGCAAACCGACAGCCAAAAGCGCCCCACACGTGCAGAAATCCACCGGTATCGCCTATGGCTCGACCAAAAATACGTATCACCCTACACGAAACGCCCCATCCCCTTAGCCAAACTCTTCACTACGGCTTACGAGGTTGAACATGTCATACCACGGGCACGCTACTTTGATGATTCCTATAACAACAAGGTAATCTGCGAAGCCGAAATCAACAAGCTCAAAGACAAGATGCTGGGCTTCGAATTCATTAAAAAACACGGAGGCGGCACCGTCAACTGCCAAGGCCGCGAAGTCAGAATCCTAACGCCGGATGAATACACCTGCCTTGTGGAGGAACACTTCTGCAGGAACCCGCGCAAAAAGAAGAACCTGTTGTCCGAAGAAATTCCGGCACAGTTCACGGCGCGTCAACTCAACGACAGCCGCTACATTGCCCGCTTCGTAGTGGGCATACTCTCCAACATTGTGCGGGAGAAAGACGCCAAGGGCCGTCTGGAACCCGAAAGCACATCGAAGAACGTCATCGTATGCACCGGTAAGGTAACCGACTGGCTCAAAAGAGACTGGGGATTACAAGACGTATGGAACCACATCATATACTCCCGCTTCGAACGGCTGAACGATAAAGTAAAAAGCAAACGTTTCGGCCAATGGGAAAACAAGAAAGGCAAACGCGTTTTTCAAATCAACATGCCGCTTGAACTACAAGCCGGCTTCAGCCGAAAACGCATTGACCATCGGCACCATGCCATGGATGCCATCGTCATTGCCTGCGCATCGCGCCCGATAATCAACTACCTGAACAACTGCTCCAGCGGCGAAAAAGAACATTATGGCCTGCGGGAAAATCTCTGCACCGGCAAGTCCCGTTTCATCAAGAAACCATGGAGTACCTTCACTCAGGACACAGAAGAAGCCCTGCGCGACATCGTGGTAAGCATCAAGAAGAATCTGCGCGTCATCACCAAATCCACTAATTTTTACCAGCGCTACGACCCGGAAACCGGCAAAAAGATTTTTGTCCGACAAACCCGCGGCGACCATTTTGCCATCCGAAAATCACTACACAAAGACACGGTCTACGGCGAAGTGAACCTGCAAAAAACCGGCGAAGTAAAATTGAAAGAGGCCATCAAGCAGCCCGGACGAATCGTAGACAAAACTTTACGACAGAAAATACGCGAACTGAAGCGACTGCCTAACTATTCCGACACCCTCATTGAAAAGTTCTTCCTCCAAAACGCCGATCCGATCTGGAAAAACTACGACTTCAAGAAAATAAAAGTCCGCCAATTCTCCAAAGACAAGGAGGCAACCCGCCAGGTGGCCACACGCAAACCGCTCGACCAAAATTTCAATCAAAAGAATATCGCAGATATCACCGACACGGGCATTCAAAAAATCCTATTCCGGCATCTTGAGAAATACGCCGGAAAGAGTGAGGAAGCCTTCTCACCCGACGGACTGAAGGCCCTCAACGAGAACATCAGGGAACTCAACGACGGAAAACCGCACCATCCTATCAAAAAGGTAAGGGTGGCGGAAAAACTCGGCCTTAAATTTCCTATAGGGACAAGAGGAAACAGAAAAATGAAGTTTGTCGTCGCAGACAAAGACACCAATCTCTTCTTTGCCGTTTACCAACGAGAAGACGGCAAACGCAGCTACGCGACAATCCCGCTTAAGGAAGCCATTGAACGGGCCAAACAAAATCTGCCGCCCGCACCTGAAACTGACGAAGCCGGCCGCCGGTTACAGTTCATACTCTCACCCAACGATTTAGTATACCTGCCCACAAAAGAAGAACTCAACGATGAAGTAAGAGAAGAACACATAGATGTCAACAGAATATACAAAATGGTATCGGCAACAAAAGAGCGGTGTTACTTCATCCCTCACCATATAGCCGGCATCATAGCTCCGGGAGAAGAATATAATGCAATGAACAAAATAGAAATATCCGATGACGGCCTCAGCATCAAGGAACATTGCATACTCCTGAAAACGGACCGCCTCGGGCGCTACAAACTCAAAAAATAAGCCCACTACATATCGCAGCCTGCATCCTCATCCTGCCACATCTCCATTCAATATCCACCTAACCTATTGAGGACCATGATAAAGAAAACGCTCTACTTCGGCAATCCCGCCTACTTGTCGCTATGCAACGCACAGATAGTCATCAAGCTGCCCGCCGTAGAAAAAAGTCCTAATGTAGCCGACATCATCCGTCAGGAATCCGTTGTGACAAAACCCATCGAAGACCTCGGCGTAGTAGTACTCGACCACCAACAAATAACCATCACGCAAGGACTGCTCGAAGCATTGCTCGAAAACAACGTTGCCATTGTCACCTGCAACAGCCGGAGCATGCCTGTAGGTCTGATGCTCCCACTGTGCGGCAACACCACACAAAACGAGCGTTTCCGCCATCAGCTGGAAGCCTCCGTCCCCCTACGCAAACAGTTGTGGCAGCAAACCATCCGTACGAAAATAAACAACCAGGCAACCGTTCTCCGCCAATCCACCACAGCCGAGACACGCTGCATGCAGATATGGGCCGCCGATGTGAGAAGCGGAGATCCGGACAATCTCGAAGGCCGCGCTGCCGCCTTCTACTGGAAACGTCTCTTTGCCGACAAACATCCCGGCTTCACCCGTAGCCGCGAAGGCGAACCGCCCAACAATCTGCTCAACTACGGCTATGCCATCCTGCGAGCCATAGTGGCCCGTGCCTTGGTGTGCAGCGGCCTCTTGCCTACATGGGGCATACATCATCACAACCGTTACAACGCCTACTGTCTGGCAGACGACATCATGGAGCCATACCGCCCTTATGTAGACAAACTCATCGTCGATATCATTAATAGTGCAGAAGACTATACTTCTCTGACACGTGAACTCAAAGCCCGTTTATTGGGCATCCCCACACTCGATGTACAGATAAACGGCCAACGCAGTCCTCTCATGGTAGCAGTAGCCACAACCACTGCGTCACTCTACAAATGTTTCGCCGGCGAATTACGTAAAATTGTCTATCCCGAACTATCATAGACCCTTTTCATGAAACGCCTCAGCGAATACCGCATCATGTGGATACTTGTATTTTTCGACCTGCCCACTGAAACGAAAAAAGAGAAAAAAGCCTACGTCCAGTTCCGGCAAACGTTACAACGCGACGGATTCACGATGTTTCAATTCTCCATCTATGTACGTCATTGCGCCAGCAGCGAAAACGCTGCGGTACACATCAAACGTGTTAAAAACAACTTGCCGGAACTAGGAAAAGTCGGTATCCTATGCATCACTGACAAACAATTTGGTGCCATCGAACTCTTTTACGGTCAAAAAGCACAACATCCACAAGCCCCGAATCAACAACTAGAACTTTTTTAACAACAACAATGACCGGTTTTTTTCTGATAAAAAACTCGGTCATTACATTGTCCAGCTCTATTTTTTATTTTCAAACAATTTATATATATTACTATAAATCAACAATATACATATTATAAGTTGTTTCTTATAGAGCAAAGATACTAATTTGTAAGCAATTCACAACCGAAATGTATGGGGTAAAGGACATATCACAGTTGTTTCTTATAGAGCAAAGATACTAATTTGTAAGCAATTCACAACATCCCGTATCAATCAAAAGAGACAAAAGAGTTGTTTCTTATAGAGCAAAGATACTAATTTGTAAGCAATTCACAACAACGTCCCCCACCTGAACAGAGTGACCATGTTGTTTCTTATAGAGCAAAGATACTAATTTGTAAGCAATTCACAACCGCTCAACCCTTTCTCGCTGGCACCTTTCTGTTGTTTCTTATAGAGCAAAGATACTAATTTGTAAGCAATTCACAACCTCGGCTACAGACCACTCGAGGAAACGAGGTTGTTTCTTATAGAGCAAAGATACTAATTTGTAAGCAATTCACAACTATTCCTGACGATGAATGGCAATGGAATACGTTGTTTCTTATAGAGCAAAGATACTAATTTGTAAGCAATTCACAACAGATAAGAGCGTGGATGCTATAATCTGCGTGTTGTTTCTTATAGAGCAAAGATACTAATTTGTAAGCAATTCACAACAACGTATTGCACCCGGTCGGGAAATAACAAGTTGTTTCTTATAGAGCAAAGATACTAATTTGTAAGCAATTCACAACATTGAAAGCAATGAATTGTTATGCTGTTGGGTGTTTGAGGTACTAATTTGTCAGCAATTCACAACAGTATCTGGACAAAACTGGCGGACATAGTCGTAGTTGCTGTACATGGAAAGATCAGCGCCAAGCATCTCTGAAATGTGGGTAAGATGCACTCCTACGTGGTTCATGAATGTGTCGGTGTAGGTTTCTTTCTTTCTTTTTTCTATGTCTTCCTTTTTGTCGTAATATGGGTTATGTCCTTTGATATCTTTTACAATAGAAAAGTCCATACATTTCTTTGCCATATTCAACATGAATGGCTGAATTAGTTTTTTTGCTTTTTCGTTGTCGTTGCAGGAGGCCACAATAATATTTATTGTTACCAAATCACGGCGTATATCTTCACATATAATCTGTTCAGATTCGTTTTTCTTGTCAACTATTACTTTCTTGATCTTCTGTACATTGAATGTTGTCTTTATGAAGAGAATCCAAGTCCAAACCTGAATGATTACGATTATTAATGTTACGAAAGTGATTAAAGTTTCCATTGTTTTCTGTTTTTTAAGTTTTTGATAAATTTATTAAATGGTCTAAAATACTAATTTGTCAGCAATTCACAACTGAAAGCCCTTTCGGAGCAGAACGACATTAACATTTTTAACTTTCCGTAACTTTCGGAAGTGTTAAGACATAGGTTATCAACACCGGAATGTTAAAAGGCTGTATTGGATTTTTAACACGAATACGGACTTTTAAAACTGCAATACGGGGAATTTGAGGAAGAAATACCGCGTTTTTTCCTGGAATCGTGCCGGAAAAACACCCGAAAAGCGGGCTGTCTTTTAAGGACAGCCCGCTTTGCTGTTACAAATATACGACATTTTCAGCCCGAAAGCAAATAGTGTTAAAAAGCCATGCCGCCCACACGGAGCGCCGTTTCCGAGCAGCGGAACGCCTACACGCTGTAACCGAGCAAATGGAGAATGAGGGGGGAAAGAATGGCCGTGAGCAAACCGTTAAGCGTCAGGCCCAGCGAAGAAAAGGCGCCGTAACGGTCGCTCCGCTCCATAGCCGCCGACGTGCCCATGGCATGAGCCGCTGTTCCCATAGAAAGTCCTTGTGCTATTGGACTTTTCACATTGCCCATCTTCGTTATTCTGAACCCTGCCATGCCACCGAAAATACCGGTACACACCACCACAGCCGCCGTGAGCGACGGAATGCCTCCCACCGCCGAGGAAATTTCCATGGCAATGGGGGTGGTGACGGCTTTGGGTACCAGCGACATCAGTACGGCCTGGGAAGCTCCGAAGAGCCTGGCCACAAGCACTACCGAAACTATGCCGGCCACACAGCCGGCCATTTCGGCAACGAGCAGCGGCAACATCTGTTTCCGGATGGTGACCAGCTGCTTATAGAGCGGCACTCCAAGGGCCACCACCGTCGGCTTAAGCCAAAAGTCAATGTAGTCGCCGCCGGCACGATAGGTGGAGTAGTCCACACGGGCCAGGAGCAGAATGACAATAAGCACCGTTATTGAAACAAGAATGGGATTGAGCAGTCTGACGCCTGTCTTCGCCTGCAACTGCCGGGCAAGGACAAACACGACGAACGTCAGCGCTATGAGAAACATTTTATTGGCAAAGAAATCCATATCGGTCAACATTTTTCATCGGTAGAGGCCACACGGCGCTTACGGAAAATATTTTTCAGGCGCATGTGCCGCCGCACAAGTTGATGTACATGGCCCGTAACGACAAGTATGACGGCCGTGCTCACGACCATGGCGCCGACAATGGGCAGCAGCTCTTTGCCCAACAGATCGAGACAGCCCATCAGTCCCACGCCGGCCGGCACAAAGAAGAAACCGAGATTGTGTACGAGAAAATCCGACATTTTCTCCACCTGCGAGAGTTTGACCGCCTTCAGCTCCAAGGCCAGAGTGAGGAGCAACATTCCGATGATGCTCGACGGAACGGGAACGTCTGTCAGCCAAACGACCAGCTCGCCCAAAGCGAGAAAGGTGAACAGCACGCCACACTGTAGAATTACATTCATAACTTATCGTTTAAAGAAAAAATCGCCCATCGGAGTTTTCTATGAGCGATGTTTCAGATTTATCAGTAGGACGCTGCAAAATTAGCATTTATTCCTGACACAGCCAACCGCAGATGCGCCGCATGCCTTAACGACATAATAACTTACTATTGTTTTTTAAAAAAATACGACACCCGTTCATCGGAAATTCCGTATATTTGCAGTATGTTAAGGTACTTAAAAAGGAAATGCCCATGAAAAGAAAAATCCTGTGGGGGATTGTGGCGTCAATAATCTCCCTGAGTCTCGCCGCATGCAGCGATGACAACGATGACGCTATGGACTACTATGTGCGATACACCGTAGGCGCTACTGCAGGGGATGACTTTTTCATCAGCTACAATGATAAAAAAGGAGAGCCGCACATTGACCAGCAAAAAAACGCCGCAGGAACGGTGGAAATCGTCATCGGCCCCGTACAGCGGGGATTCAAAGCAGAGCTTTCCGCATCGGTGAATGGCGGACATGCTCCTGCATATTCGCAAATAGACGTGAGCTACAAGGGTAACCCCTTTGTGAGGAAGGTTCATCTGCAACAAGGCACACACATCTACTACACCATCACCGGCGAAGAGCGCTGACAGTTCTTCACGGCCGGCAGCGTTCACCGCATATCGGGTAAGAACCGACTGCAACGTAATTACTGTACGTTGCAGTCGGTTCTTTTAATTCTTCTCGGCCATTACAGCCTCCGGCAGCAGGAACAGCCAGGTAGCCACGCAGAACGGAGCTGTCAGCGTAGGAATGCCCCAAGGAAGCATCAGGGCGTTCATGGCTCCCTGAACAAGCACCGTAAAAACAATGGCAGCCAAAGTGATGACGGCAGTACGCACGCCAGGTTTGAAAAACGTGTTTCCCAGCGCGATGGCTGTAAGCACGGGACTGAAACCGTAGAGACCGTTGGAAACGGCTTCAGGCGAGGCCTCCAAACAAACGGAAATTCCCAAAGCTATGCCCGACCCCACCATGGCCCAAATGGCGGCCCGCCAGCTGGAAACGGCCAGGGCTATGACAAAAAAGAGGCCTGCCACCCAGGAATTGATAAGAAACACCTGAGCTATACCTTTGAGCCAATAAACGGCCAGCGAAGCGGGCGAGCAGTCGGGTTCCCCCTCAGCCAAAGCCTCCGCCGGAACAGACAGTGGCAAGGCATCGAACTGACGGGCGGCCATGAGCGCCAGCCAGGTGAGAAACACGAAAGGGAAGGTAAGCGAATTGATTTTCCACGCAGACATCATGCCATTCAGTCCCCGCTGCAAACCGGGAGCAAGTATGGCCAAAAACACCAGCAGCGCCCACATCAGCCACGTATCTGCCAGAAACACCGGAAGAGCGCACCCCACCAGCGTACCGTTAAAGCCCCAAAGACCGGCCTCACCCTGCGTTTTGTCGGGAACTGTCAGGAAACCGGTTGCCATGGACAAGCCAGCCCCGACAACGGCGCCCCAAGCCACTTGAGGCGTACCACACTCATAAGCCCCCCAGAAGATTCCGGCAAGAAACAGCCAGCCGGCCAGGGCACTGCGCTGAAACATAACCTGGCTCACCCCACGGGCAAACGCCACAGACACGGAGCGCAATGAATCAGCATCCGTAACAAAAGAAAGTAGTCTTTTCCGCCGTAAACTCATGATCATTCGGTTTTACAGACAAAGATACAATGAAATATTCAAAAGTGCTCCCGACCGAAATATTTTCATTTTCCCTTACAACCCGCGGTCACCCCTCTAACATGCCTTTATCCCGCGGCATTGCTTCATCGGGATAAAGTGTTCCAGCCCATCGAAACGAAACACCAACGCCGGTACTCACTGCATAAGGCTCTGTCTTCTATAATCGGCATGATGAACATCAATGTCAGAAAAACAAACGGATTTCTTTCTCACAGGAAATAAAAATCAGTAATTTTACAAACGGAAACAATCACTCCCAACGTTTTTTGATTCAATTACGACATTAAACTTTCCAACAAAACCATGACCAGACAAAACATCATGCGGATGGCGGTTTTCATAGTGTGTATCATCCTGCTCGCAGGAGCTGTCTCCGTTTCGTCAAACACTCTGATGAGCGCATGGATACCTTTCGCCGGATCAGGAGCGGCAGCATTGCTTTCCGGAACGGCACTGTGGAGGGCATGGCGCCGCCTGACAAATTCGGAGAAAATCCTGCCTAACTACCTCTGTCACACTATATGCACCGGCATTGTGCTGGCGGCGGCATTCTACATCTGCAACTACGCCTTTGCTAATAAGACAGAAACCCACAACACCCAAGTTGTCGTAGAAAAGAAATACCACAAAGTGAGGCACCACACCCGCCGCATAGGCCAACGGCATTACACGCAAGGACGACCATACAAGGTTTACTACATGACCGTAAGATTCAACAACGGCAGTACAAAGGATCTTTCCATACCTCTGAAACGGTACTGCCGCATCCGCCAGGGCGGCACAATTTCCCTGCCGGTTGCACGCGGCCTGTTTGGAGTTCCTGTGATTATCAATACCACCGCCGCCCGCTGACACGCGGCGCCGGCCCGCCGGAAACATCGGCATTTATCATCTGCCCGTAGCGGAACTTTTCACATCAGAGACAGGTACAGAGCCATCAGCAGGATTAGCCCGCAGCGTAACCGTTAGTGGAATTTAAAATCTTTTATTACTCATCAAAATAAAGTCTCTCTGGCTCCAAGAACTTTCTATCAGACAGCAAAATGCAGAAGGAGCCATTCTCACACGAACTCTGATTCTGACTGCAAAAGGCCACAGTTCCATCAGCAACCCATAGATGCCATCAAATATCAGCGCGACAAACAAATTCTTATTGTTTGTCGCGCTGATATTTGATGGCTTAAATGCTTATAAAGCTTTAATACTCGTCCTCGTTGAAGAGCAGCATAAGTATTGATAATCAGTGTATTAAATGTTGACAGCTTGCATTTAGCCAAACAAACCACGCCATCTGAGGCGGTCTGAGGCGATTTGAGGGCAAATGGCCAAACATTGGCTAAACATTGGCCAAACAAACGCCAAAAACAATAGTATTCATCTTTCTTGTGAGGATTTCCTCGATGCTTGGCAAGTTTATTTTTGACACATTCCAGCATAAGCATCAGTAAATGACCTATTTAATCTCGCCAAAAATATTCTTTTGGCAAGTTTATAACATTTATTAACAGTTGCCGTCTGTGATTGTATTCTTCAGTTCAAAGTTTTGAAACAAGTTCAGAGCCTGTCAGAACATCCATCTTTGAGAACGCAAACAGCTTCTTTCCAAGGTCTTTGAGAGAATGTCCGATATGATAGACTTCCTCATCAATTATCAGAAAACGGTCGTGAGCCTTATTGTAAGCGTGTAAGGTCACGCCCGGATACTGGGCATTGTGTCGCGCAACATCCTGACGAAGCTGTTGTGAAATTTTACCGTCGTAAATATCAACAGTCACACCGGGATTTCGTTTTGATAGTTGCACCAACACCGAATCGTCAACATAGCTGTCAATGACGACTATCCGTTTTTTAGCTTTTCTAATTAGTTTGGCAATGAAGGCATACGCATCGAAAATCTGGCCATTGAAGAATACACCCTGTTCGGGTTCTTTGGGTTCATTAAGGCGATCAAGAATAGCATCGACCTTTTCATCAGTCTTCAACTGTTTCATCTCAATACGTTCCATCCTTTGGAAAATTGAGGCATTATTTATCAGGAAATTTCGCATAGCCACAAAAGCATCAATTATACGGATGCTTGTATGTACGGCAGTTTCGCTTTTCAATACGGCAGAAAGCATAGCGACTCCCTGTTCGGTAAAGGCAAAAGGATTAACTGATGAGTGTTTGAGACCATTGAACCGGTCGCAATTTGCGACCAGTTCATCTTTCTCTTGATTTGAGAGCTGAAATCTAAAATGTTCCGGGAAACGCTCAACATTTCTTCTTACCTGCTCATTAAGACGTTTGGTTTCAACACCATATAATTCTGCCAAATCCCGGTCAATCATTACCTGTTTGCCTCTCAGGGTAAGGATACGGTTTTCTATTGGCATTGCTAACTGGCCACAATATGTGACCGGTTCCTTGTTCGCTGTATTTTGTATTGATGAATTGTTTTCTTGTGTAGATTCCATATGCAAAGGTACCTAATATTTCTGAAATATAAGGCTATATATGAGCAATAACTTCCAATCAGCACTCATATTGTGCCGATTGGAAGTTTATCACATGGGGAGAATACCTGCGGAGGCATAGGGTTCATAATGGAATCGTCTTAGAAAGAGATCCACATCTTCCTGAGTGTACCAATATTTATCTCCCTCTCTTGAATATCCTAAATATCCATTGTCCCGAAGTTTCTTTAGATATTTGTCTTTGATATTAAGAAGGGCCATAATGGATTTATTATCATACACTCGTAGCTCCGATTCCTTTTCATAGCAGCTGTTACACTTGTGCTTACCCTCTAAAATGCTGAGGATTCTGGTCAAGAGTTCCCTGTCATTCAGTTCTTTTGGATTACTATCCATTTGTTACAGGTATCTTGTTGCGTGGAAGGAAATAGACAGTTGTCGGGACAATCCAACTGATAGTCTGCGTAGGCGCAGATGATAAGTGTCTAATTTGATGTTTCATATTTTAACGGGATTAGTGGGTGATTTGACCGAATACAGAGAGGGTGGCCCGCATTCCGGACTGCGGGTCGCCGGTATCTATATTTCGGCTGGGATTTTGTGAAAGCGTATGAGGCACTCGGCTATCTTAGGCTTTGAACGTGTAACCATTTATGAACTGAAAAAGATTGCTGTCTGTCAGCACTTTCCCAACTTTTCCATAAGGTTTCCCGACATTTCCCAACTTGGAAATTTGCAGGAAACAAACAGCCATATTCCGGTTGTTTCTATATCGAATCCGATACGGTACGGAGCTGTCTATCCGACAACCGACAGGGCATTATCAGGATACAGGTCATGACATATCCTGCTATTTCTTAAATCCTGCCATACCGGATCTATCCCTATTTTTTTAGTGGCACCGACCATTATGCCAATCCGATGTAACGGACTGGCAGGCTGATCTCTATGCCTTCTTGCAGGATAAATATGGAGGCTGCGCCAAATCTTAACGTGTCTTAAAAAAACAGGGAACTACCTGAGGAATACCTCAGCAGGGTTCCGGCTTATGGCGAACTTTGCGGCATAACACTAATTCCGAAAAAATATGAAAACAAAAATGCTCACAGACTTCGCCGATACGATACGCGAATACAAGAAAATGCTGACAATGGCCATCGTCTTCCGATTGATGCACCACTTATATAAGAATCATAGCCGATGAGGACTGAGGAATACAGCACACTTGTCGGGCTTATCAGGGAACTGGCATCGGAGGTCAGGAATATCAAGACAGGTCTTGACAGCAAGATCGACCATGTGGCGAAGAAGGTAACGGAGGCTTTTCAAGGCTTCGGCATCCTTGACCCGGACGAAGAAACTTGGACGGAGCAGCAGGTCTGCGAAAGATACCACGTTTCAAGACGCACGATGTACGAGCATCGTATCAACGGCCGGATACCATTCATAAGGAACGGCAGCGGGAAGAACTGCAAGATCCTTTACCGGAAGGCTGATGTGATAGAGTTCTTCTCTTTGCAGAACGCATGACACACCTACAACAAACAAATAATCCCGCGCCATTTCGGTGGCGCAAGTATCAACCCCCAAAACACTTTTTAATTTATGGCAAAAGACCAGAACTTAGAAGAAGTGCTTATCGCCCGCAACAACGATACCGGGCAGGTAGGCGCGGTGACCGGACTCAACGAGGACGGCACACCAAAGATGTCCGATGTAAAGTCGGCGAAACTCTCTGACCTCGTGAAATTTTCCAAAGGTCAGAACCCGCTGGAGGCTTTCCTCTCCAACTTCGTCCGCCAGTGCAAGAACCCGACGACCTTCGGATTCTTCCGAGTACCGGCCGACCGCTACGACACGGTAGGCACCGTAATCGGAGACCTCGCAAAAGACCCCGTGGCAAACGCCGAGATGCTGAAGAACAACAAGGTCGAGCTTCCGCAGGCTGCGCAGGACAACAAGCAGGAGGCGACGCAGACGGCTGAACAGCCCAAGCAGTCGCCGGCAGGCTCACCGCAGGAGGAACAGCAGGCACAATCCAACGCTCAGGCGTCCGCAAAGGATACCAGACACTCCGCCATCGACGAGAGCAAAATCGACTGGGCGAACCTCAAGGAGAAATGGGGCATCGACCGCAACGAACTGGAAAAGTCCGGAGACCTCCGCGAAATGCTCTACAACCGCAAGTCAAGGGTTGTCACCGTCACCCCGACATTCGCCGGAGAGAAATTCCCCATCGACGCGCGGCTGTCATTCCGAACCGATGCAGACGGCAATGTCAAGGTGGTGCCGCACTTCATCCACCGTGAGCCTAAACTCGACCGGAAATTCGAGGGCTACGAGTTCAGCAAGGAGGACAAGGCGGCTCTCCGCGAGACAGGCAATCTCGGCAAAGTCGTTGAACTGACCGGCAAGAACGGCGAGAAAGTGCCGTCATATGTCAGCATCGACCGCTATACCAACGAAATCGTCTCCGTACCCGTCAAGGATGTTTTTGTACGCGACACCGTGGGCCAGACCAAACTGACGGTCGCCGAGGTCATGCAGCTCAAGGAAGGTAAGGCACTTCCTCCGAAAGAGATAACCGACAAGAACGGCAAGACCTACAACGTGGTGCTTCAGGTGTCGGCAGACCGCAAGGGCATCGAGTTCGTCCCCGGCGCGGTCAGAAAGCAGGAACAGGCGCAATCGCAGACACAGACGCAAAGCGGCACCACGAATCAGCAGCAGTCGTCGTGGCTCACGAAGGACGGCAAGATAAAGCCCCTGACCAAATGGGCGAAAATCCCTCTTACCGAACAGCAGCAGAAAGACTACGCCGAGGGCCGCGTGGCGGAACTTACCAACCGCCTCGACGACAAGGGGCAGATGTTCTTGGGATTGCGCAGGTCTTGACCGAGGTTCTTCAGCATTTGCAGGTAGTCGCACCACATTCCGATATTGTTGATATGGTAGTGGTGGCGTTTGGCGATGAGATATGATGCCCAAAATTCATCCGCATTTCGGGGATTGGTAAGAAAATATTTCATTTCCTCAATCTCTCCGGCTTTCATCAGCGTCTCAATCTTGGGGTCGGCAAGAAGAGCCTTGAAAAGCCGGAGGGGGGATATTCCGTGGAAATCGCCCTTGAAGCCGTTACGCTTGAGTTGGGGAATTACCGACATTCTCGGATAGACATCGCTCCATACGACAACATCATCATACAGAGGGTTGTGCGGGCGTATCTCCATATCGCTCCAATACGACCAGCAGTCGCAGTAATGGAAGGTAAACCCACGGAGCAGAGCCATATCGGTAACTTTGCCGTCGGGAGAAATCCACCTTTGTACGACCTCCTGACAATAGAGTTGCCTGACCTCTCCCTTACGGCTTTCGCTCGTTATCTGCGTCACACGGATTACTTGAAAACCCTTGTGTGCCGTTATGACGCTGAAATATGCGGTTTCCTTATGGGTGCGTTTGCGGGTGTCCTTCACTTTCAGTTCAGTTCCGCAGTGAGGGCATTTGCAACCTGCGACAGTGTCGCAAAGATTGCCTTTCTGACCCTTCCAAACGTGTCCGCAGTCGGAGCAGGTCATTGTTCCGCTATTTGTGCGATAGGCGAAATGCTCAAAGCAGTGGCGGTATGCCCAACGCTCTTGTGCCTCGGTTATGGGTCGCAGTGTGGCGGATAGCCCTGCCACTTGTTTTTGTAATGCTGTCTTGGGTTTCATAGCCGTAATGTTTTAGAGGTCAAAAAGACTGGGTTGTGCGATTTGGGGATTGCTCTCGGTTGCTTTCTTTTCGGTGGTCTTGGGTCTGCGCATTTTAGCCATTTCCTCGTCACGGAGTTTATTGATGGCGTCCTGCCGTGCCTGTTCCTTTTCTTCCTCGGTGAGTTCTACCGTATGG
>ERZ778511.1375-NODE-1375-length-16894-cov-3.934735_pt1 | contig 16894 bp, 12 predicted proteins | sample MGYA00510347_ERZ778511 | MGnify/ENA primary metagenome ERZ778511 (study PRJEB29527, sample SAMN07138967) | mouse gut metagenome | material: feces | host: mouse | place: China:Nanjing | collected 2016-01-25 ...
AATTTTTGAAAAGTCTTTCCGGATCAGCGAAATCCAGATCGGACAGCAGCAGCTCGTGAGCTGGAATCCGTTTTCCTGCCCCACATTTTCCGTAAACTCCAGCGATTCTTTCAACGTCAGTATATCGGCAAACGCCGCCACCTCGATCATTCCGGTAAATCCCATCCCTTTTAGCGCGCTGCGAAGTTTCCCCGGAGTCGCGCCCTCGCCAAACTGGCCGATATAAGCGGGCGCCATCAGCGCGTAAACGGATTTTCCCGATTGTCCTGCCTCTTTTATGATCTCCACGGCCCGGACCGCATCGCGGCTGAATGTGAGGTTTTTCCTCTCGCATTCCTCGATACAGCGGGCGCACCCCACACAGTTATCCGGGTTCAGTTCCGCCTTCCCATCCTTGACTTCCAACGCCTGGAACATGCACGCTGTCACACATTTTGGATCGCTGCAGTCGCACGGTTCATTTTTCCATACGAGCGGATATCTCTCGGGGTGCAGCAGACAGTCGAGCTTCTTTTTCGGCACTCCTTCAAATTCTTTTTTTCCTTTCAGCTTGTCCCGCAGCACCCTCTTATACAACTCCTCAAACGTCATAACCAGCCTCCTATCTGGAAATAAAATTCCCTCCTGATTTCCCAAACCACCCATTCGTAGTATAGAGAAAAAGGAGGGATTCTATTCAGAAAACAACGCCAGCCGTTTTACCTGGTATCAAATGATGATGCAGACAAGTCCGCCGTTGGAATCGTTTACCACTTTTTGGATCGTATCCTGTAGTTTCACCTGGCTCTCTTCTGTCAGCCGGTTCACTTTATTCATAATGCCGTCGTCCACGAGCTGCCGGATCGTTTTTCCAAAGATATTTGTATCAAAAATTCCGTCCGGATTTTCCTTGCTGTTCATTTCAATGTATTCAATCAGATCTTTTGCCTGTTCTTCACTCCCGACGATCGGCGCGATCTCTGTCTCGATGTTTGCCTGGATCAGATGGAGGGACGGGCAGACCGCCTTGATCTTTACCCCGTATTTATTCCCGTGCTTGATCAGTTCGGGATCCGCGATCTCGATTTCTTCCATCGTCGGCGTGACGATCCCGTACCCGCGCCCTTTGACCTGCTCACACGCCGTGCCGATCGACTCAAATTCCGCCCTCTTTCCGGCCAGTTCTTTCAGCGTCGCGATCAATTCATACTCGCCGGTGATCGGCGTCCCGATCATATCGCTCAATATTTCATAATAATAATGTTCCTCAAATTCAATTGAAATATTAACCTGCCCGTTCTCCAGCTGTTTATCCTGTATGTAGACGCCTTTAATATAATCTGCCTCTAACGTTAAGCTCTCCTTCGTCACATCCCGCATAACCCGCATGTTCATCAGCATCTCGCGGCACTGTTCCAAAAGGTCTTTTTTCAGCCAGTGCTCCCGATCCAAAAATTCGACCCATTTTGGCAGGAAAAAATTGATTCTCCCAATCGGGAAATCGGACAAGATCGTCTCCATAATACTATATATATCCTCCTTTTCCAACTCTTTACAATTCAGCGGCAGTACGCTCAACCCATACTTCTGTTCCATCTCCGCCGCCAGCTTCTGCGTCTGGTCGCTGCGGGGATACAATGTATTTAAAATGATGATCGTCGGCTTACCGGCTTTCTGGCATTCTAATACGGTCCGTTCCTCGCCCTCGATATACTGCTCTCTTGACAATTCTGTAAAACTGCCGTCTGTCGTGATAATAATGCCTATATTGGAGTGCTCGCCGATCACCTTCTTTGTTCCGAGTTCCGCTGCTTTCTCAAACGGGATCTCCTGCGGCGACCAAGGCGTCTTCACCATACGTGCCCGGTCTTCCTCCATGTAGCCGACCGCGTCCTTTACGACAAAACCTACGCAGTCGATCAGGCGGATCCTGCCCTTTTCGCCGCTTGGCAGCGTGATCCACGCCCCATCCTTGGGAACGAATTTCGGCTCCGTCGTCATGATGGTCTTTCCATCGGAAGATTGCGGGAGCTCATCGATCGTCCTCTGCCGTTCTCCCTCATCGGAAAGTTCCGGTATGACCATCAACTCCATAAAATTTTTTATAAAAGTACTTTTTCCGGTTCGGACGGGTCCTACGACGCCCAGATATATTTCTCCGCCGGTTCTCTTGTTTATATCCTCGTACACATTATATCCACTGTCCATAAAAAAACCCCCTTGCTCAACTGTTACAGTATATGCAGGGGGGATTTTTATATGTCAGCTTATTTCACTTTTATTTTCTTCGTCACCTTTTTGCCGGAAGATGCCGTCACGGTAATCTTTACCGTTCCCTTCTTCTTTAAGGCTGTCACGTAACCGCACTCATCTACCTGGGCGATCGCCGTATTGCTGCTGGCATACGTGAGCGTATCGGTGGATTTCGCTGATCTGAGAGAGACCGTCATCCGTGCTGTCTTTCCTCTCTTTAACGTTTTCGGTGCTTTAACGGTTACCTTTTTCGACGCCACGGCCTTCTTTTGGACAATGACCGTAATCGTCGCCTTTTTCTTTGAAGATGCTGTCGCTGTGATCTTGGCGGTTCCTTTCTTCTTTGCCGTTACGACACCGCTCGGATTTACCGCAGCAATCTTTGATTTACTCGATTTATATGTTACCGTGTCCGTCGAATCCTTCGGCGTCATCATCACTTTCAGGTAAATACTCTGCCCTTTCGCCACATAAACCTTCTTCGCGCTCGACCTGTTTTTCGCGGCAAGTACAACCTTTTTCGCCGGAGCCTTTACAATTACCTGGCAGCTTACCATCCGGTTCGTATTCGTCTTGACGGTTACATTTACCGTCCCCGGTGCCACAGCGCGGATCAATCCATTCGCATCGACCGTGGCAATTTTAGCATTCGAAGACTGATACGTATACGTTACACTCTCATTGGCATTCGCCGGCTGGATCTGCGGACGGAGCTGGTAGGAACTGCCGACATTGATCGTCACTTGTTTATCAACGAGGATACCGTTTACCGGAATCTTTGTAACCGGTACGGTCACCTGGACCGATGCGCTGACACCCGACGATGTCGTTCCGGTCAGTATCGCCGTCCCGGCAGCTACCGCTTTGACCGTCACTCCCTGTGCGTTCGAACTGGTTACAGAGAGGACGCCCTCATTGCTGCTGGTCCATGTGATGCCATCCGTCGAATCAACCGGTGATACAAAGAACCCTCTCGCATCGCCCTCCCGCGTCGTCTTACTGATCGTCATAGACTTTCCAATATCGAGTGTAAAATCCCCATTCAGAATCTTCAAACCAGTCGCCGGCGCATTGACGATAATGGTAATTGATGCTTTTACCGCCGGCGCCTCTTTCGAAGAAACCGTGATGATCGTTCCGGTTCCTCGCTTGAGCGCGGACACGACACCATTCTCATCGACCGATACACACGACTTATCGCCTCCTGTCACTTCCCATGTCACATCCTGCCGGGCATTGGAAGGAACGACTTTCGCAGACAGGTTCGCGTTCTCACCGATGTTCATCGTGAGCTGGAGCTGCTTATTGTCGTTTTCCATCACATTTTCACCATTTATCAATATGGAAGCCGGTGTATAATTAAGCTGGTCTGCGACATGGAAATAGAACTGCAGTCTCTGGCCGCTTCCCTGCGCCGAAACTGTAATAACTGCATCCCCTTCTTTTAGTGCCTTGATCGTCCCATCCTCTTTGACCGACATCACCGTTTCATCCGACGTCTGGAATACCCATTTTTCCCCGTAAGAAGCGATTTGCTCGTCGGTATAGTCCGTGTTTCCGTAATTGGCTTTTATGACCAGCTGGTCCTCATCGCCGATCGATAAGCCGTATGGGTTGCTACCTGAATTCGGTGTCAGATTTGTACCAAGGTAAGTACCTCCTGTCGTACACGTAAGGCCGTTGGAGGCAGCAACCGGGATCACGCTGTATACATGGATCTTATCTGTTTTCTCACCAGATTTCACCGTCACGATGCCATCACCGATCTCGGTTGACTGGATGACAGCGGTAGCGACCCCGCTCCCTTTCTCGTACTTCATATCGCTGATCGTGATAGCTGGATTATCTGACGTCCACTCGACCTCGCTCGTCGTCCCGAGAGGTTCTAATTCCGTCGTCAGTGTCACGCCTTTCGTCGAGGCATCCTTTCCAAATGGAAGGTAAAGGATCTTACTGGAGGAATTCTCGACGTACATCGACGGATTGTTTTTCACGTACTGATCTGCCGCCGCAGAAACCGTAATCTTCTCGGTCGGCTGATCCTGTACTTTCACCTGAAAGGCAAATTCATGCGGGCTGATCATATAACTCGTGGAACCGGCATACTGATGGCTTGTCGCGACGACGACGCGCACCGTAACCGGATCAGTAATATATTCTGTACCATACAGGACAAAGGAATATGGGTCATCGCTCGTACGGATTTCGGCGTACATCCCCTTGTAGGCATTTTCTTTTCCGATGATCGTTTCCTTATCACCCGCCGATATTTTCACCTCACCGTTGATATTATCTTTATTTACCGCTTTGATCGGCAGACGAACACTCGAACCGATCGGAAGGACGATCGTCTCTTTTTCATTGTAGGAAAATACGAGAGTCGGATCGGAATCAGACACCAGTTTTCCAAACGCCCCGGAAATCATATCCCGCTTCAAAACAGCGTTTGCCGGTACACGGACCGACGCGATGTTAATGCTGTCTTTCAGCACATTGGAGCCGACACTTTCTGTCTTTTCCTGAAAAGCGATCGTCTTTAAAAACGTACACTGTTCAAACAGATTATCTGGAATCTTTACGAGCGGCGAATCCGTCAGATTCACTGTCACAACATTTGCCCGTTTAAAAGCTCCTGCTCCGATACCCTCCAACTTTGTGGCTGCTGTAAAGTCGATTTCATTTAAGCCTTTCTTTTTCTCGCCCTTCGTCCCATACTCACGCCGATTACACCAGTACACATATCTCTGACCAGTATTGGTATAGAAGCTTTCCCGCTGTTTCTGCTCCTGAACGCTGCACCCGGCAAACGCTTCCCTGCCGATCGTCTTGAGCGTCGTTGGAAAGCGGATGCTGTCCAGTGAGAGACAGTTCATAAAGGCGTTATCGCCAATACTCTCCACACCCGTTCCAAATGAACTGCCGCCTTTTGTCTGCAGCAGGAGATTGTAACAGTTGCTAAACGCATTCGTGCCGATCGTTTTTACGCTGTTGGGGATCGTAACACTTCCTGCCTCGGAACTTTTTACCGTCCGAAGTCCGTAGTAATCATCATATTTTGCCTCCGTCGAAGTATTTAAGGAATTTAAAACTTCCATACCGGCGCCGGCAAACGTACCATTCTTGATCTCCGTGAGGTTTTTAGACAATGTTACTTCATTCAGGTTAATACATCCTTCAAACGCGCGTTCTCCCAATTTATCATCAATGACTGTATCCGGGATGATCACATTTTCCACTCCAAACACATAGGAAGCCATAAACGACTTTGAAAGTACATTAGGCACCGCCACATTGGGAACCGCATGGTTTGCGGTAACCGAAGTCCAGACTGCCTGCGCTCCGACCGCCGGTTCTTTAGATACAGCTGTCGATAACGCTTCTGCAGCGAAATACACGACATTCATCGTATTCGAATTACAGAATAAACGGTTTTGATAGGATTCTGATTCCGTATCGTACGTAGAAAAGAACGAAAACGCCTGTGCCCCCTCAAGCGGAACGATCGAAATTCTGCCAGTCACGTACACCTCTTTGGCAACGAGATGAACGAGATCATATTTTTCGCTGCCGCTCTCCGTCAGACCGCCAATCGCGACATAATCACCATCTTTGATCAAATCAGCTGTATTCACAATATCGCTTTCATTGATATACCCAATCCGGCAGTAATCATCTTCTTTTCCTACATTTTCGTAATCATATATGAGGAATTTACTGCACCCAGCCGAGTAAGTATCTTTCACCGCACCTTTTATTACATAGGCATCTGCTGCTGACGTTGAAAAACTGCTCTGGATCCCACAGCCTAAAAATGCCTTTGCCCCGACAGACAGAAGACCTTCTTTAAACTGGACCACCCCGTCTTCTTCTGTTTTCGTACTTCCATCCCGGTATCCGATCGTGTGCAGCCTTGACTGATTGGCAAATGCCTCTTCACCGATGCTCTGAAGATTCCCCGATACTATGACCGTTTCCAGACCAGCTCCAGACTTAGAAGCCGTCGTCCGGGAGTTAAAGAATGCTTTATCCGGGAGATGGATGACTCCCGTTCCCAAATCCGCCCTGCGCAGCGCGTAGTTATCCGCAAATACACTTGCACCGAGCGTTTGGACACAGTCTGGAAGGATGATTTCTTCTAGTCCGCTGATGATCCTCTTATCTCCATACAGATTACTCTGCTCATTCGTAACGTTTAATTTATATACTTCATAACAATTCGAAAATGCCTCATCTTCTATCGTTTGCAGATCTGTTAAATCTTTCAGGAATGCTGTCGTTCCCAACTGTTTACACTCTTTAAACGCGCGACTACCGATCGTCTCCAAAACGGAACCAGTCGGGATGGTAATGTCCTCACCTCGCAGATATTGACATTCACTAAATGTCTCTTTCCTGATCTCTTTCAGCGTTTTGGGCAGTTGGATCGAGGAAAGACCGGACCGGGAAAACGCCCCTTCCCCGATTATGGAACAATTTTCAGGGATCGTAAGCGAATCCAATTTGCAGGCATTAAAGGCCATCATCTCAATTTCTTTTAATGACGAAGGCAGGATGAGATCCTGCAGGATCCATTGCGAACCAGAAAACGCATACTGGTTGATCTTGACAAGTTTGGTACAACGAGTCAGATCCAGCGTTTTCATATTGGCGCCCGAAAAACACTGGTCACCAATATAGGTAACCTGTTCCGGAAGGCGGCTCACACTGTCCTCCCCCTTCTCGATGATATACAATAACAGCCCTTCCCCGCTAGCAGTACTTGCCCCTTTAAATAGGGCATTGCTTACATAACTCAGATCATTCTGCAACCCGACCTTCTCGAGATTCTCACAGTTTTCAAACGCATTCGCGCCGAGATTATCCGCCGTCTTGATCGGGATTTCAATCTGTCTGATCTTCGCACAGGATGAAAACGCGTTCGCGCCGATCTTTAGTTCCGAATCATGCGTTCCATACGGAGCGAACTTCACCTCTTCCATACTCGAACAGCTGCTGAACGCGGACGCACCGATCTCGTCTACATTGGTCAGGTCTACGATGCCGTCCGTACCGCTTCCGATCACCAGCGTACTAAGCTTCAAACACGACTCAAACGCATTCCCGCCGATCTTTTTGACCGTACCCGGCAGTACGATCTTCTCCAGCGCCTTACAGGCAGCAAACTCATTGGCCGGGATCTCTGTCAGCGCATTCGTAAACACGGCGCCTGACAGATCGATCTCCTTCGCCGATCTCGCCCATCCGATGCCGTCTACGTTTTTGACTGTCAAGCCGGAAAAATTGATCTTTCCCGAATACTCCGTCAGATATGTACCATATACATCTTTCGTGTAGTCTGACGACGTACAGTTTTGAAGCACCTGGCTGGCAGGCACGCCATCCACTTCGGACAGATCCCCCATCCGCTCCGCGTTCGCCAGGATCTTATAAAACCGCAGCACCTCGGTATCCTTGACATAACGCTCATCCAGATACGTTTCCGTCTCCATCGTACTGCTCGTCGAAGCCGCCCTGGCATTTTTCACGACAGCCGGGTTCCCCGAGACCTGCAGACCGCTGACGACAAACGCCAGCGCCATGACGATGCTCAACACCCGCTTTGGCAGGCTCTTACATTTGTTTGTCTGTTCCATATAACCCTCCTTCTTTCACACAAGCGAACTGCCCTTGTCTGTAACATAATGAGAAGGGACTGCTTTAATACAGTCCCTTTATTCTTCCTATTATTCGACAATCTTTGCATTTTCGCCTACAAAATCCACAACTTTATTTGTTGTCAATGTAATACGATAATACTCCTCTATCGTGATCACATCGCCATAAAGTTCCTGAAAACTCTTGCGAAGATCTTCTTCTGTCTGACCTCCCTGCGAAACGGCATTCGTAATCTCCTCTTTGATCTCCTCATCGCTTACCGCGATTCCCTCCTTGACGGCAATCGCCTCTGCCACGAGCTGTGTTTTGGCAATACTCTGAGCCGACTGGTCGAGCATCTGCTTATAAGAATCCTCGTTCATCTGCATCTGAGTCAGAAAAGCATTAAAATCTTCAAACCCGTACTGGGTCGACATATACCGATAGTACGCATCCAGCTGGGAAGAACACATGCTGACCAGGCTTTCCGGATACGTTTTCACTTCGGAGCCTTCCTCTATCGTTCCAAAAGCAGTCTCTCCCGCCTTATCCTTCTTCTGCTGGGAAAGGTTCTGGCGGGTCGCTGTTTTAAACTCGTCCACTGTCTTATTTTCGGTGTTATTCGCTACAAACTCATCATTGAACTCCGGTGTGACCGTCTCTGAAATGTAATTCAGCGTTACGGTAAATACCACATCTTTGCCGTTCAGCTCGTCTTTCCCATAATCATCCGGAAAACGAAGCTTCAAATCCTTTTTCTTTCCGACTTTCATACCGATGACACCGTCGTCAAACCCATCAATAAACCCGGAACTGCCCAACGTGATCGAATAATCTTCGGCGCTTCCATTGTCAAACTCTCTTCCATCGATTTTTCCGACAAAATCAATGCTGACCGTATCACCTTTTTTACAGGTTCCTTTTTTAATCTTGTTTTCCGTGGAATGACTGCTCAATGTAGAGTCGATCTCTGACTGGAGCTCATCATCACTGACTGTACAGTCCACCTCAACGCCTTTGTACTCCGCGAGTGTCACACAGTCTGCTGCCACATAGTCTTTATCTCCCGAAGACTGGGTAGATTCCGTATCCGCACCTGTAAATTTTGCCGCGATATCACTCCATGAACATCCTGTCAGGAAAAGTGATGCCGATAATAATACACTAACAACTACTGCTCTTTTCTTCACTTCGTTTTCCTCCTATCGCCCGAAAACGGACTGACTTATTTTTCCTAAAATTACTTAGCATTTTTATTTTATCACATAAAGGAAAAAAAGAAAAGTGAAATTTTAAACACATCTTCCACAATCTACATGATCGCCTGTTTCATCGCGCGTACATATTCCCCGACATGGTCCACGCAGTCCCTTCCGTACTGGCCGACTAATTTCACGATCGCGCTTCCGACGATGACGCCGTCCGAGATCTGCGCCATTTCTCTTGCCTGCTCAGGCGTCGAGATGCCGAACCCGACCGCACACGGGATATCCTTGGCTTTTTTTACCTCGCGCACCATATCGGCCACTCCTTCCTGGATCGTCGCGCGCACTCCCGTCACGCCGAGGCTTGAGACGCAGTACACAAACCCTTTCGCCTGTTTGGCGATGGACTGGATCCTGTCTTTCGACGTCGGGGCGATCAGGGAGATGACCTCCAGGCCGTACCGGCCAAAAACCTGTTCTAACTCCGCTTTTTCCTCAAATGGTACATCCGGTACGATCACGCCCGCCATTCCGATCTCCTTTGTCCGCTTGGCAAATTTCTCTATCCCATACACAAAGATCACATTCACATACGTCATAAAGACCATCGGGATATGAATGCCGTCCCTTATGTTCTCTACCATATCAAATATATGATCCGTTGTCGTCCCCGCTGCCAGCGCCCGTTCGTCCGCCTGCTGGATCACGATCCCCTCAGCGACCGGATCAGAAAACGGGATTCCGATTTCAATTAAGTCCGCCCCGTTTTCCTGCATCGCAAAAAGGATCTTCTCCGTCGTCTCCAGGTCAGGATCCCCCGCGGTCACGAATGGAATAAATGCCTTCTTATTTATAAATGCCTCTGCTACCTTATTCATAGATTTCAACCCCCCTGTATCTGGCGATCGCCGCCACGTCTTTGTCTCCCCGGCCGGAAATGTTTACAACGATGATCTGGTCTTTTCCCATCTCAGGCGCTATTTTCCTCGCATGCGCCAGCGCGTGTGAACTCTCGATCGCCGGAATGATCCCTTCTGTTCTCGAAAGATACTCAAACGCTGACACGGCTTCTTCATCCGTAACCGGCACGTATTCTGCCCTTCCCGTATCGTGGAGATGCGCGTGCTCCGGCCCGATGCCGGGATAATCAAGACCCGCGGAAATCGAGTACACCGGCGCGATCTGACCATATTCATCCTGACAGAAATACGACTTCATCCCGTGGAAGATGCCCGGCGTTCCGTTGGCGATCGTCGCCGCGTTCTTCTCCGTCTCCACCCCGTGGCCCGCCGCCTCACAGCCGATGAGCCGCACAGAATCATCCGGGATAAAATCATAAAATGCACCCATCGCATTGCTTCCACCGCCGACACAGGCAATGACCGCATCCGGCAGCCGCCCCTCCCGCTCCATGAGCTGCTGCCGGATCTCTGTTCCGATCACGCTCTGGAAATCCCTCACGATCTCCGGAAATGGCGCAGGCCCCATGACGGAACCGATCACATAGTGCGTGTCGGCGATCCGGTTCGTCCACTCCCGCAGCGTCTCATTGACCGCATCTTTCAACGTCTGTGTTCCGCTCGTCACCGCATGCACTTTTGTACCTAACAGTTCCATGCGGTAAACGTTCAGCGCCTGTCTGTCAATGTCTTCTTTTCCCATAAAAACCTCGCATTCCATATTGAGAAATGCCGCAATCGTCGCTGTCGCCACGCCGTGCTGTCCCGCTCCGGTTTCCGCAATCAGACGGGTCTTCCCCATGCGCTTTGCCAATAGCGCCTGGCCGAGCGCGTTATTGAGTTTATGAGAACCCGTATGGTTCAGATCCTCGCGCTTCAGATAAATCTTTGCCCCGCCCAGATCCTCTGTCATGCGCTTTGCATAGTACAAAAGAGAGGGCCTTCCTACATACGCCGTAAGAAGCGTATGAAATTCATTTACAAATTCCGGATCATCCTTATACGTCCGGTAAGCCTGTTCCAGTTCGATCACGGCGTTCATCAGCGTCTCCGGTATATACTGGCCGCCGTGAACACCAAAACGTCCATTCGACATATTTTACCTCCAATTATAACTAAATTTTGTCACCTATGCTCTGTGAAGAACGATCGTTTTCGAGAAAACGCACGTTTTCAACGAAACGCTTGATCTTCTGACCATCCTTTTTCCCATCCGTTTCCACGCCGCCGCTCACGTCCACTCCATAACAGCCGACCCGTTCGATGGCCTGACATACATTGTGCCAGTCAAGACCACCGGCAAGAAAAAAGGGATGTGAAAGCCTCTCCGGGATCATCTCCCAGGCAAATGTTTTTCCCGTCCCGCCGTATCCCGCAGACGAATACGTATCTAACAGCAGGAAATCACAGGGAAGCTGATCGGCCAGCCGGATGTCAGCCGCCTTCCTCACCCTGACCGCCTTGATGACCGGAACCGCCGTCCGTTTTTTCAATTCTAGTATCTCCTGTTCCGACTCATCCCCGTGCAGCTGTACCGCATCAATGCTCCCCTCTCTGACCCTCTCACAGATATAATCGGCCGGCGCGTTGACAAACACACCAAATACCTGGATCCGCCGGTCCAGTTTTTCCCTGAGAATAAGCGCCCGCTCCGGCAAAACCCTGCGCCTCGAGGGAGCAAAGACAAATCCGGCATAGTCCGGCATACTCTCGTTTAAAAACCTGACATCCTCTTCCCGGCGGATACCGCAGATCTTTATCTTCACATCGGCTCCTTTCCCCGCAGTTCCCTCACGGCAGCAGCTTTATCCTGACGTTTCATCAATGTCTCACCGATCAGGACGCCGTTTACGTTTCCCCGCTCCAACGCCTCAACATCTTCCCGCGTCTGGATACCGCTCTCCGCCACGAACACGACATCCGGCGGGACCATCTCCCGCAGCCGGAGACAATTCCTTACATCCACCTGAAATGTTTTGAGATTCCGGTTGTTGACCCCGATCATCCTGGCGCCCGCCCGCGCTGCCATCGACACTTCCTCTTCATCGTGCGCTTCCACAAGCGCTGACAGTCCCAGGCTGTCACACAGGCCGATCCAGTCCCGGATCGTCTCCTCTTCCAGCAGCGAGCAGATCAGTAATACTGCATCAGCGCCGATCACTTTCGCCTCATAGATCATATAGTCGTCGACGGTAAAATCCTTCCGCAGCAGCGGTATATCCACATGTTTCCGTATTTCCGCGAGATACCCCGTGCTTCCCAAAAAATAATTTGGTTCCGTCAGAACGGAAATACAATCTGCCCCCGCCCTCTCATATTCTTCTGCAATCTCCACATAGGGAAAACGCGGCGCGATCACTCCTTTTGACGGGGACGCTTTTTTCACTTCGCATATGAAATGAATGCCGTCTCCCCGCAGCCGCTCCTCAAAAGGGAACGCTCCCGTAACCTCCATCTGGCACGCTCTGCTTTTCATCTCCTCGTATGAGATTTCCTGTCTGCACGTTTCGACGCGCTTCCTCGTGGCAGCCGCAATATCATCTAATATCATACCATGTTATCCTCCTTTCTGTTCGTTTCACCAATTTACAACAACGATATACTCCTCTTACCGGTTCGTAGCTGCCACAAACTCTTCCAGTTTTTCTGCCGCCTTTCTGCTGGCCAAAATTTCTGCGGCCTCTTTGATGCCCTCTTCCAGCGTGATACCGAGTTTTCCGAGATAGATCGCCGTTCCGGCATTCAATGTGACAATATCCCTCTTCGCACCCGTGATCTTCCCCTCTAAAATACCTCTCGTGATCTCCGCGTTTTCTTCCGGTGTACCGCCGATCAGCTCACTCATTTCACACCGCTTCATTCCGAACTGTTCCGGTGTGATATCATACGACCGGAATGTCCCCTCCCGGATCTCACAGCAGTGGCTCGGCCCGGTAAGCGTGATCTCATCCAATCCGTCCGAACCACACACGGCCATGCCCCTCGTCACCCCGAGATTGCTAAGTACTTCTGCCAGTTTTTCCACCAGGGATACATCGTATACGCCTAATAACTGAAAGGACGAATTTGCCGGATTCGTAAGCGGCCCGAGTATGTTAAACATCGTCCTCTCCCCCATCTCCTTGCGCGCAGGCCCCACATTTTTCATAGAGGCATGATGCGCCTGGGCGAACAGAAAACACATATTGGTCTCATCAAGAACTTTTTGTTCCTTTTCCACGTCAATGGCAAGCTTCGCGCCAAGGCTCTCGAGTACGTCGGCCGCGCCGCTCTTACTGGAAACACTTCGGTTCCCATGCTTTGCCACCGGAATTCCCGCCGCCGCGATGACGAAAGCTGACGTCGTGGAGATATTAAATGTACCTGCCTCATCCCCTCCTGTCCCCACGATTTCCAATACCTCATACGGCGGACAAAGATGTATCGCCATATCGCGCATCACCTGTGCGGATGCCGTAATTTCCGTGATCGTCTCCCCCTTCATGCGGAGCGCGGTCAGATACGCTGCCATCTGCGCATGCGTCGCCGTACCTGACATGATTTCCTGCATGACTCCCTTTGCCATGTCATATTCGAGATCCCGGTGATTGATCACTTCATGTAGTGCCTCTTTTATCATATCCTGTTACCTCCCTCTTTCATTGCTAAGAAATTGTCTATGATGATGCCGCCCTCCGGCGTCAGTATCGATTCTGGATGAAACTGCAGTCCGTAAACGAGAGCCTCTTTGTATCTGACTGCCATGACCTCATTGTGGTCATCCGCCGCGATTACATCTAATGTATCCGGTATCGTATCCATGTCCGCAATCAGGGAATGATACCTCGCCACATCAATCCGATTCGGAAGTCCTTGAAATATAGGATCCGAATTTTCAATCTTTATATTGCTCTTCTTTCCGTGCATGAGCGTCTTCGCGTGACGGATCTTTGCGCCAAACACCTCACAGATCGCCTGATGCCCGAGACAAACGCCTAAGATCGGAACCTCTCCCTTCATTTCGGCTATGGTCTGCTCACATATGCCAGCTGCCCCCGGATGCCCCGGCCCCGGCGATATGATGATATGGGACGGCTGGCATTTCCGTATGTCCTCCACGTTCATCTCATCGTTTCGTATGACCCGTATATCTGGATCCCTCTCTCCGATCAGCTGGACCAGGTTATAAGAAAAACTGTCATAATTATCTATCAATACGATCATGTTCCACCTCATTCCTGCGCGGTTTCCGCGCTCTCACAATCAAACCGGTAAGCGATCGCTTCCATCACGGCCTTTGCCTTATTTGCCGATTCCTCGTACTCCAGTTCCGGCTGGCTGTCCGCCACGATACCGCCTCCCGCCTGCACATAAACTTTTCCGCCTTTTTTCACCGCCATACGGATGGCAATGCACGTATCCATATTTCCGCTGAAATCGATATACCCGAGCGCTCCGCCATAAATCCCCCTCGGTTCGCCCTCCAATTCATCAATGATCTCACACGCCCTGATCTTCGGCGCCCCGGACAATGTCCCCGCCGGAAGTACCGACTTCACCGCGTCAAACGCGTCCTGATCCCCGCGAATCTCTCCTTCTACCTGTGAGCAGATGTGCATGATCTTGGAATACTTGTGTATCATCATATACTGTGTCACTTCGACGGATCCAAATCGGGAAATCCGCCCCAGATCGTTCCTTCCGAGATCAACGAGCATATTGTGTTCAGACAGTTCTTTTTCATCTTGAAGCAGTTCCTCCATAAGCGCCCCATCTTCCCTCTCATCCTTCCCCCTCGGCCTTGACCCCGCTACCGGAAACGTCGTGAGCCTCCCGTCCTGCAGCCGTACAAGCGTCTCAGGCGACGTACTCATGATCTCCACGTCATCGAGGTTCATATAGACCATGTACGGGGACGGGTTCGTCGTGCGCAGCACCCGGTACGGACCAATAAGGCTTCCCTCGTAATCACTGACAAACCGTCTGGAGATCACTGCCTGAAAAATATCGCCCTCCCGAATGTATTCCTTCGTCCTCTCCACCATATCCGAATACTGCTCCTTCGTCACATTGCACGAAAATTTCACCTTGTGAGCCTTCTTTTCCTCGGGGATGTTTACCTGTTCATGAATCTGCCCGATCATCTCCTCGATCTCCCGCACCGCTTTCCGGTAATGTCCCGCCACATCCCCTTTTGTACCCACATTGGCCACGACCGCCATCTTCTGCCTCAACTGATCATAGACGATCACCTTATCAAAAAGCATCAGGTCAAAGTCGTGGAACTCACCGCGTTTTATATCCAGCACCGGTTCCGCGTGGGCGATGACCGCATAGGCAAAATATCCGACAAATCCTCCCGTAAATGGAGGCATATCGTCTAATTTCGGAGAGCGGTACCTATTCAGTATCCGGCGCACAACCTCAAACGCATCTTCTGTCTCCATCGTTTCCGTTCCGTTTCCCGTCTCGATCGTCACCTGTTTTTTCGAACAGGTCACCCGCATGACCGGATCGTACCCGAGAAAGGAATAGCGTCCCCACTTTTCTCCCCCTTCTACGCTCTCCAGCAGATAAAAACGTCTGTGTTTTACCGCCAGTTTGCGGAGCAGTGAAATCGGGGTGATGACATCCGCAAATATTTCCTTTTTGATGGGAACTATGTCATATTCCTCCGCATACTGCTGGATGCGCTCTATTTCCCGCTGCATCATTCCATTGTCTGTTTGTTCTCTTTGTCTTTTCATGCTGACCTTCCTTTCTGCTGCCTGACTGATCACTGACGTTTTCCCTGGTTATTCGTTTTTCTCAAAACAAAAAAGCTTTTATCCCTGATCCGGTTAAGGATTAGGGACAAAAGCTTACTATACTTCTGCGGTACCACCCAAATTGGCCATAAATGACCCACTCATCATGCACTAACATGCACTCCTGCAGATAACGGTCCAGGTTTCCGTCAGCGTCTACTTGATGTTCATAACATCGTTCAAGCTGCCCTCTCAAGTCCATTCAAAATGTTCCTGCTGCTGTATCACACCAACCTACAGCTCTCTGGAAACAGTTCCACATTTCTACTACTCTTGATCGTCGGTTTGTTTGGTTTGTTTTTTGATTTATTATTTAGTATATCACTTATTTTTGAAATGTCAACCTAAAATTCAAAAAATTATACAATCGTTTCACAAAATGACATCGCCGTCCCGATTACCCTACGGAAATATTTTCCCCTTTCAATCCGTTGAACGCGCCGTCGATCTTTGCGTCTGGATGGCCGATCAGCCACTTGTTCCTCGCCACCAAAAGTTTGTCCTCACTGGCTCCTTCCGGCTTCACTACCAGGTCAAGATTCGTATCTTTCGGCAGAACGACAACACAGCGGAATTCCTGTCCGTCTACGCTGCACGGAGCATAGTGGAGTGTCGTCGCATACACTTCGATCATCGTTCCTTTTGGCACGAGAAAAGCCTCGATCTTCTTTGTGTCGTATGTATAATCTGCTTCAATGTCCTGCTGCATGCCAATGAGCAGGATGAGATCTGTCGCTGCCACATTCACTTCGGAAGAACGATGATACTCTACCGCATTTAGCAGCGTATTATGCCCGTTGCAGTATCCGATCTGGATCGGAAGGCCGCCGTAAAGACTATCCGTAAATGTCTTCATGATCGGAAGCGCCTCTAGTTCTTTTACCGACGGTTCATAAACGACGTCCGCCGGACACGGCATTTCCTGCATCTTGTCTACCAGTTCTGCCACGTCATAATCCGGTGTGAGGATCCGGCCGTATTTTTGAAACGCCGCATCCGTTACTTTTTGAATCTGAATACTCATAAAAAATACCTCCTAAAATTAAAATATTGCATTAGTTATAAAACGCCGTAAGGC
>ERZ778511.1382-NODE-1382-length-16820-cov-5.312616_pt1 | contig 16820 bp, 18 predicted proteins | sample MGYA00510347_ERZ778511 | MGnify/ENA primary metagenome ERZ778511 (study PRJEB29527, sample SAMN07138967) | mouse gut metagenome | material: feces | host: mouse | place: China:Nanjing | collected 2016-01-25 ...
CAAGCCACCTTTTGCCTGACCGGATTTGCTTTTACACAAAATTTTATGGAGTGCCTGAGGTCAATATTATATATAACAAAATATTTTTTTTTACACTTTCATATAACCTGTAAAATGTGTTTTTCCTTATTTTTTTTAATTCCCTATTAAGTTTTATTATGTCAACATCCTCGCAAAGCATGGTATTTATACAGCGTGAACAAAGAATGGGGCAGTTGGTATAAAATTTAACATCGGTAATGCTATCTGTAAAGTCAAACAAACAGCCTCTGGTGTCAAAGTGCATAATTTCCCTTTCTTCCTCCGGACTTGGAAGCGCTCCGTTTTTTATAAAAACCAAAGAGTATGTATATAGTGCAGATAATATCATATTTTCGATTGGAATATTGTTCTTAAGCAGTTCATCGTAAACATTTTTTAATGATAAGATGATCGAATTACCCATACCATATTTTTTGAGCGAAAATAGAAACCATCGGTTCCCCAATTCCGCATATGCTACGATAAGATTAAAATCTACTAATTCATCATGTGCTATGAATTCAAAGTTTTGACAAATTTATTCCATCGTTTTTTGCGGAATGTCTGATTCATTTATTGGTTTTGACGAATTATTAGCATAAATTCGCTGATCGCATTTGATATATTGAATATTAATAACATCAAAAAAGGCTGATCTCCAGTTCTTAATTTTTGACAAATTAATTTCAAATGGTAACATGCCATAAATAAAAATTTTTATCCTCGGTCTTTTCATGTAACCTCCTTAAAGTGTAAAAAAATAATCAAAAATCTCGCCAGTGTTATAATTTTTTAAAGTTATGCTATTATGATTTGCAGCAACAATTCCGTTTGGACTAACAGTAATTTTACCCATTTTATTAGGCGCGTCAATAACGAAGCGTGGCACACACAAGCCAGGCAATTCATATTGAATGTTGTTTATTATTTCAATTCCTTCTCTGGGGTCGACATAAAACGGTTCGCAACCGCGCACTTTATCGCATTGATACAGATAATAAGGTCGCACCTTTGCCTCTATCAGTTTTAAGAAGAGCTCCTTTAATATCTCGTGTGAATCGTTTATATTTTTCAGCAGTACAGACTGGCTTCCCAACATTATACCGTTATCAGTAAGTCTGCGGCAAGCGGCAATAGTTTGTTCTGAAAGCTCACTCGGGTGTTCAAAGTGGATATTCATACAGTATATCTCGTATTGCTTTAGCAGGCGTATCAATTCTTTGGTGATTCTGTTTGGAATAGTGACAGGCGTTCTTGTGTTTATTCGTATTAGTTTAATTGTTTTAATGGAGCGAAGTGCTCTAAATATTTCTGCCAGTTCATCATCACGCAAAACAAGCGGGTCACCGCCAGTTATAACAATATCATATATTTCAGGATGAGACTCCAAATATCCATATGCTTTTTCAATGTTGTTTTTCCTTTTCCCATTGCTAATAAGTCTTTTTCTTGTGCAGAATTGGCAATATGCAGGACATTCCTGTGTAATCAGCAATATTGCCTTGTTTGGGTATCTTACAATCAAATGGTCACAAACCTCATTGGAATTTTCGCACAAATAATCATCTTCAAACTTTAGATCTCCATCATATAAAACTGACGGGATAAACTGTTTTCTGACCTTCCCGCTTATATCGTCATTTTTCATTATGCTTAAAAGGTGTGGAGTTATTTTAAAAACATGCTGTCCCTCTCCGTAAAGCAGCTCTTTTTCGTCATCATTTAATTTTAACACGGCTTTAAGCGTGTTAAAGTCGATGATCGATTGTTGTATTTCAGATTCCCACGCTGTCATATTTACATATTCCTCCTACTCATCGCAGACATGATCACGTCGTTTATTACATCATCAAACGAACGTCCTCTAATTCTGCTACCGATGTCAAAATCCGAATCCCTGTCAAACGCGGGAAGCGGAGTTGCTTCAATAAAATATGGGATATTGTTTTTTATTTTCCAGTCAATTCTTGAAATATCGCGAAAACCTGTTTTGTTATGGATCAAAAGTGATTGACTGCACACAAAATCAATAACATCGGGCTCAAGCTGCGGGGAAATCGCTTTAAACCCTTTTACATATTTGCTTTCGTAGTCAAACAATTCCATAATGCTTCCGTCTTTATTCACAAATTCCAAACAAGCGTAGACATATGAACGGTTTGACGTGCCAAGTATGCTTACAGACACCTCATTTCCTGGAACATATTCCTCAACGACCAACTGTTGACCAAACTCATTCGTAAGCAATTCCGCTTTTTCAATGAGTTCCGTTTTAGAGCAAATGAGATATACTCCTGTTCCAGAGCCCTCATGATTTGGCTTAATTACACAAGGATATTTTGTAACACCATCGGCAAATTTATAATTTGTTATGGGATATTCAATTAAGTGCGCCTCGGGCGTTTTAATATTAAACGATTCAACAAACCGTCCCATGTGATATTTGTTTAATGAAAGCGATAACCCAAAAGCGTCACTTCCGGTATATAAAATATTAAACGCTTCACAAACGGCCGGCAGAAGTCCCTCCCTATTTCTACTTTTAACACCTTCGATCATATTGAAAATAAGATCACATTCATTTTTATAGTAGTCTATTTTTTTTACGAACTTATCCAATCCATTTATTAAAATAACCTTATGTCCTAATTTTCGTAAACTCATTTCTACAAATTCGACTTCGCTTAAAAAAGAAAAATCTTTAAAGGCCAATTTACCAGATAAATCATATGTATCTTGAAGATCGTAACATAATCCTACAACCACTTTTCTCCCTCCAATACAGCATCATTATTTTTCCATAGTATTTATGAAAAGTCACACCTGTGGTTTTAAACAACAGATAATTTATAGTTATCATGTGTTGACTAGAAACCTATTTTTATTATACAACATTTATCCATATTTTCAACCCCTTTTTATATAATTTGAACTCAGCTTTATTTTCTCCATATGATTTGACAAATAATAACACCATCATATATAATTATAATGTATTATTATTTTTAGGAGGAATAATTGTATGTTTGATTTATCAATGCAAAGTTCAGCCTTTTTAAGTTACTGCAAGGACAGAAAAGTCTTAAGCAGCAAAACAATAAAAGCCTATGGCACTGATTTAAGCCAATTCGAAGTTTATTCACATGGCTTATTTGACAAGAAATCAATATGTAGCTACCTTTCGTTTCTGCATAGCACCTTCAAACCAAAGACAGCTCGCCGCAAAATTGCGACACTTAAAGCGTTTACCCACTATCTTATGATTGAAGAAGTAATTGAAAACAGTCCTTTTGATAAAATCGACACTTCTTTTCGTGAACCCGCTGTTCTTCCAAAAACAATTCCTCTTAAAACAATCGAGGCTATTTTGGCAGCCGCATATGTGCAATTGCGCTCTGCATCAACGGATTATGAAAGGAAATCAGCCACAAGGGATGTAGCAGTGCTGGAACTGCTATTCGCAACAGGTGCGAGGGTATCCGAGATTTGTATGCTGACATCGGAAACCGTAAATATGTTTGACCACACTGTTAAATTTTGCGGAAAGGGGTCTAAAGAGCGTATTATTCAGATTGAAAATCTAAATGTTCAAAAATCCATTGAAAATTATCATCAATTATTTGAACAAGAAATTTCGGCATGCGGTTACTTCTTTGTCAACAAACTGCATAACCGTCTGAATGAACAATCAGTAAGGTCCATGATAAATAAATATGCGTCGCTTGTAAAATGCGATATACATATTACTCCGCATATGTTCAGGCATTCTTTCGCGACATTTCTTCTTGAAGAAGATGTCGATATACGATATATTCAAAAGCTGTTGGGACATAGCTCCATCGCCACAACTCAAATTTACACTCATGTTTCCATGTCGAAGCAAAAGGAAATTCTTTCAGCTAAGCACCCCAGAAACAAAATAAAGGTAAACGATGAATAATATACAATTATCCAACGTTGGACAAATTTGCCTACTTTTATTATAGTATACTTTGATATATTTTTCAATACCATTTTTGCTCGCTTTGCGTGAGTGGCAATAATCCTGCGTGAATGGTAACAAAATCTGTGTTTTCGACAAAATTTTTCGCTGATATTTGTGCAATTTCATATCATCTGAGTTGAAATTTATGTTCACATATCTATTAAGGCATGACCTTGCAGACAAAACCGGACGAAGCTTAATCGTCCGGATTTATCTTTCAGGCTGTTTTTTTATCTACATTCCCATCGACATCCCTTGATCCTCGGACTCGTCTATCTCGTCGTCCAAGTCCTCGGTTTTCTCGCTCTCATTGTCAAAATCGTCCGAAAAATCGGTGCTTTCCTGTTCCTCGGATTGTTCCCCAACTTCCTCGGAAACGCTCTCACAATCGCTCACAGCGGCTGTTTCGCGCTGTTCTATGTGTTTCTCTGTCATTCTCTCGGAATCAGTCAGTGCCTCGCTCACAGCTGTGCGCTGCGTCAGATCGCGTTCAATCTCGGTTTCGATCAGCCCGATCACAAATTGTTTCTGTGTCATGTTGTTGCGCTGCAGATAGTCCTTGATTTTTTGGAACAGCTCCTCCGGCACCTGAAACGCCATCGTTCTCATATTACCCATGTTCTTGTCCTCCCGAATGTTATTTTTGGGGTGAAGTTCGTCTTGTAAAGCCAAAGCTACGAAATCCCCCATCGTTATACTATGTTCCTCAATGTACCTCTTGACCTCTGCGTGAAGTTCCGCGTCAATCTTGACAGTAACGCCCTTTTTCTCGTTAGTTGCCAATGTTTTCATTCCTCTCCATAAATTTTTTGAAAGCAAATTCCACGATTTCCTCAATCGTGGAATCCGTTTGTGCTGTCTCTATAAGCAGCAGTTCATAAAGCCATGTAGGGATTTCAATTTCCAATATCAAGCTCCTTCCTGATTTCAAAACCGCCTTTGAACGTGACCGTTATTATGTCCTTGCTATCGACCGTGATCTTTTCGATAAGCTGCCTCACCGCCACATCGTCATACTCTGTCAAAGTGAAGTTCTCGTTTTCGAGCCGTTCCAGTATTGCGTCGAGTTCGGCGGAGCCTCTTTGAGCCGTCATCTGTTTCGCTTTTTCGGTTTCGATGAACTCCCGCAGTGTTTTCATTTCCTCGCTGAATTTTTCTATATACGACATCGCGCTTTTCGCAGTTTCGGGTACGGTAGCCAGCTTTATCAGCTCGTCTATGTTGTGTGCCAGTTCGTCGATCCGCTGCTGCGCTGCTTGTACGCTCCCGTTCAGATTCGGATCAAGCACCTCGGTTATGCTTTCGCGGAGTGCCTTTGCCACATCGTCCTTGACCTCGCAGAACTCGTTTATTGCGCTTACAATCGCTTTATGATACGTTCTTACTTATGGATTCCGATTCAGCTTGCGCGAAGCATGACATTATCGTCAGCATCATTTCCGTGTCGGTTTCAAGCGTATTTATGTTCTCTTTTTCGAAGACAACCGCAATTCCGAGCGCTTTAAGGTCGCGTATGTATTTCAGACTGTCTACGGTGTTTCTCGCGAATCTCGACAAGGATTTTGTGAGGATCATGTCAATTTTCCGCTGTCTGCAGAGCCTAATCATTTTCATAAACTCGGGACGCTTCTTCGCTTGGGTTCCGGTGATGCCTTCGTCCGCAAAAATTCCGGCAAGCGTCCATTCCGCGTTATTTTTTATTTTCTCGGTGTAATAACCGATCTGCGCTTCGTAGCTGCTTTCCTGTTCCTCTTGGTCGGTGCTGACTCGGCAGTATGCCGCGACTCTTAACCGCCTTTCAGTCTGTCCGGTTTCCTCGCGGGATTTTGCGGGTATCATTACGATCCTCATACCGCTTTGTGTTAATGTTTCCGTCATGTTATCACCTCTTTGATTGTCGTATATTTTAATTGAGTGCACATTATTATAAGCGCTTCAACCTTTTCCTTATCGGGATTTTCGGAATCGAGCAGCCGATTTATTTCATTGGTCATGCGCTGAATTTCGTCGGTCGGCTGATATTCCGTTATCGGGATTTCTACTTGCTGTGGTTTGTCTTGTAGAGCGGGTTTGCGGTATGTATTGCGCTCCGCTTTTATTTCGGCGGCGCGAATAAAATCCTCATCGGAAATTATTTTCGGGAATCCGTCCTCGCCGATATATTTTGTGTTCTCAATTACTCGGCATACCATGTTCTTATTCCAAACCGCCTTGTCCGTATTATACGGTATCTGCATTTCTGTGGCTTTGGTTTTCAGCGATTTGCCGCCTATATATTCGGCGAATATTTTCCGCACCGCTTCCCCCTCGTGAGCGTTAAGCGCGTATTTTCCGTTCACCATGCAGTAGCCGAACGGTATGCTCCTGTTTTTTAACATCTCATCACCTCACGATCCGCTCTGTAAAGCCTATCCCGCCTATCAAGTCGAAGCGGATTTCCGATTCCGACAGCACTGTGATTTTCTCAACGATCAGCCCGAACTTGATTTCGTCGAATTCGTCTATCTGTTCGGCTCTCTCGAATATTCCGATCAGCTTTCGCAGTTCGTTGAGCCTTTCGCCGTCTTTATCGTCAAGGTTGGCGTGAAGCTGCTTTTGGGCGGTCATCAGCTTTCGGTCAAGCTCTTGGGTACGCACCGTGAAGTACACACCGTCAAGCGTTCCCTGCGAGTTCAGCATGGTCAGCAAGTAGGTTTGCTGCTTGATTTCAGCGATCTCTTTGCGGAGTTCCGCAAGCTGTGCGTTGCCCGATTTTTCCTTTTCGGAGAGCGTTTCGAGCTGCCGCACCATTGGTGCGAGGATAGCTTTGCTATGGGCTTGTAGCTTGTTCCATAACCTTACGAACGCAGCTTGAAATTCCGTTTCTCTTATCTGCCGAATATCGCAGTTATCGGCGGCTTCGTCATGCTTTCGGCATACCCAGCATACACAGCCTTTTCGCGGCTTTCGTCTGAATGATGTTCCGCAGTTGCCACATATGATTTTTCTGCTGAATGGAGAGCGTTCTTTTGCAAGTCCGCTTGGTTTATCTCTTTCAGCAAGCATTCGTTGGGCATTGTCAAAAATCGTTTTTTCTATTATCGGCTCATGTGTTCCTTTGACGTAATACTGTTCTTTTTCGCCGCGATTTCTGACCGATCTGAACGGCAGTGTATCCGTAGAAAAATGCTTTTGCAGCAAGGTGTCGCCGATATATTTTTCGTTTGTGAGTATACAGCGAATTGTTCCGTGCCGCCAGATTTCCTCACGAACATCTTGTGAGTTTAACCGCATCGCGATCTCGTTCATTCCGATTCCGCCGACATACCATGAAAAAATCTGCTTGACGATTTTCGCTTTTGGGGGATTTATTTTTAATTCCCCGTCAACGTACTCATATCCGAACGGGGTGGACGCGGTTTTATAAGTGCCGTCCATCATGCGCTTATGAACGCCCATTCGGCAGTTACGCGATATCGACATCGATTCCTCTTGGGAGAACTGACTGTATATTGCCAACATCATTTCCGAGCTGACCTCGGCGGTGTCAATATTTTCCTTTTCGAAATATACCGATATCCCGAGTGTTTTCAGTTCCCTCACCGCCTCGAGGCCGTCTTTGGTATTTCGCGCAAACCTTGATATCGATTTGACGAGTATCCTATCGATTTTTCCTTTTCGGCAGTCGCTCATCAGTCTTTGAAACTCGACGCGCTTTGCCGCCGAAGTTCCGCTTATGCCTTCATCCGCGTACATATCCACGAACACCGCGTCGGTACTGTCCTTGAGCAGTTCGGTGTAGTAACGTATCTGTGCCGCGAATGAGTTTAGCTGATCCTCGCTGTTGCTTGAGACTCGGGCATAAGCCGCTGTTCTGACGACTTCGCCGGAACGGTCTTTTGCGGGTATTATCTTGATTTCAGCCATTTCATCACTCCTTTCGTAACACATCATACCGAAAAATTTCGGATTTATCTATCACTAAACCCAACGAAATATCTTCAATGATTTGTATCAGAACCAACAAAAGCGGACAAGGGTTCAAACCTCTGTGATCCGCTTTATAACAGCCTTTTCGATCTTTCTGCGCTGCGCCTCGGTTATGAGATTTTCGCTCAGCAGCTTGTCCAGAAAATTTCTGCACAAGTAAAATTTGTATCGAATGATTGCTTCGTTGTCCATATTACCCCTCAATTATATTTTGAATTTAAACCGACGCTTATTTTCAAAGCTCGGTCGACCTCGTCCATTGTAAAATCGTTGATCCTGCCAACATAGTCGGTCAGTCGCGATTTGTCTAATACGCGAATCTGCTCTAGCATAATGCTTGAATTCTGCGGCAGACCGGAGCCTCCTGCAAACGTGAAGACATGTACGGGAAGTCTATTCGGAATGCGTTTTGTGGTGATCGGTGCGGCGATTGTCGTGCCGCTGTGCTTGTTGCCCTTGTTGTTTTGGATTATGAGAACGGGACGGATTCCGCCCTGTTCGCTACCGATAATCGGCTCCAGATTTGCGAGGTAAATTTCGCCCCGCCTTATGTTTTTTTTGTTCATTTTACTTCCTCACTACTTATGTAAAATCTCGGCTCTGCGCAAAATTACACAGAGCCGAAACTTTATATATTAAAGCGGATTTCTCCGCTGTTTGCCTGTAAAAACTACGTCGTATTTGCCCCGCGCCCCGACTAAAAAAGGGAATATTTCAGACCGCTGCTTAGCATTGCAGCGTCATGGATCTTTCATCCCAACATGGTTCTCATGAAGCCGCCCTCACTACGATGAGTTATGACCGGACGGAAGTATCATTGTCCCCCTGCACAGGTCATCGCGCACCGACTGCCACATCGGTTTCGGGAGCTGCTATTTATCGCTCGGTTACGGACCATCTTACGGAATCATCTTGAGCCGAGGCTCGTCCGGCAAAGTGCCGTGCTTGTCCGATCTGTGATTCGGGGAATGTCTTGGCGTAGCGCTCCTTTCGCTTTCAACCATAAAGGCTGCGCAAGGGAAAGTATCTGAAATACTGCTATTCAATTGTCAATGAGCTTGAGAGGGAATTTTGCCCCTCTATAATATTCGCCGTTGGGAAGGTGCGTTTGATAGGCAAAAATAGCACGATTTTTAAAAGTTTGTTTAAATTGCACAAAACAGATTTTGCTATTTGAGCATTTTCACAACAACCTCAAGCACTTATTTCATCTTTCAACTTTTTGAGAATTTTGTGCTTGTTCCGATTCACCGTGTATTGGCTTACGCCTAATTCCTCTGCAAGCGAACGTTCGGTTCTTCCAAAATAAAAAATCTGAGTGATGAGGTATCGTTCCTCATCACTCAGATTTGACATTGCTTGTTCGAGCGCTATTTTGAGAATTGCGTTGTCTTGGAAATCCATCATGTCGTCCGAGAAATCCATCCCGATTTCCATTAACTTATCAAGCGACTGTTCGCGCTTGGGTATGACCGTTACCTTTTCGTTTACCGAATCAATGATGTAAGTGTTGCGCTTCAGATCTTCCTCGACGTACCGTATGCGGCGGTTGGATTTGACCAAATACTTATAGATTTCCTCGGAAACCTCAACGGTTTTGCCGTTCTTCATAGTGTATTTTTTGTTGGACATTTTTAGTCCCTCCTGAATTCAGATTATTGTTTTGGGTAACAAATCTGAACTCGGGGGCGACCTGCACCGAGACACTGTCCGTTTTTGGACAAAAAAATATCCGAGGCGAAAAATCGCCTCGGACTTGAAATTATCTAAAAGAGCCGATTGTTTTGTCGGTGGTCTGCCGATGCTGCCAAACAGCCTTTTGATTCCACAGGCTGTCACAGCTATGTTAACCAACTCCTATATAAGTGTGTTTTGTCACCAGATTTCTTGAAAAATCATTATTTTCATTTCAGTTTCTATTAAAATACAGGGCTCTTCGTTGATCATTCCTTCGAAAAACTTTAGAGCATTATGCAACTCCGCTATTGAATTTGTTACTGACAATATGTGTTACTTAATTTTAACTCAAGTTGGTCTGGGGAAAGCAAATATGTCATGTTAGTTGGGCGGGTTTATCGCTTTTAATAAGAGTATACTGTGTGATCGCGCAAACGCGTTTGATACTACACCGCACATCGGCACTAAATGTAATGGCAGATAGATTGGTCTCATCATTATATAACACCAAAGTGATTATAGAAATCTTTTTCATCTGAATAAGTCATTTCTCCACTTTCAAAACAAATTCTATAAACAGATTTATTGGTTTCACAATTATTACAATGATAATACATATACACCGAGCAATTCGTCAAATCGCAGTTTTCTGTCCAATATTGGTAAAAATCAAAAAACCATCCCACATTTTTGGGTGAATATATACCATCAATGTTATCCTGTGTTATTTTGACATCTATTGAGCCTCCAAACCCATATATATCATCTAATGAGTCAACCCTTATTTTTCCATAGTCGTCAGAGTTGTAAATAAACGATATTTTTACTTTAGGTGAAAGACCTCTCTCATTCATAAAACTGTCAATAAAATTCTCACGGATATATTTTTCGGCTTTTGCCTCGTAATATGTGTCACGCAGCACCTTTCCTTTTTGTGTAATAAGCGTAAACTCAATTCCGTCAAACTTCAAATAGAATGTATCCATTGGGACAGACATCCAACTAAGTACTGTTGATTTATAATCCACATCGACAATTTCGGCGCTCGGGAAATGTTGCGTGATATATTCAAGCACAGCTCTTTTGTTTCTTTTGGCATTCCACTGCCATGGGAAAAGCATATTTGCATTAAGAACAAACGCTCCCGCAACAATTATAATTATAATCAACAGAACTCTCAGCCAATTATGTTTAAACATATACCCCTTGTATGATAAAGTTAATACCATATCATCCTTTCATATTCTTCGTGGCAGGATATCATTTTACTACTCGTCAAAAATACCTGCATTTTATCCAAGCTAACTAAACGAATTGTAAAAATCATCTTCGTTAGAAAATATATGTTTGCTTGAATAAGTTAGACTGCCTCCCGAATATATCATAGTCACAGTGTAGTTTGTAAAGGGAATGCTCTCTTTACAATAACAATAAAAATCGTACAGCCAACCCAAAGACCTTGGGTCAGTACATTTGTCATCGTAAATTTGAATCCCAACACTTCCGTCATATTGAGAGATATCCGCATTAGGGTAATATTTGAAAAATTTCTGCAAATCGGAAGTAGAATAATTAAATTCCGCTGTGATGTTTCTCGATTCGGTAAACGGCTTGATATAAGTGTTGTAGAGTTGACACTCCGCAAATGATGTCCAGTAAAAATCGTTTAAAACTTGACCATCTTCAGTCGAAATTGAAAACCTTATTCCATTCAACTCAAAATCAAATGTATCTCCACCTCGATTTTCGGGATTATATTTTGTTGTACGATAGTATGCACCCACGTATTTAGCATCGGGATAAGTAGCGTTTACATATTCAAGTGCAGCGCGTTTATTTTTCCGAGCCTCCCACTGCCACGGAAACAACAGGCATGCGTTCAGTATCAACACGACGACGCAGACCGCCGCTATCACTAACAACCATATCAAAAATTTTTGTTTCATATATCCCCCTCAATCCCTTATATATTTTAGTACAGCATCATGCATTTGCCTATAATTTAATATATCACTGTGAAAATGATTTAACGGCGTATATTGCTTGTAAAATGGCTTAAATACAAGAAAAATTGTGTGTTTTTTAAAATTAACATGTTCGATGATGAAGCCTTTATCAAGCTTAAGCCCAAACTGATTGTACAATTCAACAACATTATCACCGGATAGTGAGTGGAATTTTTTCGGTATGTACACATCTCTGCAACAACAAAATTAAATGCAATGAGAAAGAACCAACATAATTATCACGTTTGTTCGGGTGGGACTATATTTATAGGAAGTCTTTCTGACGCACTAAAAAACGATTCTTTACTATCAAATTCGAAGCTTGAATCGCAATAAATCAAATATTTTGCTTGCGGGTCTGTCCAATAACAAAACCACAGAGCAAATTCTCTGGTAGGACATATATCCTTCCAATAGCAATAAAAATCATAAAACCAATCATAATTTTGTGCCGGTATCCCGTTTTCTTTGTATTCCAAATCAAATTCAAGCACAATAGTCCCATTAAATGAAACGAATGATGCTAAAGTATCATTTTTTTTCGGCTGATAACCCGAATATCTAATTCGTGCGTTGCAATCTAATCCCTTTGGAATAAAATAATTATCGAGATATTTTTCGCGAATTTCCTTTTGAATTACTGCACCACCGTAACCGTCATCATTCCTCCAATCCACTTCACCATCGCGAACTTTAATCCAAAAATTTATTCCATCAAACTCAAACTGAATTGAGTCATAAGGCTTGTTTGACGGATTAAATTTAGCAGAAGGGTAGTATTCTTCAACGATCCTTGCTCTAGGGTAGTTGTTTGCTGCATACTCGAGAATTGCTGTTCTATTTCTGCTAGCTTGATAATGCCATAAATAAGGATGGTTAGATAAAATTGTAACAAGCAAATACAACACAATTATAAGAACTGCAATAAAGCCTAACATTATGATGATTTTCTTACGTCTTGGATTGTTTTTTAAATTGTTAATTATAATATCATCACCTTTCTATATATTTAATAAGTTGTTTTCTTAAATCGTTGTCATCAAGAATATCCATGTGATACATTATTCCATTAATTAATCCAATAACCTTATTGTTATATTTAATATCTTCTGTATAGAACAATGTCATTCCATCAAAATTGATTTTCTGGTTCACGGTTCCAGTGGCAAATAGAGAAATATTAAATTTAACGCCAAGTTGACTGTATATCTCCACGACATTATCATTGCATGATGCATCATTAATAGTAACCCATGAATCTTGGTACTTGTCAGAGAATGCATACGTTATGCTGTTAATAAAAGACGCTTCAGTAGTGTAGTCAGGTTTTATTTCACAAAACATTGTGCCAGACCGCAATTCCTCTGGTCGCTCTCCATCAAATACCATACCACCTATTGCATAATACTTTGTCCTTACTTTTGAGTTCCCTTTTAATATTCGCGATTGGTTAAATTGTATATATTGTAAAGTTGAATCATCATAAAGACAGTTAAAATACAATGATCCTAAAAGAAATTGTAATGGAGCACTTGGAACTATAAGCGAATTTGCAAAATCATAATAGTTTGTTCTATTTCCAGTAAATAACGAACTTGCCGGTCTTAATTCAGCATCAAGTGGTTTTGCGAGTGATGAATGAATTCCCATTTCCATCAGTGTAGTGCTAATGGCCGACAGAAAATAAGTATTTGAACCGTAATGTGGTGTATCTATAGTAATCAGTTTATCAACATTCACATCACCGCCTAAATTTTCAATGTAATAACGTGATACTAATCCACCATTACTGTGCCCAATAAGAATGAATCTAGCATTACCCAACCGCATATCTTCTTTTGTTGCAAAAATATCGCTTTTAGTGGCAAGGAGAGAACCTTGTGAAATCCCCTCATCTCCCTTTACACAACGTTTTATATTATATATAATCTTGCAATTTGGGACCATTGTGCATGGCGAAATCTTCGTTTGGATAATTAAAAGCAAAAAGGTTTTTATTACTTTGGTATCCCATGGACTCAAAAAAAGAGCCAATAGAATTTAGCGAAACCGCATCTATTATATGCGACTTTATCTCTGAATACGCATTAATCCCATTAGTAGCAATCATAGAGTTAAAGTGATTGTTGTAAGCAATAGTATTACCATTGTAATCTTGTTTGCAGATGGGTGTATATAAACCATATGTATCAGCGGTATTGCTTACTCGTCCGTGAATAAACATTACGGGATTTACAAACGGTGTAAGTGGAGCTAAATCCTGCTCATCATCATATCCGTCACCATCTGTATCTTTGTTGGTAGGATCAGAGCTAATTGGCAGAACACTCTTATTCCAAAGCTGTTCAACATAATGCCACGGCATACGTTCGAATCCTTCCTTTACATAAGATTTTTCCGAGAATCCTATGCACTCTCCAAGAGTGGGCAACTTAATTTCGCCGTTGTTGTCATATGTAATAAGCCCTTGCTCGATCCAATGATCAACGTCGATTTCCTCCCAATCAGACAGAGAATCCTCGTCTGTATCAATGCCGTTAAATGCGTTCAATCTTCCATTAAGCTTTACGGGCTTATATCCGGAAATCAACACAGCGTTAAATTCCTGTTCATCAAGCGGTCTGCCGTAAACATGATTATATATAACCTCATAATTAAAATTATTGAGGTTGTTTATAGTCAGTCCTCCGGTACTCTTAGCCAGATGCGCCTGGAAACCCGAGAGAGCTGTGTTTAACGGCGAAACAATGCTGATATTGATCCCATTGTTTTTCGCTTTTTCGCACAACTCATCGGCGATATTTTGCTCAAATACCGCGTCCTTCTGATTATATATAATGAAAATGAAGTTGTTCACATCCGTATCGGATAAATCTACAATTGGGGCAATTGAGTCCGTAATTACACAATGATTTCCCAACATCCCATCTTTATCAGAAAGCTTAATCCGATTAAGTGATTTTTCAAAAGAATTATATGATTCAAAACCTTCCTCAACGTTGTAATCCTCGCCGCCAAAACTTGACGCCCTTTGAGTTATGAGGCGCAGCGTGGTTTTGTCATCAAAAATCTCTTGAGCAAATTCACGAATCACATCCTTTATATAAGTGATCTGCTCTGAAGTTAATGCGTCCTTGCGAACATCAATTATGAAATTCACACAATACTTATCGCTCTTGGGCTTCTCATCAGTTTCCAAAGGTGCAACAGAGTACATCTGCTGTGAAACGATCTCGGTGGATATACTATTGTTCGGTTCAATGCCGAAATTTTGCATGACGACTTCCATATCGAGCACACAATAGGTGCCCAGCTCGTCTGTTTCAGCATACAGGGTATTGCTGTCCTCGTCGAACTCTGTCGCTACGGGGAGCAGCATATTGATTTCCTTAAAGTATCTGAATATATTATACCTCTTTATGCCCTGCAAGTCAAGACATTTTTCGGCATATTCGCTGCCCTCGTTGGAAATATATTCATCCGCGACCTTGTAAGTGAGTTTCACCTTATCAACATCGCCGCCGAGATAGCGCAACTCGACAGCTCCGCCAAGCCGAGCGTTGCTCTCGGTCACGGCGGAGTATGTGCTTTCATTCGCGGAAAGGCGAGTAGCCGCGTTTCCGGTCGCCGAAATTTCAAGCGATAATTCGTATGGCGCTTCCTCTGTATTAACGCGGGACATAGCTTCGCTGTCCGCGGAGATAGTCTGCTTGATCTTGTATTCCGCATCGGGCACGCCAAAGGTCTCGGGATCGTTAGGATCGAGCCCGATTTCGATCTCATCACCATCACTTAAAGTGTCCTCGTCACTGTCAGCTTTCAACGGATCGGTGTTGTATGTGTTGATCTCGTCATAATCCGACAAGCCATCGCTGTCTGTGTCAGCGGAGTTCGGGGAGGTGCCAAGCGTTATTTCTTCCTTATTAGACAGACCATCGCCGTCATTATTATCGTCGGCGTCATTTACGCCGTTCTCATCGGTGTCGTATTTCAGCGGATTTGTTCCCGTTTTGTATATTTCCTCATAGTCGGTCAGTCCGTCACCATCTGTGTCGGGATTGTTGGGGTCTGTACCGTATGCTTTTTCAACGAAATCCGCAAGACCGTCATTGTCGCTGTCGAGCCATGTGCACACATAACCGTCCTCGGTCAGAGCGACTATAAACGGCTCGGATTCAAGCGTACCGTTTTCGGTTTCCTGTACCGCTTTTATCTGCTTTATAATAAAATCTTCGGTAATTTCGTATTTATAAGAGTCTCCTTCGACATTTTTGGCAAGCGTTGTCCAACCTCCGTTGTCGGTGTTCTCGTATAGCGATACCGTAGGTTTTCTCAAACTGTGCGAGGGACTGGATGATGGCAACGATGGATATTTTTCTTGAGCGCGATGCCGAGAACATCATTTCGATGCCCTCTATTTTCGGGAGCGTTCCGAGTTCGTCGGCGTAGATCATTACGCGCTTATCAAGCTGTCCGCCTTTTTCGTCCGCGACCGTAAGCATTTCTCTGTAAATCTGCTGCAAGATAAGTGACACAAGGAAATGCTTCGTATTATCCTCCTCGGGGAGTACAAGATATATTGCGGATTTGCGATTGCAAAATTCTTCCACATCAATACTCGTATCAAAGCAAAGAATTTGTTCAAGCTACGAATCGATAAACGAATTCAACCTTGACAGCGCTGTCAACATAACGCTCGCCATTGCCTGATCGGACGAGTTAAGCGCCGCACCCGCGAACCACCTCACCTTATGCTCACCGGGCAGCTTGTCGATCAGCATTTGGAAACGAGAAACGCCTTTTGTTCCCGATGGCGCGAGCAAGTCTTGTATAAGTTTGAAAACGCTGATAATGTGTCGTTTCTCGGGAGGGCAGAATTCCGCGATCAGCAGAATGACCGCCGTCAGCAAACCTTCCGCAGCTTCGTAAAAGAACGCATTCTTTTCCTTTACTTAAGGATACCATAAAGTCCTTTAATTGATTTTCCCGACAAATCGGTAGAAAATCTCGATCTCCTGTGTTCTGCTGCCGTTCTCATCGTTCTCCGCTTGGTGAACCACGATCTTGTCGATCAGTTCGTTCAGCAGCGGCGCGGTGAGTTCCGTCGGCTCGGTGTACTTGCGGATAAGCGACAGCCATTTTTCCGCTCCGTCGGCATCCTG
>ERZ778511.1385-NODE-1385-length-16801-cov-5.135017_pt1 | contig 16801 bp, 18 predicted proteins | sample MGYA00510347_ERZ778511 | MGnify/ENA primary metagenome ERZ778511 (study PRJEB29527, sample SAMN07138967) | mouse gut metagenome | material: feces | host: mouse | place: China:Nanjing | collected 2016-01-25 ...
AGAGTTGCTGTCTGCAATTTTGTATACTGTTATCAATGAAACGGCGTCTGCCTTATTACAAACTAAAGAGAGGTAGACAACCATGAGCAAATCACCTAATTTGCAGGACGTATTCCTGGCCTCCGCGCGGCGGAACGAAACCCCTGTTACCGTGTTTCTGATGAATGGATTCCAGATGCGGGGCGTCATCACCGGATTTGACGCCTTCACCGTGGTCCTCACCGCCGAGGGAAAGCAAAACCTGATCTACAAGCACGCCATCTCCACCGTCAGTCCCACAAGAAACGTGGATTTGAGCGAATGGGAGGACACGCTGTAAGCGCTTGTCCGGCGCTGCCCCGGAAAGAGAGATACATACCATGAAAAACAGTACCCTTGCTACAAAACTGATGCTCTTCGCCATCTTCCTGACCGTGCTCATCTACTTCGGCGTGAACCTGGCCGCCTACTTCTCCGACCCGTATACCACCACGGTGGCTTACAGCTACACCGGAGAGAACGCGGTGACCGTCTCCGGCTACGTGGTGCGGGAGGAGCAGGTCCTGGAGAGCGAGGGGGAACTGGTCTACTCCTCCCGGGGCGAGGGCGAACGGGTCAGCCGGGGGGGGACCGTGGCGCTGATCTATCCCACCGCCCAGGCCCTTGCCGATGCCAACACCCTCCGGGAGCTCACGGACCAGATGGACCAGCTCCAGTACGCCCGGTCCCTGGCCAGCGGCAGTCAGGCCACCGCGCGTCTGGACGACGAGATCACCCGGGCCCTCACCGCCTTCCACGGCTCCCTGGCCGCAGGCAGCATCGATGCCGCCGCGGACGCCGGGCAGTCCCTGCGCTCGGCCATCCTCCGGCGGGGCTACGCCTACTCCGGGGCCGAGGGGCTGGACGCCTCCATTGCCGCCATGCAGAGCAGGATCAGCGAGTTCTCCGCCTCTGCCGAGGCCGACGTCACCCGGATCTCCGCCCCCAGGGCGGGGATCTTCTCCGGGCTGGTGGACGGCTATGAGGCGGTGCTGACCCCGAAGAGCATCCAGGAGATAACCCCCGCCGGTTACCGGGAGATCCGGGCCGAGACGGACGTCTCCAGCGTGGGGAAAATGATCTACGGGGATGAGTGGTCCTTCGTCGCCCTCATGCGCAGCGAGGATGTGAAGCGCCTCCAGGAGAAGGGCAAGGTGACGATCCGCTTCCAGAAGGGGCTGGACCGGGACATGGAGATGACCATATCCTCCATTAGCGCGGAGGAGGGGGGCCGCCGGGTGGTGGTCTTCACCAGCAATCGCTATATTCAGCTGGCCACCCTCCTGCGCCACCAGAACGCCCAGATTATCTTCGAGAGCTATGAGGGCGTGCGCGTTCCGCGCAGCGCCGTGCGCGTGGATACCCAGCCGGTACTGGACGAGGCGGGCCAACAGGTGATGGACAGCCAGGGCAACCCAAAGACGCGCTCCGTCACCTGCGTTTACTCCCTCTGGGGGACCACGGCGCGGCTCAAGCCGGTGAAGGTGCTCTGGCAGGAGGACGAGTACATCCTGGTGGCCCCGGACGAAGAGGCGCTGCGGGAAATCAGCGCGGAGAAGACCAGGGAGAGCCGCCGCCTCCGGGCGGGGGATCAGGTGATCACCGCAGCGGCGGAACTGTATGACGGAAAGGTGGTCCAGTAGCATGGGCATTGCGGAGAACATCAGGGACATCCGGGAGAGAATGGAACGGGCCGCCCGGGAGGCGGGCCGGGACCCGGCGGAGATCCGGCTGGTGGGCGCCAGCAAGATGAACGGGGCGGACGCCTGCCGGGAGGCCATCGCCGCCGGAATCGACGCGCTGGGGGAAAACCGGGTGCAGGAGATGACCGCGAAACTGGCGGAGGGCGCTTACGAGGGCGCGCCCCTCCACTTTATCGGCCATCTCCAGCGCAACAAGGTCCGGCAGGTGGTGGGGAAGGTCTCGCTGATCCAGTCGGTGGGCTCCCTGGCGCTGCTGGAGGAGATCCACCGGCAGGCGGAGAAGCTGGACATGGTGCAGGACGTGCTGCTGGAGGTGAACATCGGCGGCGAGGAGAGCAAAAGCGGCTTTTCTCCCGCGGAAATCTACGGCGCGGGGGAAAAAGCGCGGACATTTTCCCACGTTCGTGTCCGCGGTCTGATGACCATCCCCCCAATCGAGCGGGAACCCCATGGAAATTTGCCCTATTTCAGAAAAGTTTCCCAGCTTTATGTTGACATAAGCCGAAATTTGTACGATAATGATTTTGTATATCTGTCCATGGGCATGAGCGACGATTTTGAAGATGCCATCACCGCCGGGGCCACCATGGTCCGGGTGGGTTCCGCCATATTTGGGCATAGACAGTACCACGAATGATTTGGAGGTTTCCACCATGAGCTTTTTTGAAAACATCAAGAGGATGATCAGCCCGATCAGCGACGAGGACGACGATTACGATGAGATCTTTGACGACCGGGATTCGCCCTTTGTAGACGACCGTCCCCGCAGCGCCGACCGGAACAGCGCCATCGACAGGGGCCGGGGCAAGGTGGTAAACATCCATGCCACGACGCAGCTGAAGGTGGTGCTGGTGAAGCCCGAGCGGTTCGAGGCCGCCAGCGAAATCGCCGACCATCTCAAGGAGAAGCGCACGGTGGTGGTAAACCTGGAGTCCACCCACAAGGATATTGCCCGGCGGCTGATCGACTTCCTCTCCGGGGTGGCCTATGCGGGCGAGGGCAAGATCAAGAAGGTAGCGGCCAACACGTACATCATTACCCCCTATTCCGTGGACATCCAGGGAGATCTGATCGACGAGCTGGAGAGCAACGGGATGTATTTCTAATCCCATGGAAGGGCGAAGCCCTTCCATGGGAAAGCTCCAAAACGGCAGAGCCGTTTCGGAGCTTGAGGTCCGGGCCGAGCGTGGCCCGCAAGGTGTTTTTTTGAGGTACACGCCCCCAAAAAAACGATTTGATTTTATTTCGCGCCCGTGGGCGCGAAACTCTGCGAGGCTTTTGGCTGGATTTGGATTTAGGAGGGACCGTATACGATGATGACCCCGCAGGAGGTGGCGAACTGCACGTTTGCCAAGTCGATGATGGGCGGCTACAACATGGCGTCAGTGGACGACTTTCTGGACAAGCTGACGGAGGACTACACCGCCCTATACAAGGAGAACGCTGCGCTGAAGGCGAAATTGAAGGTGACAGTGGACAAGATGAGCGAGTACCGGGAGTCGGAGGACGCCATCCGCTCCACGCTGCTGGCGGCGCAAAAGATGTCCACGGCCATGATCACGGAGGCGGAACAGAAGCGGGACGCCGTCGTTGCCAGCGCCTCCGCCGACGCCCAGGCCAGGGTGGCGGCGCTCAAGCAGGAGATCGCGGAGGAGGAACACCGGCTCTCGGCGGTCCAGTTTCAGGTGGACAAGGAGCTGGAGGCGGAGCGCAAGCGGCTGAAGGCGGGACAGGAGCAGCTGCGCACCTTTATCCGGCAGGTCCGGGAGGTGTGCGAGAAGGAGTTGGAACATCTGGAGCTCCTGCCGGAGCTCCCGCCGGAGGAACCCAAGCCGGAACCGGTGGTACAGGTGATACCGCCTGCGGAGCCGGAGCCCATTCCGGAGGGGGAGGAGGTCTCCCTGACCCACGACCAGCTGGTCCAGGCCATCAGTGCGTTTGCACCGGCCCCGGAGGAGCCGGAGGAGATTCCCGACCTCCCGGAGGAACCGGATTTTGAGGAGGGCGACGGGGAGCAGGACCCCTTTGCCGAGGATGAGCTGGAGGACACCGAGGCAACCAGGATTATCAATCTGGATGACTTGCAGTTTGGTCCGAATTATACAAAGGATTGAAAAGAGGCGGCGGCAGGACCGCCTCTTTTTGAATTGTTATATTTCTGCTGAGATGATTCGTTAGAAAACAGATGTCTTTGGTATATTGCTCAATAGATGATGTGAGAAAATGCAGGCTGGAAAGGATGTGTTCACGTGAAAATTCATTTTCCATCTGCATGGCAAGGATAACGGATTCCAAAAGCAAAAGGACATCCCCAAGGTCATGGTAGTTTTCGTTCAGTTCAGTGATTTGGTTGGGTATTCTGTTCATTGTACACCTCAAAAATTAGTTATAAATTCTAATTCAGTATATAGTTTTTAATTCTAATTGTCAAGAGGCAAAGAAACAATATGGCAACTTTTTCAGAAAGAATTAAGGAATTGCGGTTAGAGAAGAATTTGACGCAGACCCAATTAGGGGAAATAATTGGGGTGAAGCATTTTTCGATTTACTCCTATGAGAAGGGGCGGGCGTGTCCGGAGATGAAGGGGTTGGTTGCGCTGGCGGACTATTTTGGGGTATCTATGGATTATCTAGCGGGACGAACGGATAAGCGGGAGGTCAACCGATAGGGGGCAGTTTTTCTACCAATCTGTAATAGGCGGTCCCCCTTGCAGGGGGTCTCTCTTTGAAAGGGCGTCAGCCGGAGTTCTACAAGTGCCAATCTACTAGATCAGATGCCCGTAGGGTCTGTCATTCGGTGGCTTCGCCCAACAAAACCCGCACTGCACGCCATAAATCCCCCGCATAGGGAGCGGCGCTCCGAGCCGCTCCCGCCAAGGGATTCTTAAACCGTAGGTTTAAGCGCGTTTTTGCCTACTTTTGCCGCGCGGCAAAAGTAGGCGCGGAGTCCGGGGGCGCGCAGCTCCCGGGGTAGGACGAGAAAACGTTACCGTTCGCGCGCAGAGCGCGCGAAGAAAGGAGAGCTGCCATGCCGAACAAGACAATAGTAGCACTGCTCTATGACTTCGACAAAACCCTCTGCACCCAGGACATGCAAAACTACGCCTTTATCCCCTCCCTGGGTCTGGCCCCGGGGGACTTCTGGAAAATCGCCAACGACTTCGGAAGAAAAGAAAAAATGGACGGCGTGCTGGCCTACATGTACACCATGCTCAGGGAATCGGAAAAAAGATCCCTGCCGCTGACGCGGCAGAGTCTGAACCACTGCGGAAGAAGTATCTCCTTCTTCCCCGGCGTCATAGATTGGTTCGAGAGGATCAACCGCTATGGCGGCCTCCTGGGCGTCCAGGTGGAACACTATGTGATCTCCTCCGGACTGCGGGAAATCATCGAAGGCAGCGCCATTGCAAAGGAATTTAAGGAAATTTACGCCAGCGAGTTCTATTACGACGGCGAGGGAAAACCCACTTGGCCCAGGCTGGCGGTGAACTTTACCGCAAAAACCCAGTTCGTCTACCGGATCAACAAGGGCGTGCTGGACGTCTCCGACGACCGGACCCTCAACGACTCGATGCCGGACGACAGCAAGAGAGTCCCCTTTCCCAATATGATCTACCTGGGGGACGGCCTGAGCGACGTGCCCTGCATGAAGATGATGCGGGCCTACGGCGGGCAGGCCATCGCCGTCTATCAGGCGGTGAACCGCCGGGGCGTGGAGCAGCTGCTGCGGCAGGGACGGGTGGACTTTATCTACCCCGCCGACTACCGGGAGGGCACTGAGCTGGAAATCACCGTGAAGAACGTCATCCGGAAAATGGCCGTCAGCCAGCAGCTCTATGAGGAAAATATGAACCAACTGCGGGCCATCCGATAAAATTTTTCCGAGCGGCGGAACATTTCCCCTCCCTTTGCGTCTGTATCAGTGTAGGTCACTTGCAGAAATAAAAAAGGAGGAAATTCGGATGAAAAAGAGACTGTTTGCCCTGTTGTGGAGCGCCATGCTGCTGCTGTCCCTGGCCGCCTGCGGCGGCAGCGCCAAGGGCGGAGACATGAACTCCGCCGCACAAACCGCGCCCAGCGCGTCGGATGCGGTACACTTTGCCACCGACGAGAAATACGACATGCCCATGGAGGAGATGGGCTGGGAGAGCGATGCTATGCCTGCTCCCGAACCGGAGAGCCCTGAGGGCGGCTACGGCGGAATGAACGGCAGCTACGGCGGCGTGCCCGCCAACGCCAAGATCATCTACACCGCCGACATGAGCCTGGAGACCAAGGAGTTCGATGAGGCCCAGCAGGCCCTGGAGGATGTGGTCAACGAGCTGGGCGGCTACTTCGAGAGCCGCAGCGTCAACCAGGGCGGGCACTACCGCAGTCTCGACTGCACCGTCCGGGTGCCGGTGAAGAACTTTATCACCTTCCTGGACCGGGCCGGGGAGACCGCCCACGTGACCAACCGGTCCGAGTACCTGGAGGACGTCAGCGAGGCGTACTACGACCAGGAGGCCCGGCTGGCCACCCAGCGCATCAAGCTGGAGCGGCTCCAGGAGCTGTTGGGCAAGGCGGAGAACATGGCGGACATCATCACCATTGAGAGCGCCATCAGCGAGACGGAGCTACAGATCGAGTACCTCACCGGAAGTCTGCGGCAGTACGACAGCCAGATCAATTATTCCACGGTCAGCATCTATCTCCGGGAGGTCTACCGGCTCTCCACGGATGAGGAGGCGCCCGTGACCTTCGGCGACCGGATCGCCTCCGCTTTCTCCAGCGGGCTGTCCAGCGGTGTGGCAAATCTGGACGATTTCGCTATCTTTGTGGCGCGGAACTGGCTGTCGCTGCTGATCCTGATCGCGGTGATTGCGGCAGCAGTCCTGTTCTTCCGGAGAAGAAGGAGCAGGAAAAAGATGGCCGCCCCTCCCCTGCCGGTGGAAAAAGACGCAGTGAAAGCGGATGAGGAGCAGGAGGAGAAGAAATAGACAGCGTAAAAGAGAACCAAACGGCCCCCGGCGCATATTGCGCCGGGGGCCGCTGTGCGTGCAGAAGCAGTATGTTACCGGGCGGGGAATGTTGGAACAGCAGGGACCGCAGAGCGTGCTAAAGTTCTTTTTGGGAACCTTTTTCTTTCAAGAAAAAGGTTCTTCCGACAGGTGGAAGGAGAGCTGGAGGTAGAGGCGGGCCGCCTCGTCGTCCAGGTCGATCTTTGTCAGTGAGATGATCTTCTCCAGACGGTAGAGCAAGGTGGTACGGTGGATAATCAGGGCGGCGGCAGTTTTGGGGATGCTGCGCTCATTCTGAAGAAAGGCCCGCAGTGTGGCGTAATACTGGCTGCCGTGCTCCAAGTCGTACTGCCGCAGAAACCGGGGCACCGGGGCCAGGTACTGGGAGAGGGGCGTGGGCGTCTCCACATGGGAGAGCAGATACTCCAGCGCACAGCTGTCAAAGCTCACGCACCACTGGTGGCCCCGCATCCGGAAGGCGCGCTCCATGGCATAGTTGGCCTGAATGTAGGCGGTGTTCAGGTCCAGAATGCCATCCACCGGCAGAGAGACCCCGGCGTACATGAGACTATCCCGGAGGAAGGGGGCCAGCCGCGAACGGAAGGCGGGCTGATCCAGGCCGGAGGCGTTCAAATCCGTGACCATACACAGCTGCCGCTCATAAAAGAAGATGAACGCCTCGGGAAAGGCGGCGGACAGGCTGCTGCGCAGCACCGTTATACTGGTGACGGCGTTCCTCTGCTCCTGACTTTGCAGCTTCGCCATCAAAAAGCGCCCCGTCTCCCGCCAGCCCAGGGTGGTCATGAGAATTTGCAGGTCCCGGCGGTCCGCCTCGCCGGTGGCAATGAGATTTTGCAGGGTGCTGACCAGGTCCCGGCGGTTCTGGACGGAGACGATGTCGTCCCGGCGGAGAATCAGCAGCACGTAGTCCGCCAGATACTCCAGCAGCAGTCCGTCGCTGGGGCGCAGGGCGACGTGGAGCTCGTTGACCAGAAGACGGGCGCGGTAGTAGTTTATATCCCAGATGTTGACGTACAGGGAGCGCATGTGGTAGGGGTACTGATTGGTCCCCCAGATGGCCGCCCTGGTCTGCCGCAGGGTCTCCCGGTAGCCCTCGCTGAACTTGAAATCCTCCACCAGCCACAGGGGGATGAAATACTTCCCGGTCTCCGGGTTGTAGTCCAGCTCCAGCATCCCCTCCACATGGCAGGGCAGGGCCAGGATGGCAAAAACGCTGTCGTGAAGGTAGACCGGGTTTTGCAGGTACGCGGTGGCAGCGGCGCACAGGGTGTCCAGGTCGCCGCCATGGTTCAGAATCCAGTTGAGCTCCGCCTCAAAGTCCCGGAAGCGCTGGAAGATCTGGGAGAGGATGTTGACCACCGCCAGGAAATCCTGTCCGCGGACGCAGATGTGCTCCGCCGCCCCCTCCCAGTCGCCGATGGACAAATAGGGATAGTCACCGGCGGGGAAATACCGGCAGCTCTCTTCCGAGGGATTCAGGATATACAGGGTGTCCGGCTCCAGGGGCCGGCCGGGGTCGTATATGCGGAAACTGTAGAAGCGGGCGCGGTCCTCCGTCTCCAGGGTGAAGTCCCAGAGCAGGTCGTCCAGCTCGTCGGCGACCAACTGGAGGGACAGAGCCAGTTGGCGGCGGGGCGTGCGGGGGGGCTTGTACATCACTGGGGGCACCTCCTTGGCGGTGAATCGAAAGAGTGGGGGATCATGGAAATAGTATATCCTCATTTTTGCGGAAAAGAAAGGGGGCAATTCTGCAATTTAGAGGAAAATTTGTCTCCCGGATTTGTGCTGATTGACAAATAAGGGGAAAAAGAATAGGATATAAATTAGGCAAATGGTTCAAAATGCCGGGGATAGCCGATGCGGACCGTTTCGCCCCGCTACAGCAAAACAAGGAGGGCCGCTCCCGGAAAACAGGGCGGGAGCTGCAAGTGTGTGATCGTCCGTGTTCCGGCGCGGTGATTAAAATTTTAGATCGGGGGAGAAATCAATGGCAAAAAACACAAAGCAGGAACCCAAGAGGCTGTCATCCGCGCTGAGGAACTTCTTCGGCGTCGGCGACGCCGGCTTCGTCCTCATGAGCAACATCGAGACCTTCTACTTCATGGACTTCCTGACGGGCCTGGGCGGCTTCACGCCCGTCATCGCCGGACTCATCAACTCCGTGTTCTCCACGGTGGATGCCTGCCTGTCCTGGATCTACGGCGGCATCCTTAACGGCACCAAGGCCAAGAAGTGGGGCCGCTACCGCTCCTGGCTGATCCTGACGCCCTGGATCGTGCCCTTCCTCTTCGCCTTCCAGTTCATCCGCATCAGTGAGAACGAGATGCTCTCGGCCGTGATCATCATCGCCGCCGCCATCGTCTCCCACGTGGTGTGGAACATCGGCTACGTGGCCAACGCCACCCTGGTCAGCGTCGTCGGCAAGACGCCGGAGGACAAGGCTACCCTGTCCTCCTCCCGGGCCACCTGGAACAACATCGGCGGACTGCTCTTCAGCTACATGGGACTGCCCCTGGCCAACCTGCTGGCCGGTATCATCGGTGAGCAGAACAAGTTTGCTGCGGCCGCGTTCTGTCTGGGCATTCTGATGGCCCTGGGCTACTTCGCCCACTTCAAGATGACCGACGGCTACGAGGAGATCGAGGACGCCAGCCACGCCAAGGCCGCCCAGACCAACAAGACCAGCATCCCCGAGATGTTCCGCTCCCTGTTCCAGAATCCCCAGCTGCTCATCCTCATGATCGCGGACCTGGCCAAGTGGTGCGTGAAGTTCGTCACCGCCGCCTCCGCCGCCTACTACTTCCGCGACGCCATGGGGAACATCGGCTACATGACCGCATACACCCTGTCCATCGCCATCGGGGCCATCATCGGGGCCTATGTGGTCCGCTTCCTGGTGCAGAAGTTTGACGCCCGGACCATCACCATCGGCGCGTACATCGGCATGACCGTGTTCCTGTTCCTCATCTACATCTTCTACTCCAACGCCTATGTGGTCATCGCCCTGATGACCATTGCCCAGTTCTTCTACGGCATGGCCTTCGCCTCCTCCCCGGCCCTGTACGCCGACACCGTGGTCTACGCCACCTGGAAGACCGGCAAGAACGCCGCCGGCTGGATCATGGGCCTCCAGAACCTGCCCCTGAAGGTGGGCGTGTTCCTCCGGGGCGTTATCGTGGCCGCCTGCCTGAGCGCGGTGGGCTGGCAGTCCGGCGCCGTGCTGGAGGGCGCCGCCCGCCAGGGCATGACCGTGGCCTTCGCCCTGGTCCCCGCCATCTTCTGCGCCGCCGGTGCGCTGCTGCTGATCTTCGGCTACCGCCTGACCAAGGAGCGGGTGGCCCAGTATCAGAGCGAGATCGACGCCCGGGCGTAATATCGTACATTGAACGCTGAAACATACTTAGCCCGGCTGCACGCGCCCCGGCCCTCCGCCCCTACGGCGGAGGCGCTGCGGGCGCTGACCCGGGCCCATTTGGAGCAGGTGCCCTTTGAGAACCTGGAGATCTTCCGGGAGCGCCGCTGCCCCTCCCTGGAACCGGAGGATCTGTTCCGCAAGGTGGTAGAGGAGGGCCGGGGCGGGTACTGCTTCGAGCTCAACAAGCTGTTTTATCTGCTGCTGCGGGAGCTGGGCTACGACTGCTACTGCCCTGCCGCCCGCATCCCCTACCGCCGCCCGGACCCGCGCCCCCTGTCCCACCGGACCATCGTCGTCCGGGCGGAGGGCGGGCGGTGGCTGTGCGACGTGGGCTTCGGCGGGCCCAGTCCCAAGGGGGCCATGCTGCTGGACGCGGGGGAACAGGTGGTGGAGGGCGAGCGCTTCTCCAGCCGCACGGAGGACGGGGTCCTCACCGTGTACCGCCACGACCCGGACGGCGTGCACCCTCTGACGTCCTTCCGGGATGCGCCCAGTCCGGAGGTGGACTTCGATGTCCTTAATGGGTACTGGGGGTATCACCCCGGTTCCGTTTTTACCCAGAAGGCGGTCCTGTACCGCTGTATCCCAGGGGGGATCCTATCCCTGAAAGGGGACGAGTTTACCGTCACCCGACAGGGGGAAACTGTTCAATCCCGTCAAATTTCCGGCGAGGAGGAGCTTGCCTCCATCCTCCGGGACAGCTTCGGTCTTGCGCTGCCCCGGGCCGCCGGATAAAAATAGGAGGATAGCGCATGATCATTATCGGCGAAAAGATCAACGGCTCCATCCCGGCCGTAGCGGACGCCATCGCCCGCAGGGACAGCGAGTTCATCAAGGAGCGGGCCAGGATCCAGGCGGAGGCCGGGGCGAGCTTCATCGACTGCTGCGCCTCCGTGCCGGAGGCGGAGGAGGTGGAGACCCTCCACTGGATGATCAACTGCATCCAGTCCGTCACCGACGTGCCCATCAGCGTGGACAGCCCCAGCGCCGACGTGCTGGTGGAGGCCTACAAGTTCTGCAACAAGCCGGGCCTGTTCAACTCCGTCTCCGGCGAGGGGGACAAGATCGACAAGATCTTCCCCATCATGGCCGCCAACCCTGGCTGGGAGGTCATCGCTCTGCTCAGTGACGACACGGGCATCCCCAAGAGCGCCGCCGACCGGCTGAAGGTCTTCGACAAAATCATGGCCAAGGCCAAGGAGTACGGCATCTCCCCCAACCGGCTGCACATCGACCCCCTGGTGGAAATGCTATGCACCTCGGAGAACGGCATCGAGACCAACACGGAGGTCATCTCCACCGTCCGGGAGAAGTACCCCACCATCCACATCACCGCTGCCGTCAGCAACATCTCCTTCAACCTGCCGGTGCGGAAGATGATCAACTTCGGCTTCACCGTCCTGGCGATGAACTGCGGCCTGGACAGCGCGATCCTGGACCCCACTAACCGGGATCTGCTGGGCCTCATCTACGCCACCGAGGCGCTGCTGGGGTTGGACGACTACTGCATGGAGTACATCAGCGCCTATCGCGAGGGCCTGTTCGGGCCAGTAAAAAAGTAAGCAATCCCCAAAAACAGAGCCGGTATGAAAAGATTTATATAGGAGGTATATCAAAATGTCTGTTTTGCAAGAGCTGTCCCTGAATGTGGAGAAGGGCAAGAGGAAGCTGGTCCCCGGTCTGGTCCAGCAGGCCCTGGATGAGGGCATCGACCCCAATGTCATCCTCAACGAGGGCATGATCGACGCCATGAGCCGGGTGGGCGAGGCCTTCCGCGACGGCAAGATCTTCGTCCCCGAAATGCTCATCGCCGCCAAGGCCATGCAGGCCGGTGTGGCGACCCTCAAGCCCGCTCTGGCCGCCGGCGGCGCCGTGAGCCGGGGTAAGATCATCCTGGGCACCGTGGCGGGCGACCTCCACGACATCGGCAAGAACCTGGTGGGCATGATGCTGGAGTCCGCGGGCTTCGAGGTCATTGACCTGGGCGTGGACGTGGCCGACGAGGTGTTCCTGGAGACCTATGACAAGAACCCCGACACCAAGATCATCTGCCTGTCCGCCCTTCTGACCACCACCATGCCCGCCATGCGCTCCGCCGTGGCGAAGATCAACGCCGCGCCCTGGCGCAGCAAGGTGAAGGTCATGGTGGGCGGCGCCCCCATCACCCAGGCGTTCTGCGACGAGATCGGCGCGGACTGCTACACCGCCGACGCCGCCTCCGCCGCCGAGGCCGCCAAGAAGCTGGCTGAGTAAGGGAAGAAAAGGAGAAAAAACGATATGCTGACCAAACGTCAAAACCTGCTGGAGACCATCCGGGGCGGGAACCCCGACCGCTTTGTCAAGCAGTATGAAGCCTTCGCCATGATCCTCGGATCCCCCTTCGGCAAGCGTAACCCCAACCCGAAGTACGGCGAGCTGAACGTGGTCAACGCCTGGGGCGTGACCAAGTCCTATCCTGAGGGAACCCCCGGCCCCTTCCCTGTCCACACCCCGGACAAGATCGTCATCAAGGACATCGAGAACTGGCGGGACTATGTGAAGGTGCCCCAGGTGGTCTACGACGCCGAGGAGTGGGAGCCCTTCATCGCCATGGCCGAGAAGGTGGACCGGAAGGAGCAGTTCGTCACGCCCTTCTTCGCCCCCGGCATCTTCGAGCAGTGCCACTACCTCATGGAGATCCAGAACTGCCTGATGGCCTTCTATGAGAACCCCGACGAGATGCACGAGCTCATCGACTGCATCACCGAGTTCGAGCTGGACTACGCCCGGGAGCTGTGCAAGTACGTCAAGCCCGACGCCATGTTCCACCACGACGACTGGGGCACCCAGATCTCCACCTTCATGTCCCCCGATATGTTCCGGGAGTTCATCAAGCCCGCCTATGAGAAGGTCTACGGCTACTACAAGAGCCACGGCGTGGAGCTCATTATCCACCACTCCGACTCCTTCGCCGCCACCCTGGTGCCCGACATGATCGACCTGGGCATCGACATCTGGCAGGGCGTCATGACCACCAACAACATCCCCGAGCTCATCAAGCAGTACGGCGGGAAGATCTCCTTCATGGGCGGCATCGACTCCGCCTCCGTGGACTTCGAGGGCTGGACCCAGGATGTGGTGGCCAAGGAAGTGGAGCGGGCTTGCAGCGAGTGCGGCAAGCTGTACTTCATCCCCAACGCCTCCCAGGGCCTGCCCGTGAGCACCTTCCCCGGCGTCTACCAGGCGCTGGACGAGGAGATCGACAAGTGCTCCAAGAAATTCTTTTGATTCTGATTTCTGAATAGAAACAGGATAGGGAAACCGGGTTCCCGGTTTCCCTATTTTGTTAGTATTGTTAATTGGGAGGGAGTATGGAGGAGGTTTTTATTACCCTGAACCCCTCCGGCGACCGCTTTGCCGCCCCGGCGGGGGGACGGCTGCTGGAGGTTCTGCGGCAGCAGGGATTCCCGCTGGACGCCCCCTGCGGCGGAAAGGGAACCTGCGGAAAGTGCCGGGTGCTGGTGAACGGGCGGGCGGAGCCGGCCTGCCAATATGAGGTCACGGAGGACGTGACCGTGGAGCTGCCGGAGCGGGAGCAGGTCCAAATCCTGGCGGGCGGCGGGAGCGCCTGCGCCGACGGGCGGTGCGCCTATGCGCTGGCCTTCGACGTGGGGACCACCACGGTGGTGGCCTTCCTCTGCGACGGGAGGACGGGGCGGCAGCTCGCCTGCGCCAGCGCGGTGAATCCCCAGAGCGCCTATGGCGCCGATGTCATCGCCCGTATTCAGTACGAGATGGAGCACCGGGACGGGCGGATGGGGACGGAGATTCGCGCCTGCCTGAACCGCCTGGCCCGGGAGGCGGCGGAGACGGCGGGCATCGATCCGGAGGAGATCGGCCTGGTGAGCCTGGTGGGCAACACCGCCATGCACCACCTGCTGCTGGGCCTGGACGTAGGTCCGCTGGTAAAGCCCCCCTATATGCCCTCGGTGCGGGAGGCCATGGAGCTGCCGAAGGCGGATTGGCTGACGGCCTGTTCCCGGGCGGCTGTCCGGGTGCTGCCCAATATTGCGGGCTTCGTGGGAGCGGACACGGTGGGGTGCATGGTCTCCGCCGCCTTCGACCGGCGGGAGGAGCTGACCCTGCTCATCGACATCGGCACCAACGGCGAGATGGTCCTGGGGAACCGGGAGCGCCGTCTGGCCTGTTCCACGGCGGCGGGGCCCGCCTTTGAGGGGGCCAAGATCCGCTTCGGGATGCGGGGGGCCCCGGGGGCCATCGACCATGTGGAGCTCATAGACGGGGAGCTTGCCTGCTACGTCATCGGCGGCGGCGAGGCCAAGGGCATCTGCGGGTCCGGGCTACTGGACGCGGTGTACGCCCTGCTTGGCGGGGGTTTCGTGGACGAGAGCGGCCGGATGTGTCCAGAGGTCCCGGGGCCATGGACGGAGGTGGACGGACAGCCCGCCTTCCTGCTGCGGGATGGGGTGTATCTGACGCAAAAGGACATCCGGGAGGTACAGCTGGCCAAGGCCGCCATCCGGGCGGGCATCGAGCTGTTGCTGGACACCATGGGCCGGGAGCGGGAGGCGGTCCGGAGCGTGCTGCTGGCGGGGGCCTTCGGGAGCTACCTCTCCCCGGAGAGCGCCTGCGGCATCGGAATGCTGCCGCCGGAGCTGCTGGACCGGGTCCGGGCCATCGGCAACGCCGCCGGGGAGGGCGCCAAGCAGTGCGCCCTGCTGGAGGGGGATTACCGCAGGAGCATTACGCTGGCGCGGGAGACGGAATTTCTGGAGCTGGCCAGCCTGCCTGCGTTCCAGGACTGCTATGTGGATTGCCTCAGCTTCGAGGAGGAGGACGGGGAATGAAAGAGCGAATCGAGCTGGCCCTGGCGCAGGGCTTCACCTGCGCCGCGGCCCTGGACCCCGGGGCCCTGGCGGTCCGGGCAGAGGTTCGGGACATGTGCGCGGCGGACAAGTGCCGGGCCTACGGACGCAACTGGACCTGCCCGCCCCACTGCGGGTTCCTGGAGGAATGCGCCGCACGCCTGGGGGAGATGGGGTCCGGACTGCTGGTGCAGACAGTGGGGCAACTGGAGGACTCCTTCGACTTCGAGGCCATGGCGGAGACGGAGAAACGGCATCTGGAGCACTTCCATGCCCTGGCGGACCTGCTGCGGGAGAAATGTCCGGGGGTCCTCTGCCTGGGCAGCGGCGGGTGCAGGCTGTGCAAAAGCTGCGCATATCCGGAGCCCTGCCGGTTTCCGGAGCGGGCCTGCTCCTCTATGGAGGGCTGGGGGCTGCTGGTGAACGACGCCTGTCAGGCGGCCGGGGTGCCCTACTACCACGGTAAAAATACGCTGGCTTATACGGCCTGTTATCTGTTTCCCCGTGTGAGTTGACCGGGGAGGCTGAAGAACAACCCGGAGGACCGCCTGTAAGCGGTCCTCCGGGTTGTTTAGTGTCGTCTATTTTTAGCTCAATAAACCGCACTTGAGTCAGCTGCTTATCGCAGTGCCCTAACTCTAGGTTTAGTATACCCGGCAGGACTTGATTTGTCAAGTCCGCCGGGTATTTTTCAAGTGTCGTTACCCTGTGGTAGGCTTTTTCCGTAGACAAACGGGCCAATCTGTGGTAAAATATGCAAAATGCCTGGTCTGGAGGAGTGCGCCGTGGCGGAGCTTGGGGAAAAAAGACTGTTCCTGCTGGATATGGATGGAACGATTTACATTGACGAGGACCTGTTTCCGGGGACCATTCCCTTCCTGGACGCTGTCCGCGCCGCAGGTGGACGGTATTTGTTTCTTACGAACAACTCCTCCCGCTCGGTGGACGCCTATATTGCCAAGCTTGCGCGCATGGGCATCCACTCCGGGCGGGAGGATTTTCTTACCTCCGTGGACGCGCTCATTGCGGACCTCCAGGGGCGTCCGGCCTATCGCAAGTGCTACGCCTTCGGCACCCGGACGTTCCGGGAGCAGCTTTCGGAGGCGGGGATTCCCGTTACGGATCGGCTGGAGGAGGATGTGGACTGCCTGCTGGTGGGCTTTGACACGGAGCTGACGTTTCAGAAGCTGGAGGATGCGTGTATCCTCCTGAATCGGGGGGTGGATTATATCGCCGCCAATCCGGACTGGGTTTGTCCTACCTGGTATGGATCCGTGCCGGACTGCGGCAGCGTGTGTGAGATGCTCTTCCGGGCCACCGGACGGCGGCCCCGGTTCATCGGCAAGCCGGAACCGGAGATGATTTATCTTGCCTTGGAGCGGACCGGGTTTGCCGCCCGACAGGCGGTGATGGTGGGGGATCGGCTGTATACGGATATTGCCTCCGGGGTCAATGCGGGGATCGATACGGTGTTTGTGCTCTCCGGAGAGGGGACGAGGGGGGATCTCGCCTCCGGCGGGGTAGAGCCAACTTGGATTTTTGATGATATTGATGCCCTGCGGGCGGCTTGGAGAATGGGGGATTGAATCTGCGGCCCTGCGGGCCGCGACCGCTTTTTTCTTTTTGTTAGATTCGCCCCTGCCGGGGCGGGGCGTTCTTTTCGCTTGTGCGAAAAGAACCAAAAGCACCCTCAAGGGGGGCTTCGCCGCCCTTGAGAATCCCCCAATGATTTTATTTTTATCCCTCCGACGTACCTTGGGTAGTCCTGTCCTAATACCT
>ERZ778511.1397-NODE-1397-length-16693-cov-8.283327_pt1 | contig 16693 bp, 16 predicted proteins | sample MGYA00510347_ERZ778511 | MGnify/ENA primary metagenome ERZ778511 (study PRJEB29527, sample SAMN07138967) | mouse gut metagenome | material: feces | host: mouse | place: China:Nanjing | collected 2016-01-25 ...
TACGCCTCTTTAATAGAGGCGATGGGAGGCGAAGTGATACGGATTGCAGCGGGGAGCCATGACCACATCAATGCAATGGACATGGTGGAAGGGTACGGAGATGGCGGAAATCCGGTCATTGACAAGTCTGAGTTTGTACTGTCCCTTTTTGAGCAGCTTGACACGAAAGGCGTGAGCGCAAAGGAAAAATCCATTATAGACCGCTGCACCGCCGCAGTTTATGAAGATTACCAGAAGGGAGGGGCAGTGCCGACGTTGTGCATCCTGCGGGAAAAAATGCTGGAACAGCCAGAAAAGGAGGCAAAAGACCTTGCCCTTGCGCTGGAGCTTTTTACAAGCGGGAGCCTGGATGCGTTTGCCCATGAGAGCAACGTGGACGTAAACAGCCGCATGGTAGTCTATGACATCATGGATTTGGGCAAGCAGTTAAAAACAATGGGCTTGCTGGTTATCACAGACGCTATGTTAAACCGTGTAACGGAGAACTGGAAGAAAGGGAAGCGCACTCATATTTTCTTAGATGAGTTTCATGTGGTATTTGAAAATGAGTATTCCGGCGCATTCTTCAATTCCGCATGGAGGCGGTTCCGAAAACGGAATGCATTCCCCAACGCCATCACACAGAACGTGGAATACCTGCTGGACTCCGTGCTTGCCAGCACCATGCTGTCAAACAGTGAGTATATCGTGATGCTCAACCAGGCGCCTTCTGACCGCCAGCAGCTTGCCGATTTGTTAAACATCTCAAACGAGCAGATGGGCTATATCACCAATGCAGACGCAGGATGCGGCTTAATCAAGTATGGCAGTTCCCTGGTGCCGTTTATCAATAAATTCCCTAAGAACACACGGCTATATAAACTGATGACAACCAAGCCTGGGGAGGATGGGGCAAATAGAAAGAGATAAGTTGTTGGCTGATAAATAAGTTTTATACTTTGCAACATAAGTCTTATAAATTCGCAAATAAGTTCCATAATGCTGTGGAGATTGAAATTTTTATAAATAAGTTTCATACTGGAACGTGGAAAAATGCGAACGACAGGACGTTGTTGGAAAAGGTGTGTTTACTGATACAGGTAGATATGCCTTTTCTTTATGTAAAGGTGCTAGAAATCACATTATTATGAAACTTATTTAGCAGAAAAGGGAGTAATTAGTATTGAACTTATTTTTGAAAGGACAAAGAAATAAAACATTCCTGCACTGCGGCAGGGAGAAAAGTATTGTTGTTTTCCGCCGCAGGCGGGAAATTAGAAAAAATGGAGGCGTCTATGGCAGAAATCCGATTTTCATCAAAAGAACTTCAACAGTAGGAGGGAACACATTATGGGAAAAGAATATCAAAGCCATTTAAAGGAGCAGCCGGAAATCATAGGATTGTTTCAAGTATTGGAGGATAGTGGGCTTACAAAAGAATTTCAAGAAGTGGAATCTTTGGTAAATTACCTTGAGGGGATGGAAAAACAGTTTCATAAGGTGTTGGGGGAACTGAGAGAAGTCCGTGGGCAGTTGGAGCAGATACAAGATAAGGGCGTCAAAGCAGCCGCAGTACGGATTGTGGGGAAGGCAGAGGAAAAGGAGCAGGAAATTGGCGAAAAACTCACACTTGTAAAGGAGAACTTTATCAGTTCTGCAAGACATGCAGTAGGAACTTTTCATGAAAAAGGGGTGGACGCATTGCGAAAAGCAGTGTCCGCCATGAAAATCCCCTCTGCCCTGTCTTTGCTGAAGGATGCGCTGCATAGCGGAGTGGAAAGCATGGATAAACATGCGGCAAAGATAGCGGCTGTCAGCGGCGAGCTGCACAAAGCGGCGGAACACACAAAAAATGTGGGCAGGGCATTGTTTGGCAGGCGGATAAAAGAACCAGGGGAATGCAGCAAAGACAAAGGAATCCTTGCAAAAACGCAGATGGCATTATTATCCTGTGGAAGCCTGTTTTCTGGCATGGAGCAGGCGGCAGGGAAAGCTGTGAAACGGATGGAACAGTTTACAGACAGGGAAAAGAAGCCTTCCATCCGGTCAGAGTTAAAGCGGATAAAAGGAAAAAAACCATAGAGCCGTGCTTGAGAAATCCAGTCCAGGAAAAGGCAAGATAAGAGACAAAAGTTTAGGGAGGATTAGCATGAAGAAAAGAATATATCTCACAGGGTTTGTACTCTGTATGTTATTGTTCGTTGTTTCACTGTACCAGGTCATTCATGACACTGCCAGAGCAAAGAATGCGGAAGAAGCATTTGCGCATTTGGCAGAGGTGGTGGAGCTGGCAGGGGAACCAGAAGGAAAAACGCCAAAAAGAAAGAATCCAGAGGGAGAAAACCAGTCTCCATTGGAGCAATACCAGGAACTTTTTCAGCAGAACAATGAATTGGCTGGATGGGTGTCCATTGACGGAACCAATATCAATTATCCGGTCATGTATACGCCGGAAAAGCCGGACTTCTATCTCAAACACAACTTTGAGAAAGCGTACAGCGCCTATGGCGTGCCTTATATCGCGGAGCATTGCAGCCCATTTAAGCCAAGCGACAACATTCTAATCTATGGGCATCATATGAAAAACGGGTCAATGTTTACGGGGCTGTTGGAGTATGAAGATAAGGCGTTTTATGAAAAGCACAAGACCATCCGCTTTGACACGCTGACAGAACAGGCGGACTATGAGGTCATTGCAGCATTCAAGACCACGGTGTATGACGAGGTAGGATTTCCGTTCTATTTATTTGCCGACGCAGAAACAGGAAAAGCATTTCAGGACTATGTGGATGCGTGTCAATCACTTTCACTATATGATACGGCAGTGACAGCGAAGTATGGGGATAAACTGGTCACACTGTCTACTTGTGAATATTCCCAGAAGAATGGGCGGTTTGTGGTCGTTGCAAAAAAGAAGCAGCAGTAAAAGATATTTGTCATACTCCAAAGATGGCAGGGGCATATCATTCCGTTGTTTGCAGTACAGAGTGTATGACAATGCCATCTTAAAAATTTAGGAAAGGGGGCATACGATGGCGAAAGAAATCCGAACACATCAAGTCTGTAAGGATATAAAAGCGTTGGATAAGGCCAAAGCCGTCACAGGGCATATGAAACATGCCTATATCCGCACAAAGGAATCCACGGGGCAGGCACAGATGCAAGGCCAGGAAAGTGAAACCCCGACCGATTATGCAGAAAATAGAATGGCGCATGGGGCGGACAGGGTGATCCATGAAGCTGTCCGTCCAATCAGGCAGCAAGGCAGGAAAAAGAAAAACCAAAGAAAAGAAATACGCCGGACGGTAGAAATAATAAAACAGGAAAATGGAGAGGGACATACTTCTGGAAAGGAGCCATGTCCCTCTTTTTCTTCGGCACAGGAGGGGAAATTTTACCAGACCAAAAGCCAGGGAGCAAAAAATAAAAATGCACAGGCAGGGCAGCAGCCTTTGCCACAGAGACAGACACAGCGGCAAGCCATACAGCAGGCAGGGCAGCGAAAAGCACAGGAACAAACCATATGGCGGGAGAGCCAGCGAAAAGCTGTGCAGCGGACAAGTCAGCAGAGGGTTTCAGAAATTGGCAGAATCCAAGTGAGGGAACTGCCAAAGCAGACGATTAAGACCCTGGAACACAGCGAAAAGACCATTAAGACAAACCATTATTCTGGGCGGGCAATAAAGCCCGTCGGGAAAGGAGCTGTCAAAGGCACAGGAAAATCCATCAAGACAGCCGAGCAGACGGCGAAAACCACAGTTAAGACGAGCCAGAAGGCGGCAAAGACGGCACAAAAGACCGCAAGGGCTTCTGCAAAGATGGCAGAAAAAGCAGCGAGGGCAGCAAAGCAGGCAGCAAGGGCGGCAGGAGAAACAGCGAAAGCCACGGTAAAAGCAGCGGCTGCTTCAGCAAAGGCAGCAGCTGCAGCAACAAAAGCTTTCATTGCCGCCCTTGCCGCTGGCGGGTGGGCGGCAGCGCTTATTTTGATTGTCATTCTTTTATTTGGCGCAGTATTCCATATGACAGGGGGCGACAATTTAAGCACGGTAAATCCAGTCAGTGCAGAAGTAGAGGCATATCGGCCAGTCATTCAAAAATATGCAGACCAGTATGGGATTGGCGAATATGCAGAACTGCTTATGGCTGTGATGATGCAGGAAAGCGGCGGAAGGGGCAATGACCCTATGCAGAGTTCACAGTCTCCTTATAACAAAAAATACCCAAGGAAACCCAATGGAATCAAAGAACCAGAATATTCCATTGCATGTGGAGTGCAGGCGTTAAAGGCGGAATTGACAGAAGCGGAAGTGGAAAGCCCCATTGACATGGAGCGTATCAAGCTGGCGTTACAAGGGTACAATTATGGTAATGGATATATTAAGTGGGCAAAAAACAATTACGGGGGCTACACTGCGGCAGGGGCTGTTGAATTTTCTGAGATGATGGCAAAGAAAATGGGATGGAAAAGCTATGGGGACAAACAGTATGTCCCCCATGTCCTTCAGTATTATGCTTTTGGCAGAATCCCAGCCGGAACCGGAAACCAGGCAATCGTGCAGGTGGCGCTTACCCAGGAAGGGAACAGCGGAGATACCTATTGGAGCTGGTACGGGTTTGGAAGCCGTGTGGAGTGGTGCGCCTGTTTCGTGTCGTGGTGTGGGGAACAATGCGGCTATTTAGAAAGCGGTGTACTTCCCAAATTTTCCCTTTGTTCCGATGGTGCGAGATGGTTCCAAACGAAAGGTCAGTTTCAAGATGGCAGTTTTGTCCCAGCGGCAGGTGACATCATCTTTTTTGACTGGAAAAACGATGGAACAATCGACCATGTGGGGATTGTGGAGAACGTGGCAGATGGCGTGGTGCATACCGTGGAAGGGAACAGTAAGGATAAAGTGGCGAGAAAAAGTTATAATATTGGCAGTAAATCCATATATGGATATGGTATCTATGAAATTAACTAATGCGTATTAAAAGTTGTCTGCTAAATAAATATTTTTTGACGGTTAAAAAGATATTGACGTTTGTATAGAAATAAGTTTTTAGAATTTAAAATAAATATCTTGACAGAATAATACTATCGTGATAGTATTACTGCAAAGATACTACTGCGATAGTAATGAAGGGAGGTGGCAAGATGAAATTATTTGATTCAGAGCTGAAAGTAATGGAGATTTTATGGGAGAATGGTGATTGTCCAGCGGGTATGATTGCAACTACATTATTACAGCAAGTAGGTTGGAATAGAAATACAACTTACACAGTAATAAAGAAATTGATTAAAAAGGGGGCAATACAGAGAACAGAACCTTCTTTTATGTGTACTCCGCTCATTACCAGACAGCAAGTACAGCAAGATGAAGCAGAAGAGTTTCTTGATAAGTTTTTTGGAGGCTCTCCAGAGGCATTTTTATCTACATTTGTTTCAGGCAAGCGCATATCGCAGGACGAAATAGCACATCTGAAGCAGCTTATTAAAAGGTTGGAAGAAGGTGATTAGTTGGAATTTTATCGGATGGACATAGCGGTTACTATATTGATTATAGCCATCATTATATTGCGTTCTTTACTAATGGATAGGCTTCCCAAAACTACATTTTTATTCTTATGGGGTGTGGTATTGTTCCGGCTTTTAGTGCCATTTAAGATTCCATTACCGATAGGAAATATGCCATTATTAAAACCGTTTGAAGTTACTGAGAAAGGAATGAAAGGGATTAATCATTTCACATGGCGACTATCAGGTTCTGCCAATGCAGTCCATGTAGAAAGCGATGGCTATGGTCATGCACTAAATGTAAGCGCAGTACAAGTGATGTGGTTGATTGGATGTTCTGCATTGGTCATTTATTTTTTTATCCAGTATTTAAGAATGTGGAACAGGTTGAGGTATTCTATACCATTGTCAGATAATGAATATATTGAGAATTGGCTTAGCGGAATCTCAATGTTTCGGAATATAAAAATTATGCAAAATGACAGGATTCAAATGCCAGTTGCGGTAGGAATATGGAACCCTAAGATTATCCTTCCGAAAAAAATGGATTATTGCAATTATCGGTATATGGATTTTGTTCTTAACCACGAATTGGTTCACATTAAACGGTTAGATATGTTATGGAAAAGCTGTATGGTTCTTGCGCTGTCTTTATATTGGATGAACCCGTTCATTTGGGCAATGTATATACTGTTTGTGCGTGATTTGGAGATTGCCTGTGATGAAAGGATTATAAAGAAATTTGGAAAAGAAAGCAGCAGTGAATATGCTTATGCACTGGTACATTTTGCAGAAAATCAAAATAGTGTAAGTTCCGTATATTTTAATAGTTTTAGCAAAAACTCGCTTGAAGAAAGGATTGTGTTGATTGTGAATAAAAAGACAATTGGAATAATGTCATGTGTTGCAGCCGTTGCTATTGTGGTTGCGGTTATGCTTGTATTTATTGTTTCTCCTAAGAATGTTTCGGCGGAGGATGTTACTATCGCAAAAGAAGAAAAAGATGCAAAAGCAAGTACAGAGGAATCTGCAGATGGAGATGGGGCTGCATGGCAAAAACAAAAGCAAGAAAGTGTTTCATATGAAGATATAGATGGCGAGGATGTCGCATGGGCAATAGAAAATGAAGATGAATTAAAATTATACGATATATATAAAGAATATGGAATAACTTTTAATGAAGGAAAAGATGAGCTTTATTACAATGGAAAATTGGTAAGAGTATTTGAGGATGAAACGATTTTTGAGGATGGCACAAGTGCAGGTGATCTTCATTATACACCGGAGGGTAAAATTGATATTCAGGTAGTTCGGAAAGAAAATCTCTCTATTGATTCGATAAAAGAATTGAATGATGATGAATTTCGTGCACGAAATATTGAAGAAGTAAAAAAGAAGATAGAAGATAGGGATAAGACTAAGGGGGAGGCTTGGGCCATAGAGCCATATCCAGATGTTGATATGGAAGAAACATATGGAGTGTATAAAGACTTTGGATTAGAATATGATTCTGGCAGGGACTGCTTAATATTTGATGGAAAAGTAGTAAGAAATTTTATAGATGTATATAAAGAGGGCGTAGAAGAAGGAGGAGCATTGACTCGTTATGATGAGAAAGGGGTTATAGATGTAAAAACGGTTAGGGATTTTAAAAATGGAGGGACTTTAATTCGTTTAGAGATGGAAGTATTGAAATAATCTTTATATATTTTCTGAATTTTGTATTAGTTTTGAGTTGTTTTGCTAAAAGATAAAGTTTAACAAAAAATCTGCCAGTAGATATCAGGCAGATTTTTTGTTGGAAATACCAGAATCAGAAAGAGGAAGATATATTTATTGAAAAGTATGTGCTTTGAATCTGTTTTGTATATGTCCCATTAAATTTAATGTTATAAACAAGAGCCAGCCATATAAAAAAGCGTAGCCTATATTTAATTTAAATCCCAAAATAATCAAAAGACTTATCAGCAATTCAATAAAAAACAATACAACACATATATTTCTGGTTCGTTTTCTGGTGTTTTCTTCCTGAAGCCTTCTAAGATTTGGAACAGGGCTTAGAAAGATACATACAAAACAAGTGATTAGGCTTATGGATATGTAGTAAAATATATTATTCGTAAGAAAATATTTCATAAGAAATACCATTAAAAATTCCACAGAGAGTGAGAACCAAAAACAAGAAGCAGCATTGTCCATGTGGAAACCACTTGCACATATTCTCAATAAGTAAAATGAAAGTAAAAAAATAAGTCCCTCTTTAAATATGCCTAAAAATGCAGAAAAAATAATTGTCCCAAATATGTTGAGGATAAAGGATAAGGCACTTTGACATCCAATCACTAGTAGTGTTTTTTCTGACTCTGGCTGTATTTCGTTTGCTATAACAGCATCAGCAAATTTTTCTGAAATTTTGTCAAACATTTATAACTTCATAAATTTATCTGCTGATTCTGGCAGGTCGGGGCAATATCCAGGACCAAAACAGCCAAAATTGGCAATCAGCCCAACCATGAGAAGGGCAAACGAAGAAGAAAGGGATAGCGTCAAGTTTATGATTTTTTTCATAGTCAAACCTCCTGTTTTAAATTCGTTTGTTTTTGGTATAATAAAACCTGAGAGGTAAACTCTCCGTTGGAATCATTTGTGAAATGACAAATCCCAAAATATTTTTCAGCTATTTTTTCGATGGATTTTAGTCCATATCCGTGTGTGTATGGTTCTGCTTTGGTAGATAGGAATTTGCCTTGGGAATCTGTATTGGTTACGTTGTTATATGTATTTCTTACTTCTATGTAAAAAATATTTCGATCTATGGTGATAAAGACAATTATTTTTTTGTCCTTATTTAGCCTGTTTACTGCTTCTATGGCATTATCCAAAATATTCCCAATAAGAATTGTACAGTCAATGGTGTCAATATTTAAGCAGTCTTCAATTTTATAGTTAAGATTAAATATGGATTTATCAAGTCCGCTTTTTTCTATTTTGTAATTAATGATGTCATCAATTTCACGAATGCCGCACCGGGTATAAATTTCGTGGGTAGGTAACGCACCCAATTCTTCATCAAGTTTGTGGATGAGGCATTCAAGCTCACCTTTAGAAGCTAATATTCTTAAAGCAACATAGGTGTTTTTGATGTCATGTATTTGCTGGATGACAGCATTTTGATTTTGTATTTTGCAGCTTAGTGTTGTACCATAAAAATGAGAAGTTTTTTTGAGTTTTTCATTTTCTGAAAGTGTGATGTCTAATTTAAGTATATTGCTTAAGCAATACAGGACAAAATGAAGTATGCTGTACAACAAAAATGCTTCTATTAAAACTGTCCATGTAGTATAGTTCTCAGCTATTGAATTGATTGAAGTCACATGTAATATTATCAAAGAAAAGATAACAAGTGAACATAATATAAACCAATATGTCAGGAAACGTGAATTATTTTGTAGTATTTTAAGTTTAGGTTCTGCCAGCCGCATATTTATAAAAAAGGCTATTTCTATAATTATCAGAATCAGAACCATTTCCAGTTTCCCATTCATAGCTGTTGAGTATGTTGTTGTTCCTGTCAAACTAAATATCATAACTACTATATCTTCTATTAATAGATGGCAAAAATAAAAATATAATCCGGCAAAAGCAGATTGTAAAAAAGGCCTGTATAAAAGCGTTGATGCTAGGATGATAAAAATAGAACCAATCATATTTTCAACAATTGATGAAGCGTATACATTTACAATTGTTAATGATACGCTAAGAAACATATAAAATATGATTCGGCATAATTTACTCAATAATTTTATAGGGGCTATACTTACTTGAAACCAAGATAAAATGCAAACTGTATAAATATTTGTTATTATGTATAATATTGTTTTGCTATCTAACATACTTTAAACCGTCCTAAGTATATAGTAATTTGCTTTTTTATCTCTTTCACACGTCCTTTGCTAATGTTGATTTCATAGCCATTACGCATTATAAAACAGTTTGGCATAAATGTTTCTACCATATCCAGATTGATGACAAATGATTCATGCGGCCGAATGAAAATATCAGTTCTTAATTGTTTTTGAACTTCATTCACAGTAGAATAAAAGGTGTCGTCATCTGAAACGGTGATAATATGCATCTTCCTTTTTTCGCTTTCAAAGTAAAGAATATCTTTTTGTAATATGCGTTTGATAATATTTTGCTTTTTATATAGAAAGATACTGTTTTCATCCCTGTCTAATTGAATCAGATGAAGACATTTTTTAAACGTTGCAAATAGTTCATGATATTGGATAGGTTTTATGATAAATGCAACAGGTTTTATCTCATAGAGTTCTTTGTAGTAAAATTCATAACTGGAAACTACCACTATTTTTACAATATGATCGCCATACTTTTGGCGGATAATCTTGGCTGCATCAATTCCGTTATATTTCGTTTCATTTGTTTCAATATCTAAAAACACAATATCATATACAATATCAGTAAATGCCAGTAAAAGATTTTTAACACTTTCAAATACATCAATAGCAATATCACTGCTCCATAACTCAGAGCTTTTCAAACAATCCTGAATCTGTCGTGCATAATGTATCTCATCATCAACAATTGCAATGTTCATTTAAGTTTTTCTCCTGCGGGCAATTTGGATAGAGCAATCATATGGCGCATTATTTTAAGAATATGTTCTTTTTGGGGGTCACTCAGAGTCCTTAATTCTCTTTCGATTGATTTGAATCGAATGTCATCATATAATTCAATGGAGTCATCGGAAGTTTTAAACAAATCACTCAAAGGGACATTTAATGTATTGCTAATTTTTTCCAAAGTGTCAAGCGTAGGATTTCCACGGTTATTTTCGTAAGAACTCCAGATAGATGCGGTTATCCCACTGGCAAACGATATCTCTTCTAACGTATAGCCTTCTGCCTCTCTATACTTTTTCATATTTTTGGCTAATATATTTTTGTATGTGTCCATCTATATAATACCGATCCTTTTAATAAGAATGCTGTATTTTAATAAGTACATATATTGCGAAATAACTAGAAATACGGCACATTTTCACTATAATACGAATTGTCGATTTTGATTATTACACAAATATTTAGCAATATCAAAGCGATATATAGATATAAAAAATATCCATATATAGATAAAATAAATATTATAATACATCAAAAGATATATAATATGACATTAATGCGGAGATAGAAATATATTATGTTAAAATTAAAAGTTATATGTAGAGTATTTATAAGAAAAGAAATGACATCAAAAAATAAAAATTTGGGCTTCTGGTTATAAATGAAATTTTTTGATAAAGTGAAATAGTTTTTATGAAAATAATAGTGTTACGACAAAATATTACAATTTGAGCGGCGATTTGATACATTTTTGCTAAAATTTTATTTTTTATGATAGTGTATGTTTCAAGTTAAGCCGTGGTTGGAAGGAGGAACAATAATGCCAGATACTAAATATAAGAAGGTCAATTCGCCTTTTCAAAAACTGCAAGATGATTCGTATGTAGTGCTTTCACCAAGAGGGAAAATGGTTTTCTTAAATAATACGCTCTATTTTCTTTGGAATGGTTGTGATGGATTGAACACATACCATTCACTGGCGGTTGGTTTATACAATGCCTGTGAAGATAAGGCAACATTATCTATAAAAATGATAGAGGATGATGTGGCTGAAGGTATGGACATGTTATATAAAAATGACCTGATTTATGAAGTTTGAGGAGGAGAAAGATGCAAGAAAATAATGTATTAGATTTATCATCCAACTATAAACTTACAGGATGTTACATAGAGATTATATCTAACTGCAATTTGAGATGCCTTCATTGTTATAATGAAAGCGGTACTTCTAATGAAATCATGAGCATGAGGGCTTTTAAAAATGCGGTGGGTAGTATTCCATCAAATGATAAAGATGCAGATATCACTATTTCTGGCGGGGAGCCATTGCTGCATCCAGAGGTATGGAAATTTATTGAAGTGATAGATAAGAAGAATATTGGGGATTCGCTTATCATTACAAATGCAACATTAATTGACAAGGAAAAAGCAAAAAAGCTGGCGGCGTCAAATATTGGCATTCAGGTCAGTTTGAATGGTTCTTGTGAAGAAATTCACGACCAATTATGTGGAAAGGGAAGTTTCCAGAAAACGTTAAAAGGATTGGAATGTCTTGTAGATGAAGGATTACAGAATAAGATCCATGTGAGATATACATTAGCAGATTTTAATAAAAATGATGTTCCAGATTTTTTAAAGCTTTTAATATCTTATGGAATAAAAACAATGTCTATTGCGGATCTTTCCAATAGTGGACGGGCGGCAGCAAATTTAGATGCATTGTGTTATAGTGTCCAGGAAAAAGAGAATGTAAAAAATAGGATTGCACAGCAAGTAAAAAATTTTGAAAAGGATATTGATATAAACTTCAAAAATGATAATTATACAGGAGGGTGTCCATTAATTTATGAAAGTGAAGAACCTGTACCGTTAAGTCCAAGAATAGACGCTTTTGGCAATGTGTATTTATGCCAAGCTTTTTTAGATGAAATATATTCATTTGGTAATGTATATTTGGATTCGCTTTCAAAGATTGTATCAAGTTCCAAATTTTCTGAATTCATTTGGTATTGTAGGTTTGCAACCAGGTTTATTCCAGAGTGTCGGAAATGTGTTTGGAAAGAAATGTGTGGACAAGGATGTATAGCAAATGTTTTATCCAGTACAGAAAGATTATCACCGGATGGGGATTGCTATTTTCGTAGAAAGGATTATTTGATGAAATTTTTAGAAAAAAATGATTTAACCATGAGCCAATAACTGTTTGTTTACTGATATATAAATAATTTTAAAATTTAGGAGGAATATGATATGAAATATGCAAAACCAACTTCAAAAACACTTGATGTTACACCAAGAGATACTTCTTGCAACGGGAGAACGTTTTCATGTCAAACATTCGTTTGTAGCGGTATCTGGCGTTGTAGTGCCACCTATTGGAAAGGATGCTCCAAGAGTTATTCTATTTAAGTTGTAAAAGCGGTTTAACAATTAGCATTTAATCGCAAATAGTTATTGGAAGAATTTGTCAGTAGGATTAGATGCTAAGTGGACAATGGGAGTCTTAGCGTAATGTGCTGAGGCTTCCATTTAATGATTAAAGAGGATGTTTATGAAAATCTATTTAAGAGCATTATCAGACACATTTAAGACTATACCAGGATATACAATTCTGCTTTTTATTATCAGTATTTTTGAAGCAATACTTGTTCCAGCGGAATTAAATATGCTAAATAAAATGGTTGAATCATTATCTAAAATTCAAAATAGTGATTTTGAAATGATTTTAGGTTATGCATTTTTATTTATTGCCATACATATTTTGAAAATTGTCATTGGGGTTATACGCAGTTCATTAAAGACTATTTCTTCTAATAAAATAAAATATACTTTTTATGGCAAATTGTTTTCTGTACTTTCGGAAATAAATCTGACATATTTTGACCAATCAAAATTTAATTTAAAAATAAAACGTTCCAAGAAAGCAATTGAAAGTATTTTGTTTGAGGCTCTTGAATCTTTTTTGGGTATTTTTTCAACAATGATAAGTTTAGTTGGAATTGTTGTTCTGATAATAAAAATAGATAAAATTTATTTTCTCATATTTTTAATTGTTTCTATTGTACAGAATATTTATTCATTTAAAATTACACAGGAAAATATTATTTTAGATAAAGAGCAGGATGATATAGAACGCAGGCATTATTATTTGTTTCGGCTGTTATATGACCATGAGTCCATCAGGGAAATAAGAGATTATAAATTGTATGACTGGATAGAGGAAAAAAGGACTGCTGAATTTGAGAAGATATTTAAGAAAAGCATAAATTTTACTAAGAAGTGGCTGAAAATTAATTCAATCTGGTCTCTGCTGATGGCAACGATTGAACTAAGTTTTCTTTTATGTATGGTTATTCAAATGCATATATTGAAACTTACAATTGCTCAGTTTGTAACTGTTTATCAATCCTATGAAATGTTTATAACTAATGTATCTTCAGTTGTAAATTCTTTTAATACACTTTCCAGGTATGGGGTGATATTGAGTGAATTATTTGAGGTAATAGATATGAAGCCGAAACAATATAAAAGAGAATTTATAAAATATAATAATGAAGAGAAATTTATACTAAATAATGTCAGCTTTTCTTATGATAAAAATATGGATGTTCTTAAAAAAATAAGTCTGGTGATAGAAAAAGGGGAAACGGTGGCATTTGTTGGACATAATGGAAGTGGAAAAAGTACTTTGGCGAAAATCTTATTGCATATGATAGAACCAGATAAAGGAAATATAGAAATCCCCTTGTTTGCTGCACATAAAAGCAGTGCAGTTTTTCAAGATTTTTCAAGATTTCATTTTTCAGTGTTTGAAAATGTGATTTTAGGAAATGTTGAAACAATTGAAGAAGAGCCAGTGCAGGAAGTCATTGATAAAGTAAATATAGCGTTAAGCAAATCGCAATGTAAGGAATTTGTAGACAGATTACCGCAGGGTATAGATACAGAGTTAGGGACAGAATACAATGCAAGGGGTGTAGATATCTCTATTGGACAGTGGCAGAGGCTGGCGATTGCCCGTTCGGTATATAGGGATTCTGAATTTATTGTTTATGATGAACCAACAGCAAGTTTAGATCCAGTGGCTGAAAAAAAGGAGTTTGATTATATAAAGCAGGCATTGCGAGGGAAAACAGTTGTCTTAGTTTCGCACCGTATAGGTTTTAATAAAATGGCTGATAAAATAGTATTTCTGGAAGAGGGGGAAATAGCGGAATGCGGGACTCATGATGAATTGATGAAACGTCGGGATAAATATTATAGATTTTATAATGCTCAAGCTCAATGGTATAAAGAGGATATGGAAATATGAAATTCAAGGAAAATTTACGTTTTCTTAAAAGTTTAATGAGAGGAAAAGTGAAAAAGTTTGTTTTCTGCAATTGCCTTTTATTTTTCATTTGCGCTGTTTCAGAGCCATTAATTGCATATACATATAAATTATTGATAGATAATCTGAGTTCTGGCTTTTCCCTAGAAATAGTGATTTCTATTAGCTTGCTTTATATGGGGGTTCAGCTTATTGGAGAACTAAGTGAAAATTTACAATCTTATTTTAGCACAAAGACAGATTTTGCCATCAAGAATAATATTTTAATAATATTGGCAGAAAAAATGAAGGTTATCCGTTTAGAAGAATTGGAATCAACATCAACATATGATTTGATTGACCGTGTGCATAAAAACATTACGGATGACGCCACAAAATTATTGGATAATATTTTAGGGATAATTTCACCGATAGTAACGATTATTGCTTATGCCATATTTCTTTTTAAAATAAATATATACATGCCGTTTATAATACTGATTGCAAGTGTTCCATATTTGATTATCATGATGGCGAAAACAAAAAAAGGTTATGAGCAACACGTAAGCTTAAATAATGCTATGCGCCGACAGGAATATATGATCGAATTATTGACAGATAGGCAATATGCAAAAGACATACGGATTTTTAACCTGCATCGTTATATGAATGATAAGCTTCATAAGGTAAGGCAATTTATTGCAAAAAAGGAATTATGGCTGAATGTGAAATTTTCTTTTTTCGACCTGTTAGGAGAATTAGTTCAATATTTTGCATTGGCAGTTTGTCTGGTGATTTCTTTATACAGCGTTTTTAAAGGAGACGGAAAACTGGGGGATGTGGTGTTTATCTTGTCAGCAATTCGGATGGTTATCACAGAGGTTAATGATATTTTCGCTACAATATCAAGTGTCAAAAGTACTACATTATATTTTGGGGATTGGGATTTGTTGGATAGCCTGCCTAATGAAAACCAAGGAGAAGGAAGAAAACTGGATAAGTTTGATATTCATTTTAAAAATGTTTCTTTTAAATATCCCAAATCATCGGAAGAAGTTTTACATGACATTAGATTTTCCATTAAGGAAGGGGAGAAAGTGGCAATTGTCGGTGAGAATGGATGTGGTAAAACAACACTTGTCAATCTAATATTAGGTAATTTTCAGGCTTCGAATGGTAAGATTTTAGTAGGAGGGCATGATATACAAGAATCGCTTGATACGCTTCGGACGTATGTAGTGCCAGTTTTACAGAATTATATGAAATATCAATTTACGGTGGAGGATAATTTACGTGCAGGAAATTTCGGCCAGGATTATGAAAAAAAAGAAATGTATGATTTGGGGCTGGGAAAATTTGTCAAAAAGCTGCCAAATGGTTTTAATACAGAACTTGGACAACTAAGCCCAAACGGATATGAGTTATCAGGGGGTGAGTGGCAGAAACTAGCGTTGTATCGGGCGTTCGCCCGCAAGGAATCAAAAATCTTAATCTTGGATGAGCCGACAGCGAGTTTAGATCCAATTATTGAGAATGATATTTATAAAAAGATTACAGAGATTTCTAAAGAAAAAACATTAATAATGATTAGTCATAGGTTAAATGCAGTCAAACTTTGTGACAAAATAATTGTACTAGACAATGGGCGGATAGTAGAACAGGGAACCCATGAAAATTTAATGAAAAACAAAGCAAAGTATTTTTCATTATATACAATCCAGAAGAGTTTTTATCTGGATTAGAAGTTAATTATCTAGGAAGTAATAAAATGGTAGTGTCTATCACTTTTTATTGCATTTTGGTGATGCAGATATAGGGAATGATTACCTTGAAACATTGAAAGCAAGCCAATGATGCATAATATTACAAAATTAAGTATATACAAAAATCATTATCAAATGAAATGTGTAAATAAAAACGTCAGACGACTAATGAAATTGTCTGGCGTTTTTATTTGCGCTTTTTTTCGTGAATTTGTAGTTTGGCTTCTTTTAGTTCACAGAGGCCGTTCCCCACCCTCCAATCTGGATTTTTAAAAATTTCAGATTGGAGGAAAGGACATGGAGAATAACCGTCCAAAAAGAAGAAAGGATAAATACAATCCATATACCTTAAGTGAGGTCACTGGGCATTATTATGTTTCATTTAAGGATGGACAAGGCATTTTGCAGGAAATTGAAATCAGTGAACGTATCTATAAGGCTTTTGATAGTTTTGAATTGGAAGATTTAGTTTATCTGAACGTGTGGGACAGGCATCTGGAACAGT
>ERZ778511.1404-NODE-1404-length-16537-cov-7.393642_pt1 | contig 16537 bp, 24 predicted proteins | sample MGYA00510347_ERZ778511 | MGnify/ENA primary metagenome ERZ778511 (study PRJEB29527, sample SAMN07138967) | mouse gut metagenome | material: feces | host: mouse | place: China:Nanjing | collected 2016-01-25 ...
CAAGAAAATAATGGATAATGATTGCAAAGGACAGCTTCGAGAGTTATCACAATTTGCTAAAGAGAACCGGGAATTGTACAGGCAGTATAGTGATAGATATGGAAAAGAAAGAGAAGCAGAACGAAACTCAAGATTCACTGAAAGCACATTCAAAAATAAACCATATAGCTTTAGGTAGGAGGGAAAATTTATATGAATCAAGCAGAATATGAGCGCATGGTAAAAATATACAATTATGTGTATTCCGCACCGCCAAACACGAAAGAAAGGGAAAAGCGGCTTGCAGAAATAGGGGAAGAAACTTCAAGTAAGTTATGGGATTTTTATTGTGGAATTTGTTCTGGGCGAATAAAGGAGCCTGAACGCACAATCAGCGAGGTAGATACAATGGGAGAAAAGAAGATTGCAAGCTATGAGGATTTTATAAAAGCGTTAAGATGTGGGGAAAGTAATATGCTTTGCAAATTCAGGCGAAACAATCCTGAAAGATATACCTATTATGCTGAACAAATGGAAGCGAGTTTCGGACGCAAAAATCCGGCGAAAAAACAAGATGTTAAGCGGTTAGAAGAAGAAAAGAAAAGACGTAGTGAAATTCTATCAATTCAAGACACAACGGAAAGGCACAAGGCAATATCTGAAAATATGGCACTGTTTGGGCGGTAAAGGAAAGTGAGGGCTTCAAATTATGATAACTGCGGAACAAGCCATAAAGCGGCTATATGGGGCTTATGGGAAGTTTGGAGTATCTAAAGACCTGATAACACGCCTTTTCATGGACGGTATCGGGCAGCAGGGATTTACACCGCTTGCCACTTATAATTTGCTTAGAATGAGTTTAGGGGAAGAATTTAAGCAGCAGGAGTATTTTTCAGTGAAAGAAATCGCTGAAATGCTGGAAACGTCTGAGGAAGAAGTTAAACAGCAGATAGCACAGCTTCAGGAGCAGGACGGGGCAAAGCCAATAGAAACTATGCAAGGCTGGCAATGGTACTTTCCAAATGGTATAAAATAGCATAATTTAATGGCGAAAGCCCGAAAAGTACGTTTTCTATAACAGAATACGAACTTTTTAAGGGCTTTTTTCTATGTTTTGGTGTGATTTTGGGTCTTTTCAATTCTTTATTATAAAATACGAACTTTTAATTGACAAATAACGAACTTTTTTATATAATGGTATTAGATACAAAAACCACCACATGCACGAAAGGAAGTAAACGGAATGAATAAACGAACAGTCGCATTATCACAAGAAGATTATAGGGCAATCATAACAGCCATTCAAAACGGTTTTCAGTATGAGCAGGACGGAAACACAAAGAAATTTAGGTCAAATATAAAGCTGGCTACCATATTACAGCTTGAAGCAAATACCGGGCTACGCATAGGGGATATATTAGACCTGACATTATCAAAGATAGTAAAGGACGGAAACCGCCGCCGATTTGATGTTATCGAACAGAAAACAAAGAAGCCAAGAACCTTTACTATTCCTGAAAGTGTTTACTCTTTCCTAACTGACTATGCAATGCAGAACAATATAACCAAAGACCAGCCTTTATTTATTGGTAACAATGGTAAGAAGATAAGCGAAAGAGCCATACAGAAGCAGTTAGCAATAGTATGTGACTATTTAGGATTGGATGGCATAAGCACACATTCATTTAGAAAGACCTTTGCTACAACAGCATACACAGATAGCAATTATAATATTGAATTGGTAAGACAGTTATTACAGCACAGCAGCACCAGTACCACACAGCGATATATAGGCATAGGCACAAAGCAGATAGAAGAAGCATTGCAAGGCACAGCAAGTAAACTATTGATAGGATAATCAGTAATGGCAACAGGACAAAGGGCGAACCACCACGCACAAGGGCAGAAGTGGAACGCCTTTTCTTTTTATATATAAGTGTTTACTATTTACTATCTATTATCTATTATCTACTATCCACAATTTACATACAGAAAAGACATAGCCGGGGGGGTTATATAGAAACGCCGCTTGTGTGGTAGTTAGTAGGTTAAGCTGCCGAGCATTTTCAAAAAGCCCCCTGTTGCATACTTCTGAAAATTATTCAAAAATTGTAAAAAGGGGCGTACCCGGAAGCACACCCCATGTTCCTATCTGTAACCACCACGAAACAGACAGAATGAACACTTTTATTATATCGTGGCAGCAGTCAAAAGACAAGTAAATAAAATATTCCTGAAAAAAATCAAAAAAAGGCTTGCAATTCCCTTTTATATAGTATATATTATAGGTGTAAATAATCTACTATCTACAATTTATAGTAGATTATAGATAATTTACAGTAAACAGAATACAAAAAAACCACCACAAACAAGCCCGACTATGGAAGTACAGCCTTTTTGTGGGGCTATTTTTCATTTTTAGGGCAGCAAAAAGAAAGGAGTAAGACAGAATGAACAACAAAAAACTGAATACTGAAAAAGGGAGAGCCGCAAAGAAAAAGGGGTTTTTCAAGAAGTGGGCTGACCGTCCGACAAAGCAGGAGATTCAGGAACTCAAAAGCTATTATAACCGCCTGACTGCTGCCGTACCTGATGAAATGGCTATGGATATTTTGGACAGCCCTGAAAAATTCCACTTCCTTATGCTGCTGAAAGTCGCTGACTATGCAAAATTAGGGAAAAGCTGGGCGATTCTGACCGCCGCCAAAATCGGCTACATTGCCGGGAAAGGTGGTACAGAGCATGGACAGAATTGATATTTTAGACCAGATTTTTACCGCTACTTCCAAATTGGAGTTAATGCAGACGGTTTTAGGCGTTTTAATTAACACAGTGGAAAAGGAAGAAGCCAACACGCAGGAAAAAGCCTTGCATTTTGCGGCTAATCAAGATATGATTTCCGATTTTCTTCATATCACGCTTGACGGAGTATATTTTGCTATTCAGACATTGAACGAAGCATATAACAACAACGAGCAGGACAAGGAACACAAAGCAGGGCATGAGGAAATGGAGGAACGCAAAGTCGAGGTTATACGCATTGTGTCCGAACTGGAAAACCTTGATATTATCGAAAGCGTATACAGCTTTATTATGGGTATGTTGTCGGTAAAGAAAGGCGGTATATCGGCATGAATGAAGCCCAAAAGATACAAAAAGAACTGCAAAAAGAAGTGGCTGAAATGGTATCGGTCATTGATGATATATGGATTTTGCGGCAAATGAAGCGGTTTATTATCGGCATGACAAAAGATACAGAATATGAAGCCTTAGTGCAGAAGAAAGGACAGTGAGGAATGAGCAAAGACCACCACGAACCACCCACCAGCAGAAGCGACACAGTGAAAAGGCTTGATGAAATTCTGCTAAATACCTATGAAGTGCTGGAAATCCTTAAAAATATCAAAAACGAAAGCGAGTATATGTAATCCTTAAAATGTATCACTACAACGTAATTTATATGTATTACGTTGTAGTGTATTACATATTTTCCGTTTTATAAAAATTGAAATTTTAAGTATTACAAGAAAATACAATGTAGTGTAATACAGAAAGGTGGTTATGTTATGGCAGACGGCAAAGAACTTAAACCAAAATCATTCAGAATTGATGATGAAACAGCGGAAAAATTCAAAGAAATATCAAACACTATCGGCGGCAATCAGCAGGAAACGCTTGCAAAACTCATTGAAGCGTTTGAATTTCAATCCGGCAAAGCTATATTGACCGAAAAGAAAGCGGATATAGAACAATTTGAAAAGTATGTATCTGCTATTACAAGAATGTTCATGGGAAGCCTGGAAGATAACCAGAACATAACCGAAACAGTAAGAACGGAATTTGACGCACTTTTAAAGTCTAAAGATACTACTATTCAGGATTTACAAGAAAAATTGACCGTAGCAAAGCAATTAAAAGAAGAAGCCACCACAAGGGCAAAGGCACACGCTGACGAAAACGCTAGATTAAATAGCGTAATTGATAATCTGAATAATGAATATAACTCCAAAATGGACGATATGCAATCCATGTTATCTGATAAGGATAGCCTTAATAAAGCCCTGACAGATTCATGCAATGACCTTAAAGCTAAAATCGAGGGAATGAAAGAAGCTACAGAACAGTCGGCAATACTCCGGGAAGAATTGGAACAGCTAAGAAAAGAACATGAAAAGGTTATTCAGGAACAATCAAACCTTGAAAAACAAATGCAGCAGGACAAGACCGCCCACGAAAAAGCCATAGCAGAATTGAAGCAGCATGAAGCGGATTCTTTAGAACGTCTGAAAGAGCAAGCGCAAATTTCACAAGATAAAGCAGTATTGCAGATTGAGAAATCTTATCAGGAGCAGATTCAAAAATTAAAAGCTGAAAAGCAAGCAGAAGTAGACAAGTACCAACAAAGATATTTTACCTTATTGGAACAGATTCAAAATACACAAGCCAAAGAAACAAAGGGGGCGAGTGAATGAAAACTATATCCGTATCAAATGTAAAAGGTGGAGTGGGTAAGACTACGACAGCCGCTATACTATCGGCAGGACTGACAGCAAAGGGCTATAAAGTGCTGATGATTGACAGCGATCCGCAGACTAATCTAACAATGTGCTTTATGCCGGAGCCGCAGGACGGAACACCGAGCCTTTATCATGTGTACGCCGAGGGGAAAACGCTTGATGAAGTAAAAACGACTATAAAACTGAATCTTGATTTAGTGATAGGCGATTTTGAATTATGTAATGCAGATATGCAATTCCTAAAAGCTGGACGGTTAAAAATGCTACGAAAAGCCTTTAAGGACTTAAAAACAGTCTATGATTTTGTGATTATAGACACGCCGCCTAATTTGGGTATTCTGTCATTAAATGCTTTTCTTGTAAGTGATTATATCATTGTGCCAATGGCGGCAGACTCTTTTTCCCTTAAAGGCGTAAGATTGTTAAAACAAACACTTGATGAAGTGGAAGAAGAAACAGAAAAAGATATATCAGTTGTAGGTCTACTGCTGACAAAATACACAGACCGAACCAATGTAGCAAGGCTTTTAGAAAAATCGGTAAATTCTGCTGCCGAACTTCTGAATACAAAAGTATTTGATAGCAGAATCCGGCAAGCTACCGTTTTGCAGGAAAGCCAAATTGCAAAAATTGATTTACTGGAATATGCACCAAAAGCCCCAGTGACTGCTGACTATCAGGCTTTTATTGATGAATTACTGAATAGAATCGAGGTGTAGAGAATGGGAAAGCCAAGAATGGATTTATTAAAGGGTATTGAAGAACAAGAAAACGCCATTGAAAGCAGCAAGGCATATCAGGAAGCAAAGCCCCTGAACGAAAGACAGCAAAAAGTTATTGAAATGCTTAATAGTGGTATATCACAGAAAGAAATAGCGGATAGTTTTGGTGTAGATAAAAGTGCGATATGCCGAGATGTAAAGTTTATCCGGGAAAACTACCTTGACAAGCTGACCGCACAAACAAAGACACCAACACAGGACACAGAACACAAAGACGGTTATGAACACTTGACCGCTACCATTGAAAAATCAGAGAAACAAGAGCCGCAATATATGACCTTAAAAGTTACGGAAGCACCGCAGGAATCCCCTAAACAGTTTGAATTGCATAAAAGTACACCAGCAGAAGAAAAAGCCGAAGAAAAGCCAAATACAAAGCCACAGAAGCAATCTTTTTCATTCCGGGCAGACCAAAGCAAAATTGAAAGCTGGAAACTGTACGCTGAAACAATCGGCACAAGGGACATAGGCACATTATGGACTGCTGCCATTGATGAATATATCAGCAATCACGCATTAACCGCAGACCAGCAAGAAATATATGACCTGAAAAAGAAAGCCGCTGAAATGGCGAAAAAGCAAAGGTAAATTGTAGATTATTTATAATTTACAGTAGATTATAGATAGTAAACAAATGTTGGAGTAATAACAAAACTTCCCTTTTTATTTTCATTGACACCAGGGCATACTTTGAATATAATAGAAGTACAGAAACAAATACATGAAAACGTACATTTTTTAGAAAAGGGGGCATAAACCATGTTAGCGGTAAAATCTGTAAATGTCCGGGATAACTTCAAGGAATGGTGCGATAAAATCAGCATGGGCGAAACCGTTGTTATTTCAAGACCACGAAACGAAAATATCTACATGATAAATGAATCCGAATATAACGCCTTGCAAAAAGCAAAGCGAAACGCTGAATATCTTGCTATGCTGGATAAATCAGATGAAGAACTGAAAGCCGGAAAAGTAGTAGTTAAGACTATGGAAGAACTGGAAGCTATGGAGAACTGAAACCATGAACATTTTATTTACTGATACCGGCTGGAATCAATATACAGAATGGCAGGGGCAAGACAAAAAGACCGTAAAACGGATAAACCAGCTACTAAAGAGCATAGACCGGGACGGAGCATTGCAGGGCATAGGAAAGCCGGAACTGCTAAAGCATGATAAATCAGGACTATACAGCAGACGGATAGACGAAGCAAACCGCCTTGTATATGAAATGTCCGGCAATCAAATTATTGTGAAATCCTGCAAAGGGCATTATGAAGATTGAAGAATGGGAAGTTGTCAAAGGGCAGCTTCCTTTTTTGTGTTCTTATGGCAGCAGGACAAGACCGCCCATCACGCCCCGGAACTGCTGCCGATACCCTTAATTTTAGTTATCCACACGCCGCAAAGCCTTATTTTATGCTGGAACGGTAATTTTTACCGCCCCGGAACGGTAGTTTTTACCGTTCAAGATAGGTAATTTTTACCGCCCCGGAACGGTAGTTTTTACCGCCGAAATAAAACCATTGAAATATACCTATGTTAAATATATCCATCCATCTATCTATCAGGAATGACAGACGGAAAGACGGACACACGCACACACGAAATAAAGGTTGATTTATTCCGCTTTGTCTGCTACAATATCTTGTATATATTTCCAGTAGAAAGGGGCTGATTTTGTGGCAGAGGGTAAAAAGAATTTAGTTGTAACCATTGATGAAGAACTACACCAGCGGCTAAAGGTTCATTGTGTAGAGCAGAAAACAAGTCTTAAAGAAATGATAATCAGGCTAATATCTAAAGAATTGGAAGAAGCGGAGAGAGCAAAAGAAAGGAAGTAATAAGGCATGGAAGAAAGATTCATAGTACAGACTTCCACGCCGGAAAGAAAATTTGTAAAGGTATATCTTGACTTCTTAAACGCTGGACTACTAAGCGGAAAAGAACAGATAATCTTTATTCACTTAAAGCAGTATATCAATTTTGCGAATGATACCGGCACAGTCCGGGGCGAGGTTTACCCAACGCTTGCCACCCTTGCAAAGAATGTAAAAATGTCTGAAAAGACAGTAAGGACGGTTTTACAAGGCTTACAGAAAAAGGGCATACTTGAAATAAAGCAGCAGGGCATGAACAAACCAAACATTTACAAAATAAATGATTCTGCCGGAATGTGGAAAGCTGGAAATGCGGAAGAATTAAGGGCAGCAGTAGACGAAATCGAAGAAAAGAGAATGATTGACCTATTGACCGCAAAAGGCTATTACATAAGCAAAGAAAAAGGGCTTGTATCTGACAGCGACCAAACCGCAGACACAAGCACCATGAATTACAATTCGTCTATAGGAAATGATAGCACCAAAAGGGCGAAAAGTCAAGCGGAACGGTACAGCATGGAGCAGATAAAGGAATTATTTGATTATGCTATCCTGATAGCAGACCACCCGGAGCATGAAGCCGATCTGCAGGCGGTATTTGATATTTTGTATGAAGTATTGAACACCAGCAAGCCGACAGTGAGAATATCAGGCGAGGACAAGCCGCAAGCGGTAGTAGCCGGAAAGCTGATGAAGCTGACACATTATGATATTCAGTATGCTATTGATAAATTCCATGAGCAGACCGGGGAAATAAAGAACACAAGGGCGTATCTGCTGACAATCCTATATCACAGCCGGGAACAATCCTATCTTGATTTGATGAATTTAGGGCATAGAAACGGCGATTTTTGATTTTTCGTTTTGTTACTTTTGGCAAAAGTAACGCAAAAGCACTTTCGACAGCCGGAGCCTATCAAAAGTGCCTTGCGCCCTGCCGGGGGCTTGTCATGTGTCCGTACATAGGCAGTGCTTGTTATACTTCCATTCTGACAGCGTACAAGCCCCATAGAGCGACTTTTTTACAATAGGCAAGGAAATCTACACCAAACCAATTAAAGCCCGATATGGGGCGAATATGGCGGCATAGGTGGGGGTATTTTGGGAAAGGTACTACATAACAGCTTTTAAGTGCTGGAAGCAATCAGGAAGAAACAAAAAGCCCCTGCCGGAGCCTTGAGGGCAGCAGGGGTTATTTTTATGCTTTAATTTCTTCATGTATCTTTTGAAGCCATTCATAGTATTGCTTTTCATTGGTTATATCTTCGTAGAACGCCATTTTTTCAGTTTTTGGCTTTTTGCCCTGGCATACAGACCAATAATAATTTGATTCTGTCCTAAAGTGGTAAGTAAGCGTATTATCAGGAGCGATCAGCCCGGCATATCGTGAAATGGTTTTGCTATCCTTACAATTATTTATCAAGTCCATAATATTCTTGTGGAGCTGACGGCACTTGTTATTTTTGCGAATGGTATTAGGTACATCATTAGAACGGCAGCAGTCGCAATAGACTGTTTGCGGATAGCTTGTAGCATATAAAGCCCCACAATGGGAACACGTTTTTATAATAAAACTTATGTCTTGATTAAAAAGCAATTCCTCAAAGTCAAGCGGAAACATATACCACTCATAAAGCACTTCATTTTCTTTATCATTACTTGGCGGTTCTATTATATATTTTTTTGCTATTTCTTCTTTTCCGTCTGTAAATTCCCCACAATGCACATATACGCCATCCATGCGAATATTTTGAAATACTGATTTTCTGTAAGAATCATATTCACTGTCAGAACTTGCAATATCCTTTTTTTCTTCAATCGGTATTCCAACATTGAAGCGAAAAGCTATATCAAAAACACAATCGAATATTGTTTGCAAGTCTTTTCTTCTATTTGTCCGGCATTTATGAACAAACGGAAGATTTTCATACAAATAATCTAAATCACTTTTCACACATTCATAAGGTTCACGCAGTTTTTCAAACATTTTCTGCATTTTGTTTTCGTCTTTTAGATTGCTTTTAATTTCGGCAACAGCCTTTTTGCCATATTCCGTAGAATATCCGTTCATCATAAAAGGGCTTATTTGATTAGCATACATTTTTTTGAATGTTTCAAAATCTTTACCAGAATACATAGTATTCAAATAGTCAAGCGAAAAAGTGCCGAATGGCATTGAACGCCACCGCCCATCACTAAGCACTTGCACCCATTTTCTTAATTTTTCAAACTTATAAACAATCATTTTTAAACCCTCCATTCATTAGACAAAATCAAAGAAAAAACTTTCAAACTAATTTTTCTTTGCACAAATAGTTGCGCTTTTATATAATAATTACTATAATTGCATTAGAAAGAAAGTTTATAAAACTGATTATCTAATAGAAATGATACACCAAACGAGGGAAAAAGTCAATGGAAAATAAAGCAGATATGCCGAACTGGAACAGATTTGTAAATGAGGTTTTAAGCGGCAGATATAAAGGAAGTGAAAACTAGCAGAATGAAGATAGTGTGCAATATAGACAGAACACAGTACCGGGCAAAGCCGGAGCCGGAGCAGATAAGGAAAATACAATGCAATCTTGAAACACCGCAAGAAATAGATGTGCAAGACCTTTTCGGCGTGATATGTTCCGGGGGAAGTTTTCGGACTGCTGCCATAAGTGGAAATTCTGATAAGGGCTTTATATCTCAACAGCTTTTTGCAGTAGACATTGACAATGCAAAGGACAAAGCTCCCATTCCTGAAGCTGACCGCCTGACACCCGAACAAGCGATAGACCGGGCAAGGGCAGCAGGATTGACACCGAACTTTATTTATCCGACATTTTCAGATAGTCCAGAATTGAGAAAATACAGAATATTATTTTTGCTGGACATTCCAATTATCGAAACAGAACTAAGGGGCAGAATAGCCGACTACATAACAAATGTTTTCGGCGTGGCGGCAGACAGTAAATGCAGGAATCCGGCAAGGCTATTTTTTGGAACGGATAAGCCGCCAATATTGACGAATACGGACGATATAAACCAGCTTGAAAGAATTATACCCCTGCTGCCGGACAAGCCCAAAACAGAGCCAAAGACGAAGCCAAAGACAAGGCGTAAGCCAACGGCAAAGCCGGAATACAAGGCGAGAGCCGGGGGCAAAAGCAATATTGACCTGATAAAAGAGCATGAGTGGGGAGAGCTGGCGGATCGGATCGGGAGCAAAGAGAAGAAAGTATTTGAAAATGTGGCAGACTTCAAAGCCGAGGTATGGCGAAATGCCGATATTGCGGAACTGCTGGAAATAGATACCCCGAAATCATTTTGCTGTATCTTCCATGACGATAACAGCCCATCGGCAAGTATTTATTTTGGTGATTGCGGAAAATGGCTATATAAGTGCTTTTCAGGTAATTGCAAATACGGAGATAAAGCCCTGACTATCCATTCTATCATAGCCAATCTTGCCAATATAAAGGCGTGGGAAGCATGGGAAGCTATAAAGCAGATTTATAATTGCGAAGTTTTAAGGACACCGCAAAGCGAACGATTACAAGGGGAACTGCTGGAGATAGCAGAAATCCTTGACACACTGGACGAAACGGGATTTAACGCACAATGCCCGGTAGCTTCTAAAAATGTGCGGTATGCAGTCGAATTGTATCATCACATTCTAAGGATTGCTGGACGGAATATAAGCCCATACACGAAAGAAGATAAGGTTATATTCTTTTTCAGCTTGCGGCAGCTTGCCAATGAATCCGGCAGAAGTCCAAACAAAGCCAACAAAATAAACCAGTACATAACCATGCTGGCGTATCATGGAATGATTGAAAAGTTATCTGATGAACAAGTACCAATGGCACTATTGAAGAAAGCCTATGAGCATACAAAGGAAAATCAGCGGCATATACAGTTTTACGCTTTGCAGGGCTGGAACAATGACACGCTGCTAAATATCGAGGACAACGGAAACCGTTGGAAGCGGAACGGATATAGGCAAAACGGTATTTCTTATGAAATGTTTTACCGAACCGAGGGGCAGGAGGTAGCAAGCCGACTATATCCATTGAGTAGCAAGACCACAAAGGAAGATAAGGTTATCACAAAGAAGCCCACGAAATCAGCAGACAAAAGGCATGAAGCTATTATGAATGTGTGCATGGATTTGATTATGGAAAAGGGATATACCACAGAAAAAGAAATTGCCCTGGCATTAAGGGGCAAGGGCATAGGCAAGGAACTTTCAGATAGACAGATAAAGCGGAGCATTACGGATATTTGCGAATGTAATAATCTGACAAAGACACGAAGCACAAAAGCATTGAAAGAACAGTTTAACATTGTTTCCAGTGGATACCCGACAATCATATATAGGGGAGATTGACAGAAAAGGGGTACACAATATAAAAGAATATCTACTTATCATGTACCCCTTTTTTATCCAGTAGCAATATAACCACAGTAGAAAGTGAGGTGTGAAATATGAGCGATTGCACATTTACCATTGAAAAGCATATTGCCACGCTATCAGGCGGCGAAGAAGGAGTTTCAAAGCAGGTAAACCGTATTTCATGGAATGGGAAACCAGCAGTAATTGATATAAGGGCATGGAGTAGTAAAAACCGCCCTTACAAGGGAATCACGCTAACAAATGACGAAGCAAAGGCACTGAAAGAAGCCCTTGAAATGGCGTTTTGATTAAGTATCACACCTACTTTCTTTACACAAAAAAGGGGGTAGACAAGTAGACGTTATGAAAGTGAGGTATAAAGTAAATGGGAAAAGAATTAAAGCCCAAAGAATACAAACGCTTCACGCCTGAACCGATAGAAACGGACAGTACGCTTGATGTCGTTCTGTCTATGGCGGTAGATAGTTTGAAATCAGGCAGACCAGCGGCATATCCTGAAACGGAACAAGGCTTTAGTGATTTTAAGGCAGCAGTTATTGATTATTTTGTTTTCGTCAAAAGAAGTAATGAAGATTCTGGACATGATAAAAAGTTAATCGTTGATATTGAGGGGCTTTGCACGTTTATAGGAATAACACGAGTTACTTTGCTATCTTATGAAAAGAACCGGGGCGAGGAATGGCAAACTTTTATTAAACAAGCCAAAACCGCAATAGTGGCTATCAAAAAGCAGTTAATCTTTAATCAGCAGATACCGCCAATTATAGGGATTTTTGACCTTGTTAATAATACGGACTACTATCGAAATTCAAGTGAATTTAAGCTGACAGCCGAAGCAAAAGAGCCAGAAAGAAAAGTTTTAAGGGCTGATGAACTTCCTATCTTTTTGGGTAGTCCAGAAGAAAGGGAAGCATGGGAGCGAGAAAAGGCAAAGGAAAACAAAGCCCTGCTTCCGGAACTAACGAACAAAGAAAAGGAAAGTGAGGAATAAAGATGAACAATGCACAAGTGGCAAAACTACACAGCAAAGTATTTAGCACGCCGCAAGGAAGTCGGGAACGGGAACAAGCCATAAATTCATTAAGCGATTCAGAAAGGACGGCGGTATTCAATCTTGAAAAAGATTATATGCTCGGACGAATCACAAGACAGGATATTATGGATATGGAACGGGTGGAAAGCGGAACTGTGACCTATTCACAATACAAGAAAATAATGGATAATGATTGCAAAGGACAGCTTCGAGAGTTATCACAATTTGCTAAAGAGAACCGGGAATTGTACAGGCAGTATAGTGATAGATATGGAAAAGAAAGAGAAGCAGAACGAAACTCAAGATTCACTGAAAGCACATTCAAAAATAAACCATATAGCTTTAGGTAGGAGGGAAAATTTATATGAATCAAGCAGAATATGAGCGCATGGTAAAAATATACAATTATGTGTATTCCGCACCGCCAAACACGAAAGAAAGGGAAAAGCGGCTTGCAGAAATAGGGGAAGAAACTTCAAGTAAGTTATGGGATTTTTATTGTGGAATTTGTTCTGGGCGAATAAAGGAGCCTGAACGCACAATCAGCGAGGTAGATACAATGGGAGAAAAGAAGATTGCAAGCTATGAGGATTTTATAAAAGCGTTAAGATGTGGGGAAAGTAATATGCTTTGCAAATTCAGGCGAAACAATCCTGAAAGATATACCTATTATGCTGAACAAATGGAAGCGAGTTTCGGACGCAAAAATCCGGCGAAAAAACAAGATGTTAAGCGGTTAGAAGAAGAAAAGAAAAGACGTAGTGAAATTCTATCAATTCAAGACACAACGGAAAGGCACAAGGCAATATCTGAAAATATGGCACTGTTTGGGCGGTAAAGGAAAGTGAGGGCTTCAAATTATGATAACTGCGGAACAAGCCATAAAGCGGCTATATGGGGCTTATGGGAAGTTTGGAGTATCTAAAGACCTGATAACACGCCTTTTCATGGACGGTATCGGGCAGCAGGGATTTACACCGCTTGCCACTTATAATTTGCTTAGAATGAGTTTAGGGGAAGAATTTAAGCAGCAGGAGTATTTTTCAGTGAAAGAAATCGCTGAAATGCTGGAAACGTCTGAGGAAGAAGTTAAACAGCAGATAGCACAGCTTCAGGAGCAGGACGGGGCAAAGCCAATAGAAACTATGCAAGGCTGGCAATGGTACTTTCCAAATGGTATAAAATAGCATAATTTAATGGCGAAAGCCCGAAAAGTACGTTTTCTATAACAGAATACGAACTTTTTAAGGGCTTTTTTCTATGTTTTGGTGTGATTTTGGGTCTTTTCAATTCTTTATTATAAAATACGAACTTTTAATTGACAAATAACGAACTTTTTTATATAATGGTATTAGATACAAAAACCACCACATGCACGAAAGGAAGTAAACGGAATGAATAAACGAACAGTCGCATTATCACAAGAAGATTATAGGGCAATCATAACAGCCATTCAAAACGGTTTTCAGTATGAGCAGGACGGAAACACAAAGAAATTTAGGTCAAATATAAAGCTGGCTACCATATTACAGCTTGAAGCAAATACCGGGCTACGCATAGGGGATATATTAGACCTGACATTATCAAAGATAGTAAAGGACGGAAACCGCCGCCGATTTGATGTTATCGAACAGAAAACAAAGAAGCCAAGAACCTTTACTATTCCTGAAAGTGTTTACTCTTTCCTAACTGACTATGCAATGCAGAACAATATAACCAAAGACCAGCCTTTATTTATTGGTAACAATGGTAAGAAGATAAGCGAAAGAGCCATACAGAAGCAGTTAGCAATAGTATGTGACTATTTAGGATTGGATGGCATAAGCACACATTCATTTAGAAAGACCTTTGCTACAACAGCATACACAGATAGCAATTATAATATTGAATTGGTAAGACAGTTATTACAGCACAGCAGCACCAGTACCACACAGCGATATATAGGCATAGGCACAAAGCAGATAGAAGAAGCATTGCAAGGCACAGCAAGTAAACTATTGATAGGATAATCAGTAATGGCAACAGGACAAAGGGCGAACCACCACGCACAAGGGCAGAAGTGGAACGCCTTTTCTTTTTATATATAAGTGTTTACTATTTACTATCTATTATCTATTATCTACTATCCACAATTTACATACAGAAAAGACATAGCCGGGGGGGTTATATAGAAACGCCGCTTGTGTGGTAGTTAGTAGGTTAAGCTGCCGAGCATTTTCAAAAAGCCCCCTGTTGCATACTTCTGAAAATTATTCAAAAATTGTAAAAAGGGGCGTACCCGGAAGCACACCCCATGTTCCTATCTGTAACCACCACGAAACAGACAGAATGAACACTTTTATTATATCGTGGCAGCAGTCAAAAGACAAGTAAATAAAATATTCCTGAAAAAAATCAAAAAAAGGCTTGCAATTCCCTTTTATATAGTATATATTATAGGTGTAAATAATCTACTATCTACAATTTATAGTAGATTATAGATAATTTACAGTAAACAGAATACAAAAAAACCACCACAAACAAGCCCGACTATGGAAGTACAGCCTTTTTGTGGGGCTATTTTTCATTTTTAGGGCAGCAAAAAGAAAGGAGTAAGACAGAATGAACAACAAAAAACTGAATACTGAAAAAGGGAGAGCCGCAAAGAAAAAGGGGTTTTTCAAGAAGTGGGCTGACCGTCCGACAAAGCAGGAGATTCAGGAACTCAAAAGCTATTATAACCGCCTGACTGCTGCCGTACCTGATGAAATGGCTATGGATATTTTGGACAGCCCTGAAAAATTCCACTTCCTTATGCTGCTGAAAGTCGCTGACTATGCAAAATTAGGGAAAAGCTGGGCGATTCTGACCGCCGCCAAAATCGGCTACATTGCCGGGAAAGGTGGTACAGAGCATGGACAGAATTGATATTTTAGACCAGATTTTTACCGCTACTTCCAAATTGGAGTTAATGCAGACGGTTTTAGGCGTTTTAATTAACACAGTGGAAAAGGAAGAAGCCAACACGCAGGAAAAAGCCTTGCATTTTGCGGCTAATCAAGATATGATTTCCGATTTTCTTCATATCACGCTTGACGGAGTATATTTTGCTATTCAGACATTGAACGAAGCATATAACAACAACGAGCAGGACAAGGAGCGCAAGGAAATAGCCGAACTTCTTTCGAGTATTGATAATACTTATATTTTAGACCAGATAAAGCAGTTTGCGGTCAATATGACAAAGGAGGGCGGCGAGTAATGGGCGCAGAGGATTGCAAGAAAGAAATCGTTTCCATGCTTGAAGATGTAACCGACATTCGGTGTTTGAAATTCATCTATGGTGCAACAAATTACGCATACCGTGAAGCGCAGGCGGTAAGGCGGATTGAGGACATGGAACAGAGGGGAGAGCGTGACGAATGAAATATAAACACTTAATCCTTAAAATGGTGCTTGCTATGCGTGACGAAGATTATTTATTTAAGATTTACCACTATATTCTTGCAAAGTACCGCAGAGAGGAATACAAGGCAGAGCATGAGGGAATGGAACAACGAAAAGCCGAGGTTATCCGCATTGTGTCCAAACTGGAAAGCCTTGATATTATCGAAAGCGCATACAGCTTTATTATGGGTATATTATCGGTAAAGAAAGACAGTGCAGAGTGAAAGAACATCTGATAAGGCAAGTTATGGAGATTATGCAGAAGATTGACGACACGCAAGACCTCATAAAGATTTATACGGTTGCAAAAACATATTATGAAATTCAGTTAGAGGAAAAAGCGAGGGCAGAACATGACGGAACTTTACAAGGAAAGGTTGATTAAAATGCTTGACAGGCCATCGGAAAAGGCGTTGAAGCGTTTATATCAGCTTGCGGAGTACCTTTATATTCGCAAAGGGAATGAGGAAAGCGAGGTATAGGCTTATGGCAGACTTAAAGGCGTTATCTGATGA
>ERZ778511.1411-NODE-1411-length-16458-cov-4.175821_pt1 | contig 16458 bp, 16 predicted proteins | sample MGYA00510347_ERZ778511 | MGnify/ENA primary metagenome ERZ778511 (study PRJEB29527, sample SAMN07138967) | mouse gut metagenome | material: feces | host: mouse | place: China:Nanjing | collected 2016-01-25 ...
AGGCAGTCAGACCATGACAGTTGCCGTGCGGGGCATTTTTGAAGAGAAACAGGAACTGCAAAGCCGGTTCTGGTCCTGTCTTGCCAGGTGAACGAAATGAAAAGGGTTGACAGGATTTTAAAACATGCCGTTTTTCGGGCATGCATCGAAAAAAACAGGGAATGTGAAAAAGACAGGATATTTTGCAGGCATGATGTGGAGCATTTTCTTTCCGTAGCCAGGATTGCGTATATTCTCAATCTGAAAAAGAAAGTCAGGCAGAAGAGGGAACTGATCTATGGGGCGGCGCTGCTTCATGATATTGGACGGTACAGACAATATGAAGAAGGGATACCCCATGAGAAGGCAAGCGCGGTACTGGCGCCGGGTATCTTAAAGGACTGTGGGTTTGATGAGAAGGAGACGGAACAGATTGTGGATGCCATCAAAAATCACAGGAATGCCGGTATCCGAAAAGAGAAAAGCCTGCGGGGCATTCTGTATCAGGCGGATAAGCTGAGCCGGGGATGCTATATCTGCCCGGCTGAGTCGGCATGCAACTGGAAAAACAATAAAAAAAATATGCGGCTTCGGTATTAGGGGATAAGCTGTAATTAAGAAAGAGAGGAAAATAGGATGAAAATTGGCAATCGTGAATTTCAGGTATCGGATTCTGTGTATGTTATGGGCATTTTAAATGTGACCCCGGATTCTTTCTCGGATGGCGGGCAGTTCAATGATCCGGATAAGGCACTGCGTCATGTGGAAGAAATGATTGCGGCAGGTGCGGATTTGATTGATGTGGGCGGCGAATCCACAAAACCCGGTTCGGATTATTCCCTGGAAACAGAGGAAGAAATGGAACGGGTGGTTCCGATAATCGAAAAAATTAAAGCCAGATTTGATATACCCGTATCTTTGGACACCTACCACAGCCAGACCGCCAGGGCAGGCATTGCGGCAGGTGCAGATATGATCAACGATATATGGGGACTGAAATTTGATCCGGAGATGGCAGGGGTGATTGCACAGGCTGGTGTTGCCTGCTGCCTGGTACACAACAGAAAAGAAGCGGTTTACAAAGATTTTATGGCTGAAATAACGGATGATATGGGAAAGAGCATTCATCTGGCAGAGAAGGCGGGAATTGCCAATGACAGGATTATCCTGGATCCCGGTATTGGATTCGGTAAAACCCGTGAGCAGAGTCTGGCGGCTATTAATGGCCTGGAAGAGCTGCATATGTTTGGTTATCCGGTGCTGCTGGGGGCTTCCAGAAAATCCGTGATCGGTAATACCCTGGATCTGCCGGTTACCGACCGGGTAGAAGGGACGATAGCGACTTCCGTGATCGGTGTGATGAAAGGCTGTGCCTTTATCCGTGTACATGATGTGAAGGAAAATGTGCGTGCCATCAGGATGACGGAGGCAATTCTGCATGCGGGAAGATAAAAACCGGTATGGGTTTTCCGGCGGAGACAGAGATGAAATCCGTATAGAGGGGTTGGAAGTGTATGCCCGTCACGGGGTATTTCCGGAAGAAACGAGCCTGGGACAGAAATTTTTTGTAAATGCCACACTGTATACAGACTGCCGCAGGGCAGGGAAAAGTGACGATTTGTCCCTGTCCACGGATTACGGGGCTGTCTGCCAGGTGATCCACCGTTTTCTCACGGATCATACATACAGACTTCTGGAGGCGGCCTGTGAAAATCTGGCCCGGAAGCTGCTGTTGGAGTTTCCGGGAGTCCAGGGGCTTACATTGGAAATCCGCAAGCCTTCCGCGCCGATTCCACTGCCGTTTGCATCGGTTTCCGTGACTGTGACCAGGGGCTGGCGCCGGGCAGTGGTTGCCTGCGGCTCGAATATGGGCGATAAGGAGCAGTATATAGAAACAGCCGTTCATAAAATAGCAGATGATATGAATTGCCGTATTGTGCGCTGTGCGGATCGGATTGTAACAAAGCCTTACGGCGGAGTGGAGCAGGATGATTTTGTAAATGGGGCACTTCTGATAGAAACCTTATATGAGCCGGAAGAACTTCTGGAATTTTTAAACCGTCTGGAAACGGAAGCCGGACGGGAACGTATCGTGCACTGGGGACCGAGGACGCTGGATCTGGATCTGATATTTTACGGGGACGAGATCATCCGGACGGGGAAGCTGACAGTGCCTCATCCGGATATGTGCAACCGGGATTTTGTACTGACACCGTTGGCACAGATTGTACCGGACTGGATACATCCTCTCTATGGAAAATCTGTCACAGTACTTCTGGAAGAACTGCAAACCAGGGCAAAGCAGCCTGCAAAAGCAGATGAAAGATGAGAAACGGGCGACATGACGCTTACCTGAGTCATGTCGCCCGTTTGTATGTATTTGGCTATTGTTTGGAAGCGCTGTCCGATTGTGCCACGGCCGTGGCTGCCGCCGAAAATGTTTCTACCTGCACAGGGCCGTACAGGGGGGTATGGAATACAGGCGACGGTGTGTCATAGGCATTGAAATAGACATACTGGGAAGTGGCGTTGATATTTTCATAGACGCCGGGGGCAACGACTTCTTCTCCCGTACCGTCTGTGTAAATCCGTTTTAAAGCCGGTTCCTTTGCATCGCTTTTCTGGTAATAGATGTAATCTCCGGTTACATTGAAGAAATCCAGCCGGTCTTCGGTGAGGATCTCCACAGTCTGCGAATAGAGAGAATAGCGGCAGAGTCTGTAATCCGAGGAAATGTCCATATAATAGACGTATTCGCCCTGGACGATGGGGTTATATACGTCGCCCATAAAAATGGCGGCGATGGAATTGGTGTCTGTATCCAGGGTGTACAGATAATGGTCCTTACCTGTGCCTCCAAAATAGATTTTATGATCCTGTATGCTGGCGGGGTTGATGACATAATTTTGTATTTCTTCATAATTGTCCTTGTCTATATCAATGCGGCAGAGAGAAGTGCCGGTTTTCGTACTGTAGGACTGGTAGAAAATGGTATTGTCCCACAGAGACAGGGAAGGAGACGGCACGCGCTTGAGGCAGACAGAGGATTTCCCGTTCTTTTTGGAGCGATATACGCCGTTGGTCCGGAACATGGAAGAAAAATGATCGGAAGCGGAAGAGGAAGACTGATAATAATACAGGAAATTGCCTGCCGCATTCAGGGAACTGACCTGTGCGTTGGACAGTTTCTTCACATCCGTTTCATCCGGATTCATGACATACAGGGCATAGTTATCATAGGCGTTGGCGAAATAAACTTTTCCGTCGTCTTCACAGAAAAGTCCTCCATTGTTTAGATTTCCTGCGGTATTGCCCACCGTGCCGGCCGGGTTTTCCGGTACTTTTTTGGAAACGTAGGACCAGGTGAACAGAGCGGCAAACAGTACGACGGGGATTGTTATGAGCAGGATGTTTTTGAGTAGTTTCATAATAGACCTCCTAACATTGGTGACTGACTGTCAATGTCTATTAAGAGTATACCACGATTATCGGTTTCGTAAAGTGGCTGAGTGGGGATTTTCAGTGATTTTTCGCAGGGAACGGGTCGTCTGCCTTCTGGCTTTTGCAGAAGGCATCCTTCCACAGGATTGTCACCATTTTCCCACCCATACTGCTTGCACGAGTCATGGAATTGTTATAAGATATAGAAGATGAAAATCTACTTCTGATACAGAGATTTACATAGACAACAGGCACAGCAGCAGCCACTGCTGCCCGCGGCGCAGAAAGGATTATGAGCAGATGGATTTAGGCGAACTCAGGCAGGGAATTGATGAAATAGACAGACAGATTGTGGAACTGTATGAAAAGCGTATGGAAATTTCACGTCAGGTGGCAGGATATAAGATACATACAGGCAAAAAAGTATTTGACAGAGCCAGAGAGGAAGAAAAGCTGAGGGCCGTGAAGGCCCTGACCCACAATGCCTTTAACAGCCATGGCGTCGAAGAGCTGTTCGAGCAGATTATGTCCATGAGCCGCAAACTCCAGTATCAGCTGCTGGCGGAGCATGGAAGTATGGGAAAGCTGCCGTTTATCGGCGTGGAACACCTGGAGGCGTCAAAGGCCAGAGTGGTTTTCCAGGGAGCGGAAGGCGCATATTCCCAGGCGGCGATGGAAACGTATTTTGGCGAAGGGATTCACAGCTTTCATGTGGACACGTTCCGGGAGGCCATGGGCGCCATTGATGAAGGCAGTGCGGATTTTGCCGTACTTCCCATTGAGAATTCCACGGCCGGCGTGGTGAGTGAAATCTATGACCTGTTGGTGGAGTTTGAACATTATATTGTGGGGGAACAGATTATCCGCATTGAGCACTGCCTGCTGGGTGTGCCCGGCAGCCGGGAAGAGGAGATACGCACCGTATATTCCCATCCCCAGTCGCTGATGCAGAGCGCGGGGTATCTGGCAGGGAAGGACTGGGAGCAGATCAGTATGCCCAATAACGCGTTTGCGGCAAGGAAGGTGGCTCAGGACGGTGTCAGGAGCCAGGGGGCCATTGCTTCCCGGCATGCGGGAGAGATTTACGGGCTTACGGTGCTGAGGCAGGGCGTCAATCAGGAAGAGGACAATTCCACCCGGTTTATCGTTGTGTCTAATCAGAAGATTTTTGAAAAAGATGCCAATAAGGTCAGCATTTGTTTTGAACTGCCGCATAAAAGCGGCTCCCTGTATCACATGTTGTCTCATTTTATCTACAACAATCTGAATATGACAAAAATCGAAAGCCGTCCCATCGAGGACAGAAGCTGGGAATATCGGTTTTTTATTGATTTTGAAGGGAATCTGGCGGACAGTGCGGTGAAAAACGCTCTGCGGGGGCTGCGGGAAGAGGCACGGAATATGAGGATTCTGGGCAATTATGTGACAGGCCGCTGAGACAGGCAGACAGTATCCATGGCAATGGAACATTGGCAAAGTATGCTTTCTATTGTAATAAAAAACAGAACCGGAAGAGGAACAGGGAATGAGAGAACAGGAACTGATATTGTACAGGGATTTTGCAAAAGAAGATATATTGCAGGATATGGCATGGCTGATGGCCCATTATCAGGAAGGGGATGCTGTGGACCGGGATCCGGCCGCGCTGTTGTATGACTGTATGCACCGGCTGCTGGAGTTGGCCGGCACCCACGGTTTTTACGGTAATCTCTGGCACTGCTATCTGTCCGATCTGCTGGCCAACAGTGAGAACAGCTACAGCATGGCATGTGAAGTGGTGGGAAGCGTGGCAGGGACCATCAACGAAGCGGCCCTCCATGACTTTGAAATTATAAAGGAATTCTATGATTATGATTTTTCCGGTATGATATATTGGCTGGGAGCCCAGCGGGTTGCGCTTCTGTTTGACTGGCACGTGGGAGAGCGGCGGGGCAGAGTGTACAACAGCCGTATCCGGGACCGTATCTGTGAACTGGCTGTCAAACTTGCCGGGGCGGCCACAGCGGCGGCAATGAAAGATATAACGACGGAATTTTACAGGGAATACGGCGTGGGCAGATTTGGGCTGCACAAGGCGTTCCGCATTGAACATGACGGGGAAGTGATGGAAATTGTGCCGATTTTGAACATTGCCCATGTGAAGCTGGACGATCTGGTGGGGTATGATATACCCAAGAAAAAGCTGATTGACAATACGGAGGCATTTGTGGAAGGCAGAAAGGCCAACAACTGTCTGTTGTTCGGAGATGCAGGCACCGGGAAATCCTCCAGCATCAAGGCGATTGCCAATGAGTACTATCACAGAGGACTGCGCATTATCGAAGTATATAAGCACCAGTTCCGTGATCTGAACGACATCATTGCACAGATTAAAAACCGGAATTATAAATTCATTATTTATATGGATGATCTGAGCTTTGAAGATTTCGAAATCGAATACAAATATTTAAAGGCTGTCATCGAAGGCGGACTGGAGAAAAGGCCGGATAATGTGTTGATTTATGCCACGTCCAACAGACGGCATCTGGTGCGGGAGCGGTTTGGCGATAAGGCGGACCGGGATGATGACCTGCACACCAATGATACCGTGCAGGAGAAGCTGTCGCTGGCTTCCCGGTTTGGCGTAACCATTTATTTCGGTTCGCCGGACAAAAAAGAATTTCAGAACATCGTCAGGACACTGGCGGCCAGGAGTGCGCTTCCCATACCGGAGGATGCGCTTCTGGCGCAGGCGAATCAGTGGGAACTGGCCCACGGCGGCCGTTCAGGGCGTTGTGCGCAGCAGTTTATTGATTATCTGGCAGGAAAAAAAGCAGAGGGGTGAAGATGAATGGGTGTAAAAACATTTGCGGCGATTGATGTGGGCTCCTATGAGCTTTCCATGAAGATATTTGAGATTTCGCCCAAGGAAAAACTCAGGGAAATTGATCATATCAGACACAGGATTGATCTGGGGACAGAGACATACACAACGGGAAAACTGAGCCATGAAAAAGTGGATGAACTGTGTCGTGTCCTGAGTGAGTACAGCGATATTATGAAATCTTATCGTGTGGCGGACTACCAGGCATATGGCACCAGCGCTGTCCGGGAGATGGTAAACCGGGAAATCGTTCTGGAACAGATTAAGATGCGGACAGGGATACATATAGATATATTGAGCAATTCAGAACAGCGTTTTCTGGATTACAAATATGTGGCGTCTAAGGGGGAGAGTTTTAACTGGCTCATATCCAACGGCACGGCCATGCTGGATATCGGCGGCGGAAGCCTGCAGGTTTCCCTGTTTGACAAGGATTCGCTGGTGACAACCCAGAATATGCGTCTGGGTATCCTGCTGATCAGGGAACATTTATCCAAACTCAAGCTGCGCCGGTCCCAGTATGCGGATATTATAGATGAATTGTCGGGCAGCCAGATAGAGGTTTTGGAAAAGCTCTATCTCAAGGGAAAGAAAATCGACAATATGATCGTGGTGGACGAATATATTTCCAATGCGCTGGGCAAGAAAGACCGGAGATTTCTGGAAAATTACATTGACAAGGACACCTATCTGCGCTTTATGGAAGAGGTACGGGAACATTCCTGGTCGGAACTGAGCAAAGAACTGCAGATGCCGGAAGAGAGCATTGTCCTTCTGTATATTTCTTCCATGCTGGTGGAGAAATTCCTGCGCACCATGGGCGTTTCCAAACTGTGGATACCGGGCGTGACGCTCTGTGACGGGATCGGCTATGAATATGCCGAAAAAAATAAAATACTTGTGACCACCCATGACTTTGAAAAAGATATTATTGACTGTACACAGAATATCAGCAAACGGTATATGGGCAGCAAGAAACGGGGCGAAACACTGGAAAAGATTGCCCTGACCATATTTGACAGTATGAAAAAGGCCCATGGTCTCAGCAAGCGGGAGCGGCTCCTTCTGCGTCTGGCGGCGCTGCTGCATGACTGCGGAAAATATATTTCCATGAACAATGTGGGCGAGGCCTCCTATGAGATTGTGATGTCAACGGAGATTATCGGTATTTCCCATGTGGAACGGGTCATTGTGGCCAATGTGGTACGATATAATTACCGGGACTTTTCCTATTACGGAGAAGGCCGGGAAACCATACCGGATAAGCACTCCTACCTCACTGTGGCGAAGCTGACTGCCATTCTGCGGGTGGCTACCGGTCTGGATCGGAGCCACAAAGAGAAGTTCCGTGATATTACGGCCACATTGAGGGACAAACAGTTGCTTCTGACTGTGAATACCCCCTATGATATTACACTGGAAAAAGGGCTGCTTTCTTCCAAAGCGGCGTTTTTTGAAGAGATTTTTGAAGTAACACCTGTTATTAAAAGGAAAAGAGGAATATAGCCATGGCGGATAAAGAGAAAAAAACAGATTTTACCAATCCAAAATACTATACGAACCGGGAACTGAGCTGGATTCTGTTCAATACCCGTGTGTTGAATGAAGCGAGAGACAAAAATAACCCACTGTTTGAACGGCTGAAGTTTCTGAGCATTACGGCCTCCAATTTGGATGAGTTTTTTATGATCCGTGTGGCTTCCCTGAAAGATATGGTGGCAGTGAAATATGATAAACCGGATATTGCCGGCCTCACACCCCAGGAACAGTTGAAAGAACTGGATCAGGCTACCCATGAACTGGTGAATATGCAATACTCTACCTACACCCGTTCGCTGCTCCCGCTTCTTGAAAAGAACGGCCTGCATGTCATACAGACCCATGAAGAGTTGTCAAAAGCGGAGGGAGAGTATGTAGACCGGTTTTTTAAGGACAACGTGTATCCGGTTCTGACTCCGATGGCGGTGGATTCTTCCCGGCCGTTTCCGCTGATCCGAAACAAATCCCTGAATATCGGCGCGCTGGTACGGAAAAAAGACGGGGGCAAAGAACTGGAGTTTGCCACGGTGCAGGTGCCCAGTGTTCTGCCCAGAATCGTGGAAATCCCTTCCGGGGACGGCATTCGGAAAGTGATTCTTCTGGAAGAAATCATTGAAAAGAATATGGAAAAGCTGTTTTTAAGCTACGATATTGTATGCGCCCATCCCTTCCGCATTATGCGGAATGCAGATCTGACCATTGAGGAAGATGAGGCGGCGGATCTGTTAAAGGAAATTGAAAAACAGTTGAAAAAACGGCAGTGGGGAAAGGCAATCCGTCTGGAAGTGGAGGCCAATATTGATAAAAAGCTGCTCAAGATGATTGAAAAAGAACTGCATATCAAAGAAGAAGAACTGTACAGGATCGCCGGCCCTCTGGATCTGACGTTTTTGATGAAAATGTACGGGATGGAAGGCTTTGATCATCTGAAAAAACCGGGGTATACCCCCCAGCCTGTGCCTGAGATGGAAGGGGAAGGCAATATCTTTGAGAAGATTCAAAAACAGGATATTCTGTTGTTCCATCCCTATCAGACCTTTACGCCTGTGGTGGATTTCATCAGGCAGGCAGCGAGAGACCCCCAGGTTCTGGCAATCAAGCAGACACTGTACCGTGTCAGCGGCAATTCACCGATTATAGCGGCGCTGGCCCAGGCGGCGGAAAATGGCAAGCAGGTGTCTGTACTGGTAGAACTCAAAGCCCGATTTGATGAAGAAAATAATATCGTCTGGGCAAAAATGCTGGAGAAAGCGGGCTGCCATGTAATATACGGCCTGGTGGGCCTGAAAACCCACAGTAAGATTACGCTGGTGGTGCGACAGGAAGAGGAAGGCATTGCCCGGTATGTGCATCTGGGAACCGGTAATTATAACGATGCCACGGCAAAACTGTACACCGATACAGGGCTTTTGACCTGCAGTGAATCCATCGGCGAGGATGCCACAGCCGTGTTCAATATGCTGTCCGGCTATTCGGAGCCTCTGAGCTGGAATAAACTGTCTCTGGCGCCGCTTTGGCTGAAAGACCGTTTCCTCTCAATGATTCACAGAGAAAGAGATTTTGCGCGGAAGGGCAGAAAGGCCAAAATTATCGCAAAGGTCAATTCTCTCTGTGACAGGGATGTGATAGAGGCTCTGTATGAGGCCAGCACTGCTGGGGTTAAGATCCATCTGATTGTCAGAGGTATCTGCTGTCTGCGGGTAGGGATACCGGGGGTAAGTGAAAATATTAAGGTCCGTTCCATTGTAGGTAACTTCCTGGAGCATAGCCGTATTTTCTACTTTGAAAACGATGGCGAGCCCGAAATTTATATGGGCAGTGCGGACTGGATGCCCAGAAATCTGGAACGGCGTGTGGAAATCCTCTTCCCCATAGAAAAAGAAGAATTGAAACAGCGGGTGATACACATACTGGATATGCAGCTTGGGGACAATGTGAAGGCAAATATCCTGACAAAGGACAACGTATACGAAAAAGTGGACGGACGGGGAAAAGAGCGTCTGGACTCCCAGGAAGCTTTTTGCCGGGAAGCCATAGAGCAGGCCCGGAAACAGGAAGAGGTCTGTTCCAACCGTACTTTTATACCGGAAGCACACATTGCCTATGAAAAAGAGGACTGAGACGTGAGAGACAAAGGCATGAAAGAAAAAAAGATGATTCTGGCCTCCGCATCCCCGCGCAGAAAAGAACTGCTTGCACTGATGGGCCTCTCCTTCCAGGTGGTACCCAGCCGGGAAAAAGAGGTGCCGGAAGGGGATACGCCTGCAGAAATCGTGGAAAATCTGTCCCGTCAGAAAGCGGAAGCGGTGGCGGCGGGGTATCAGGACGGTATGATTCTCGGCGCCGATACCATTGTGGTCTGTGACGGGGAAATCATGGGAAAGCCCAGGACAAAGGAGGATGCCTTTCATATGCTTCACAGTCTCCAGGGGCGTACCCATGAAGTTTATACGGGCGTCACGCTCATTGATGTGGAACATGGAGAGCGGACATATGATACCTTTTCCAGAAAGGCGCTGGTGACTGTACATGTCATGGAGGACTGGGAGATATGGGCCTATATCGAAAAGGGTGAGTCCATGGACAAGGCAGGCGCCTATGGGATTCAGGGCAGCTTTGCCATGTATGTGGATGGGATTCAGGGTGAATATCATACGGTGCTGGGGCTTCCGGTGGCCGCACTGTATCAGGAACTGAAGAAATTTCATTGAATATCCCAATAAATAAGATGGCAGGAGAGTGCATATGAAAAAAGCGGTTATTTTTGATTTGGACGGAACATTGTCAGATTCCATTGTATCCATCGCCTATTGTGCGAACCGGGCGTTGGAAGCCTCCGGCCTGCAGCCGTTTGAAACGGACCGTTATAAATATTTTGTGGGAGACGGTGCGGCAGAACTGATCCGGCGGGTGCTGCGCAGCCAGGAAGAAGACCGGTCAGATCTGTATGATGAAGTGAAGGCGGCGTACGATGAGCTGTTTGCGGCAGACTGTATGTATCAGGTAAAACCCTATGCAGGCATCCCGGAGCTGCTGGCAGAATTGAAACGGAGAAAGATTCTCACAGCCGTCCTTTCCAACAAGCCACATCCCAACACCTGTAAGGTGATTTCCGACCTGTTTGGTGAGGGGATATTTGACGCAGTGCAGGGGCAGACACCGGAGATTGCCAGAAAACCCAGCCCGGAGGGAGTATTTCTGCTGGCCCGGACACTGGGTGTCTCCACCGGGGAGCTGTTGTATGTGGGCGATACCAATACGGATATGCAGACCGGGAAAAGCAGCGGCGCTTTTACGGTGGGTGTGTTGTGGGGGTTCCGCGACCGGGCGGAATTGGAAGAAAACCATGCGGATGCCATTATCAATCATCCCATGGAGTTGCTGGACTACGTGTAGTATTCGGAGAATCGGGAAAGGAGAGTGCGTATGCAGTTTGACGATGTGGTATTACAGTGTTTTTTAAAGCATCAGCTTCAGTTGTTTCCGGAAACAGTGGCGGAAAGCCCGGAAGAGGCAGAGCATTTTCTGGAGGAATGTATGGCGGTGGTGGTGGATTCACCGGAAGCCGTACTGGAATATTTTGATACGGCCGGTATTGACCTGGACGGCGCCGACGAGGATACCATCCTGGAAGCGGATGAGGTATTCGAGGTCGGCGACGGCAGATATTTGATTGTGGAAGGGTAAAGAAAAACAAACTTATATTTCGAAAAACTGTTCCAGAAAGGGCACCAGGCCATCGTGGTTGTTATCAGATCCGGTAACGGCATCTGCGGCGGCCCTTGCCCCCTGAGATCCATTGCACATGGCGATACCCAGTCCGGCGGCTTCCAGCATGGAAATATCATTGTCCTGATCACCGGCGGACATCGTGTGGGAAAGGGGAATATGTAAATGCTGTGCCAGCCGTTTCAGGGCAGAACCCTTACCGGAAACGGCTGGGAACATTTCCAGCAGACGGTCGGTAGAGCAGATAAGCGTCACATGTCCCTGTGCCCAGGGCAGCAGGGATTGCTTGAGTTCTTCCAGAGTGTCCCGGCCCCTGAGGCTGATGGCGAGACATTTGAACGGAGGCAGCGACAGCGCTCCCGGTATATCCTCCGTAAAGATTGCCGGCAAATGGATGGTTTTCTGATAAAAGGTGAGTTCCGGCGTCTGGCTCCCGGCTACGATGGCTTCGTCGGTATAGGCGTGGCAGTGTATGCCCGCCTGGGCTGACGCATGTAAAAGATACCTGGTTTCTTCCATTGTCAGGCGGAGTTCGGAGATGGCTTCTCCGGTTTCACCGTCAACAATCTGTCCGCCGTTGTTTGCGATATAAAACAGTCCCCTGTCAGGGATAGGGAGCAACTGGCGGGCTTCCTTCATACTGTTTAAATGTCTGCCGGAAGTGAGGGCGATGTAATGCCCGGCCTGGGACAGTTTTATCAGTGCAGCCTTCGTGGCCTCTGTGACGGTTTTTTCCGTAGTCAAAAGGGTTTCATCCAGATCTGTAAAGAATATTTTCTTTTCCATATCATCTTCTCCCTGCTTCTGTTTTATCTGGCCTGGTAAGCATACAGAGCATCCAGGATACTGTCATGAACATAGAGATTGCCTTTTCCTGTTCCCATATCAATGTCCGGTTTGCGGGCACCATGGAAGTCGGAGCCGCCGGTAATGAGCAGGCCGTATTTTCGGGCCAGGCTTTTCATATGGGTTTCCTCACCGGGCGTATAGGTGGAATAGAGTGCTTCCACGCCGGCCAGGCCGTTTTCCGTGAGCATTTTTACCAGAGCTTCCAGCCGGGCGTCGCTGAGATGGTACAGGGGCGGATGCGCCAGTACCGGAATCCCCTCTGCTTCCCGGATGAGACGTACAGCCTGCAGTGGGGTTACTTTTTCACGGGGAATAAAACAGGGCGCCTGGTCGCCGATAAACCGTTCAAAGGCTTCCGGCATACTGTTTACTACACCGTGCTCCAACAGATATCCGGCGTAATGCGCTCTGGTAATGACGGCGCCGGGGGAAGCCTGTTTTAGTTTCTCATAGGTAATATCAATCTTTGCATAGTCCCGTAATTTCTGACACATCCGTTCGTTGCGCTGCTCTCTGGAAGCGACAAAGTCTGCCAGCGCAGATAAGAAAACAGGCGCTTTGTAATGGATTGCAAGTCCCAGCACATGGATGTCCTTATCTTCATAAGAGGTGGAAAATTCGATACCGGGGATGACGGTAACAGGCCGGGACCCAGAGGCGGCGATTGCTTCCTCCAGCCCGTCAGCCGTGTCATGATCCGTCAGTGCAAAGGCGGTAAGCCCTTTTTTCACGGCATACTCTACCAGTTGTGTGGGACTGAACGTCCCGTCGGATTTATTGGAATGTACATGCAGATCAATCATAGTGAAACCAGCCTTTAATTTTCATCCTCTTCTTTTTGCGCAGTATAAACAGTACGCTTTCTTGCCATTTCATCGCTTTCCAGATATTCGTCATAGGTGGTAATCTTGTCAATGAGACTGCCGTCCGGAAGGATTTCCATAATGCGGTTGGCGGTAGTCTGGACAAACTGGTGGTCATGGCAGGAGAACAGTGCCACACCGGAAAACTTAATCAGACCATTGTTCAGGGCGGTAATGGATTCCATGTCCAGATGGTTGGTCGGTTCGTCCAGGATCAGGCAGTTGGCGCCGGAAATCATCATCTTGGAAAGCAGGCAGCGGACTTTTTCGCCGCCGGACAGTACCTTTACTTTTTTGACGCCGTCTTCTCCGGCGAACAGCATACGTCCCAGGAAGCCTCTGACATAGGTTACATCCTTGACAGCGGAATAACCGGTGAGCCAGTCCGCGATTGTCAGATCGTTGTCAAACTCTTTTGTACTGTCTTTTGGGAAATAGGCCTGAGAAGTGGTCACTCCCCATTTATAGGTTCCCTCATCCGGCTCCATCTCTCCCGTCAGGATCTGGAACAGGGTGGTTTTTGCAAGCTCATTGCCGCCTACAAAGGCAACTTTGTCGTCATGGCCCAGTATAAAGGAGATATTGTCCAGGATTTTTACGCCGTCCACCGTCTTGGAAAGGCCTTCCACAGTGAGGACTTCATTGCCGATATCACGGTCGGGCCGGAAATCAATATAGGGATATTTCCGGCTGGAAGGTTTGATTTCGTCCAGTTCGATTTTTTCCAGAGCCCGTTTGCGGGAAGTAGCCTGCTTGGATTTGGAAGCGTTGGCCGAGAAACGGGAGATAAATTCCTGTAATTCCTTGATCTTTTCTTCCTTTTTCTTATTGGCTTCCTTCATCTGCTTAATGAGGAGCTGGCTGGATTCAAACCAGAAGTCGTAGTTTCCGGCATAGAGCTGGATTTTTCCATAATCAATATCCGCCGTGTGGGTACATACTTTATTCAGGAAATAACGGTCATGGGATACGACGATGACCGTATTATCAAAGTTGATCAGAAATTCTTCCAGCCATGCGATAGCATCCAGATCCAGATGGTTGGTAGGCTCGTCCAACAGCAGGATATCCGGATTGCCGAACAGCGCTTTGGCTAAGAGTACTTTCACCTTTTCATTGCCGTTTAAATCCTTCATTATGGAATAATGGCAACTGTTATCAATGCCCAGGCCGTTGAGCAGTGTGGCTGCACCGGATTCCGCTTCCCAGCCGTCCATCTCCGCGAATTCCGCTTCCAGTTCGCTGGCACGGATACCGTCTTCATCGGAAAAATCCTCTTTTGCGTAGATGGCATCCTTTTCCTTCATAATCTGGTAGAGCCGCTCATTTCCCATAATGACCACATCCATAACCGGATATTCGTCATATTTGAAGTGATCCTGTTCCAGAACGGAAAGACGCTGACCGGGAGTCATGGCAATATCGCCCTTTGTCGTTTCCAGCTGACCGGAAAGGATTTTCAGAAAAGTGGACTTCCCGGCTCCGTTGGCGCCGATCAGCCCATAACAGTTTCCCTCGGTAAATTTAATATTTACGTCTTCAAACAACGCTTTTTTTCCGATGCGAAGCGTAACATTATTTGCACTGATCATATTTAACCCTCATGTTTTCCATATTTAAAGTCACTTCTATTATTATACATAAAAGCTGTGCTTTTTCAAGGAAAATAACGGATGTACAGAAAATAAAAGTATGTTATACTTTTAATGGCAGCAGTGCAAATAAGAGAAAAAGGAGATGACGTAAATGGACAATCAGGTAATCGTAATCAGCCGCCAGTTTGGCAGCGGCGGGAGGAAAATCGGAAAGATACTGTCAGACAGGCTGCAGATTCCTTACTATGACATGGCATTAATCGAGATAGCATCCAAACGGAGCGAATCGGATTATGCGTCGCTTCTGGAAGTGGATGAAAAGAAAATAAACCGGAAGTGGTATGAGTTCTCAATGGAAGTGGGACTGGAATACCGGATGAAAAAGATTCCGATGAATGAAGAACTCTTCAGCCTGCAGGCAGAGATCATCAAGGATCTGGCAGCTCAGAGTCCCTGTATTATAATAGGAAGAGGCGCGGATTATATCCTGCGGGACAACAGGCGGATGCTGAGTGTGTTTATCCATGCGGACATGGAAACGAAGCTGGAAGTCGTACGCCGCCACTATAATCTTTCCAGAGAAGAGGCGGCGGCGCTGATCCGCAGAACAGACAAGCAGCGCAGTGTATACTATAATTATTATACGGAATATAAATGGGGAGATATCGATACTTATGACGTGGCACTGGACAGAGGACGGCTCGGTATCGAGAAGTGTGCGGATATTCTGGAAATGATATACCATGCTCTTTAAAAATTCTTAAAAATATGAATAAAATATGAATAAAAATTAAGAAAATCTTATTTTGTTCACAGATTATTTACAAAATGCCGATAAAGGTTTATACTCCTGTTTGTACAATCGTTCAGTCATAAAAGGAGGAAAAGATTATGAAAAAAAGAATACTGGCAGTGGTACTGGCAATGATGATGACTTCCGCAATGGCAGTTGCATGCGGTGCGGATGAAGGCGCTGCGGCGCCGGAGACAGAGGCGGCAGCACCTGTGGAAGGTACGGAAATGCAGGAAGAAGACGAGACACCTGCAGAAGCACAGGAGCCCCAGGCGGATGAAGAAAATGCAGAAACAGAAGGCACAGAGGAACAGGCGCCGGAGACTGAGGCTGAGGAAAACGGTGAAGCTGAAGGTGAAACAGAAGTCCAAACCGAAACGGAAGAGACCTCTTCCCAAGAGGATGGAGAATCGGCTGAATAAAAGATTTTATACAAGAGGAATCCCGCGGAGGGATTCCTTTTGTATATGCCGCAAAAATAAGCCGGGGGGGGGAGAGCAAAGGCCGCCTGTTTCTGCCGTTTTTCGCGTATCTGCCCGCGTCCCTGAGGAAGCGGTGATTTCATCAGCGTTTCCCTAGACAAATTTCCCGAAAACCGATATAATGAAAATAGCTTTTGACTGTAACAAAAAGCAGGAAATCTAAGGGATGAGAGGTATACTTTTATGGGATACGGAGCGCTTCCTCTGGAGAAGAGGCTGAAGGAAAATATCAGAAATTACAGGCTTGCCAATCTTTATAAAATAGAAGAACTGATAAGCCAGATGCGTCTGCTGCATGAACTGACAGGCATCAAAATCTTACTGA
>ERZ778511.1415-NODE-1415-length-16417-cov-9.698020_pt1 | contig 16417 bp, 19 predicted proteins | sample MGYA00510347_ERZ778511 | MGnify/ENA primary metagenome ERZ778511 (study PRJEB29527, sample SAMN07138967) | mouse gut metagenome | material: feces | host: mouse | place: China:Nanjing | collected 2016-01-25 ...
GTCTCCCCATCACAGCACCTCCGCTTCCGCAAGCAGCGCCGCATATTCCGCCGGGGCGATCTCCGACAGCTTATCCGCGCCGTGCTTTGCAAGCAGTTCCCTCACTTCCTCCGTGTGTCCAGAGCGGGACTTCTCCGCCAGCACCGCCCGCACTTCCTCCAGCGTCAGCGGTTTCTCCTCCGGCTCCTGCTTTGCCGCCTTCGCATCCTTCTTCGCCGTGTTCTTTGCAGCCTTCCCTGTCTTTCCCGCTTTCCCGGTTTCCTCCGGCTCTTTCGTGGTCGTCATCTCCGCCCCTGCCATATCGTTGTCCGCCACTGCGTCCGCAACAGCCTGCAGGCTGTCCGCAAGGGAACGTAAATCCCCAATGACATCCAGCAAAAGTTTGATCTTACTCATGTACCAGTCCCCCTTCCGCAATCTCTTTGATGGAAAGTTCCTCCACCGAATTCCCCGGAACGATGACCGTCAGCCGAACCGCATCCCCAAAGAGGAAACGCATAAAACGTTCTCTTATGGAAACACGGCGCACACTGACCGCACCACCGTTTACAGGCTTTTTTGAAACACTGATCTGTAATGTCTGCTTCATCCTGTCACCTCCGCTTTCCGAAGGGCTGCATTTTGGTGCCCCTCACTATACGGAGATTTGGAGGGCTGTTTGAGGGGGTATTTTTCAAAAAAACTTTTTAAATTTTTCCCTTGCACCCGCAATGGACTCCCGGATGGTTTTAATCTCTTTCCCTTCCCTTCGGGCAATTTCCCGGACGGAAAGCCCCTGCGCCAGCATCAGAATCCTCCGCCGCTGCACATCCGACAAGCTGCCAAGCGCCTCCGCAATATGCTCCCTGTCAAACTGTCCTATCATCGCCGTTTCCGGCGTTTCACAGTCTGCCATATCTTCCCCTTCAAACTCCGCCGCATCAAGGGAATAACAGTGGTACCGTTCCTTCCGTCCGAGGTTGTCCTCCTCCCGCCTGGAATCAAGGATGAATGTACCAATCTCCTCGTTGACCTCAACCTCTGAATTTTCTCCGTTTGCAAATGTGTAACTGATTTTCATTTTTGCCGTTCTCCCTTCCGGAGCCCGGCAAGCGGCACCTATGGCCGCAGCAAACAAAAAGAAAGAGCCTGGCAAGCAGCACAAAAAGTGCCGCTTGCCAGGCTCAATGTCGTCTCCGCCATCTTTCGGGCGGTATCATGGTGGCTTGACCGTTTTTTTTGGAATGAAATCTCCCCACCGTGCATCATGCTCAGGCAAACGGGTGAACCCGTGTCCCGGTTTAGCCATCCGTTTCCCTGTCCCGTATACATTCCCTACGGGATTGCCGTATTGCCGTGGCGGTATCTCCGGTCAGCTCCCGGCCTTCCGGCTCAGAGCAGGTCCATCGTTCGCTATTCAGTTTTACTATCCCGATTTCTGTGCCGCAGTGCCAGCATTTTATGATGAAATCCGGATCTCTCCCCTTCTTTGGGGTAACAAACCTCATTTTCGTATCTAATGACACGTCCATAACCCTGCGCCCACATTTCGGGCAGCCAGATGGACGCATTCTATTCTTTATCTCATAAGTTTGTCCCTCCTTTTTCCTGCGCATCTCATATACACCTCTTTCCTTATACCCATCTCAAATAGTGAAAATATATATGAAACTGCCATTTTTGATAAAGACTGCGACTCTTCACAATGCCAGAACCAACATCAATGTCATTTAGATAATAGATCTGAAGTCAACCTGCATTTGGCATGTGAAGCCATAGTTTCTATGATTTATGGAAGTTTTCTGACATTTTCGGACGTAATGATACAATTAGAATATTTTTGGGTACAACGCTAAGACAGATGCAATCTGTCTGAAAATAGTGTATGATGTTATTGTGACGGTCCTCTTAAGCTGCCCGGTATATAAAATATCGGGGTTTTCGGAAATGTGCGGTTTTCAATCTTGGATATTGCCGCTCATTCCGTATGGGTATCAGTTCTTTTTGCAGCAGGGCTGTCACATGGATTGGTCTTTCTTCCGCTGCCGGGCGGAGGAAAGATCTGCAGATATGAACTGCGGAACTGAAATTTATTTTATAGTTATGCTTCGTTTCCCGCTTTTCAATGACTGTATGGTTCACCAGAGCCTCCGTGAAGTTATATGTAATCATTCTTGCCCATATTTCCTGCTTCACATATTCCGGTTTATATGCATGGAAATTACTGAGTCCGACCGTATATTTTAACTTACGAAAGGATGTTTCGATTCCCCAGCGTGAAAAATACAACTTCTGGATACGTTGCGGCGGGAACTCATCTCTTGGCAGGTTTGTGACAACGCACTCGTAACTCCCATCAGCAATGGGAAACCGGACAATACGAAATGTCATGCGGTAAGTACCCTTTGAGCCGTATTCAATAAAATCAAAAGAAGTCGCCTTGTCTACAAATCGGCGGTAGCTGCGTTCTATTTTGATTTTTGAGGAATGGCTTCTGACAAGAGTCACGTCCACATCTATATCAAAAGCTTCCTGATCCGGGAAATCAAAGCCTCCAACCAGTCCTTTGGAATGGATATCCTTCGCGCGGAAGAGGAAATACTGCTGCTGTTCCAGGACATGCGCCATGTTATTATAAGAACAGTATCCCCGGTCACCGATATATACATTTTTTGTTCCGTCAGAGACCGGATGCCGGTCAACAATATCACAAAAGGCGCGGAATTCATCTTTTTGGTGAACAGGCTGTAAAAGGGCATCGGTATAAATATGGCGGTCCAGATCATAAAAAGCATTGATATGGATACTATAAAATCCTTTGGCGGAATGACCCGGTTCTACAAAATACTCATCCGGTGAAAACTGCGGTCTGCTGAAGAATGTGGCGGTAGAGCCATCTGCTGCGAGGAAACGATACTTCGGCGGAGCACCCAGGGGATCCAAGGATTCATTGAAGTTGTGGAACACGGCTTCGAGGGCTTCCGGTTCGAGTTTGGCCCGCTGTTGGTTAAAAGCAGAATCCGTAGGTCTGTCAGCGTCCATGTCAAAGAAATCAAGAAGTTCATTCCCGGTAGAGGAAGAACCTTCCGCAATCAGGAATGTCAGGAGTTTGTCAGCGGGGAATTTTTTACGGCGCGTAAAATCCTTACCAGGATGAACAGCGAAGTCAGAGATTCTGGATACTACCGATTGAATAGAAGATGAGAAAAGGGATTTGATCTTATCGTGGAACATAATGTAAACCTCCTTGAAGTCAAATAGTAATGATATTTCCAACTTCAAGGGCCGCTCTCGCCACTTCTAAAAATCAATCAGCAGCGAGAGCGGCCGCACATTTTCACCTTTTTGTCAAGCCCTTTAGAGAAAATTTTATAAAAATTAGGTTAGACCCTATAAGAGAATCTAACCTAATACTTAACTAAATGACATTGGAACCAACATAGTAACCACATTGTAGAAACCTTCATAATATAACAAGTTTCGACAATGCAATTTAAAAAGGCCAATCTACACAAGGCAGATTGACCTATCCTGGCAAGTATATCTTGCCCTGCAGATTTAACAGCAATTGTTAAAATATCTATGATATAACAATTCCCATACACTCAAATATTCTATTACGGACTGTCCTTTTTCTTAGAATACTTCCTAATCCGTTCCTTTTCCGCCTCCTTCTTTGCCAACAAATATTTTTCGTATTCCCTATATATTTGTTGTTTGACTTCTTCCGTCAGCATAGAACTAAATATGCCATAAGAAAGATTCCTTTTTTTAGCTTCCCATGCTATCGCATTAATTTTTTGACTATCTTCTAACATTTTCCACTCCAGACTGCGAAACGCCACTTGTACAAAACGGATTAGGGTGCCAGACCATATCAGAAGGCTTCTGTCCTGATATGTCGCAGATGCCTTTCATACAGCCATAACCCTTAAGGTACCTGCAACATCCCTGTCTGCTGGTAAGAACCGCTTTAAGCACGAAATGCCAATTCTTTTTGCAGTTTTCTGATATCTCTTTTAATTTTTCTGCATACCCCGTAGTTCTCTTTTTCACTGGAGGACAGCTTCTGAAACCTTTCCTCCAATAATTTGATTTTTGCTGTTGTGTCCATATGTGCCACCATCCTTCCTTAAATAAACTTATATTTTTACAATCCAGTACCAGACATAGAAAGCTATCTGGCAGAATTTATTCCTGCTCCAGTTTCCCGGTATAAAGCTGATAATACATTCCTTTCTTTGCCAGCAGGCTCTCATGGTTTCCCCGTTCCACAATCCGTCCATGATCCAGTACCATGATCACATCTGAATTTTGGATTGTGGAAAGCCTGTGGGCAATCACAAATACTGTCCTGCCTTTCATGAGCCGGTCCATACCGTCCTGCACAATCTTCTCCGTCCGGGTATCAATGCTTGAAGTCGCTTCATCTAAAACCAGCACGGGAGGGTCCGCCACAGCTACCCTTGCGATTGCCAGGAGCTGTCTCTGCCCCTGGGAAAGACTGCTGCCGCTGCTTTTCAGAACAGTCTGATACCCATCCGAAAGTTTCATAATAAATTCATGGGCATTTGCCAGCTTTGCGGCTTGTATCACCTCTTCCTCCGTAGCATCCAGCTTTCCATACCGGATATTATCTATCACCGTGCCTGTAAATAAATGCGTGTCCTGTAAAACAATACCAAGGGAATGCCGCAGGTCTTCCTTCCTGATTTTGTTAATGTTAATCCCGTCGTACCGAATTTTTCCATCCTGAATGTCATAAAACCGGTTCAGCAGATTGGTAATGGTCGTCTTTCCTGCACCTGTTGCCCCGACAAAAGCCACTTTCTGCCCTGGTCTTGCAAAAATCTCAATATCGTGCAGGACTGTTTTTCCATCGGTGTATCCAAAATCCACATGATCAAACACTACATCCCCCTGCATCGGCTGATAGGTAGTCGTATGATCTGCTTTATGATAATGCTTCCACGCCCACACACCAGTCCTGTCTGGAACCTCGACCAGATTTCCCTTTTCATCATAGCGTGCATTCACCAGCTTCACATATCCGCCGTCCTTTTCCGGCTCTTCATCCAATAGTCCAAAAATCCTCTCTGCCCCCGCAATCGCCATAATGATAGAATTCAACTGCTGTGAAAGCTGTGAAATCGGCTGATTGAAAGAGCGTGAGAATTGCAGGAAGGATGCCAGCGTCCCCAGTGTCATATGCCCGCCGAAGATAGACAGGCACGCCCCCACCATTGCAATCACCGCATAGCTTACATATCCCAGATTGCCAAGCACCGGCATAAGAATACTGGCATAGCGGTTGGCATTGTTCGCACTGTCACGAAGCTTTCCATTCAAACACTTAAAATCCTGTATACAGGCATCCTCATGGCAGAACACCTTCACCACTTTCTGGCCTTCCATCATTTCCTCTATGTAGCCGTTCAGGTTGCCCACATCTGTCTGCTGTTTCACAAAATAATATCCGCTTTTTGAGGATATGGTTTTCGTTGCAAATACCATACAGATGACCATCACCACCGTAATCAGTGTGAGCGGCCGACTTAAGACCAGCATGGAAAAGAACACACCCACAATTGTAATCACTGCGGACAGCATCTGCGGTATACTCTGGCTGATCACCTGCCGCAGTGTGTCTGTGTCATTAGTGTAGATACTCATGATATCCCCGTGGGATTTTGTATCGAAATAACGGATCGGCAGCCGTTCCATATGGCGGAACAAATCATCCCTCACTGTCTTCAACATTCCCTGGGATACATAAATCATGATGAAGTTATAGGCCCATGTGCAGAACACACCAATATAATAAACTGCCGCCATCACAAGCAGCGCCCGTAAAAGAGGCGTCAGGTCGGGCTGCACCTGGTTCACAAAAGGCAAAATATAATCATCAATCAAGTTCCTCATGAACAGTGTGCCGCCGATATTTGCAACGGTGCTGACCAGGATACATAATGCTACAAGCAGGCACTGCCATTTATATCTTCTCAGGATGTACGCAATCAGACGCTTTAAGGTTGCGCCCATATTTTTCTTATTCTCTGCCTTCATCATTACCGCCCTCCTTTGTCTGTGACTCATAGACTTCTCTGTAAATCGGGCTGCCATCCAGCAGTTCTTCATGGGTGCCTATGGATTCCATTCTGCCGTTATCAAACACAATAATCCTGTCCGCATCCTGAATTGACGAAATTCTCTGGGCTATGATGATCTTTGTTGTATCTGGTATCTCCTCCCTGAATGCCTTACGGATCAGTGCATCTGTCTTTGTATCAACAGCACTCGTGGCGTCATCAAGAATCAGAATTTTCGGCTTTTTCAAAAGCGCCCTTGCAATGCAAAGCCTCTGTTTCTGCCCGCCGGATACATTTGCCCCGCCCCGTTCAATATGCGTGTCATATCCTGCGGGGAAATCCCGGATAAATTCGTCCACCTGGGCAAGCCGGCAGGCATTTATGATTTCTTCCTCTGTTGCATCCTCTTTTCCCCACCGCAGGTTCTCTTTGATCGTCCCGGAAAACAGCACATTCTTCTGAAGAACCATCGCCACATTGTCCCGCAGACTGGCCATGTCATAATCCTTCACTGGAACACCGCCAACCCGCACCTCCCCTCTTGTGACATCATAAAGCCTTGGTATCAGTGCAGCAAAGGAAGACTTTGCACTTCCGGTTCCGCCAAGGACACCAATGGTTTCTCCCGGTCTGATATGGATATTCAAGTCGCTGATGATTTCTTTTCCGGGATTGGATGGGTATGCAAAACCTACCTGTTCAAAATCAACAGAGCCATCTGCAACCTCTTTTATTGCATGGGGAACATTAAATAAATCCGGCTCTTCGGTCAGTACCTCCGAAATCCGCTCTCCCGATGCCCTTGACATAATAAGCATCACAAAAGTCATGGATACCATCATCAGGCTGATAAGGATATTGATGACGTATGTAAACATACTCATAAGCTGCCCTTCCGTCAGGCTCCCTGTAATGATCATTTTTGCACCCATCCATGAAATCAACAGGATACAGGAGTACATGGAAAACTGCATGACCGGGGAATTCAAAGCAAGCAGCTTTTCTGCGCTTACGAACAGGCTGCGGATTTTTTCGCTCTCTGTTTCAAAACGCCGTGTTTCATAATCCTCCCTTACAAAAGATTTCACTACCCGCATCCCGTTCACGTTTTCCTGCACTTTCGCATTCAATTCATCATATTCATGGAAAACTTTTCTTAAAGTCGGGTTTGCCCTGGACGAAATCAGGGCAAGCACGGCTGCCAGGCAGATGATCACTATCAAAAAGATCAGGGCAAAGCGGGGATGGATCAGAAATGTCATCACCATGGCACTGACCAGCATAATCGGAGCCCTGACACAGATACGAATTGACATCTGGAATGCCTGCTGTACATTCATCACATCTGTAGTCATCCTGGTCACAAGCCCTGCCGTAGAAAACTTGTCTATATTGGAGAAGGAGAATGTCTGTATCCTTTCGTACATAGCCTGCCTCAGATTCATGGCAAAACCAGAACTGGCACTGGATGCCGTCCTTCCGGATTCCACGCCAAAAAATAGTGCCAGCCCCGCCATCACGATCATTGCCGCCCCAATCAGGCATACTGTCTTGAGGCTTTGCCCGGTCAGTCCGTAATCTATGATCGCTGCCATCATCATAGGGATAATGACCTCCATGATAACCTCCAGAATGACAAAAATCGGAGTGAGGACGGCATCCCTTTTATAATCTCCAATCTGCTTCAAAAGTGTTTTAAACATAAATGCCTCCCTGTTTCTTTCATAAATATCTGAAACTCTCCCACTGTTTTATGAAACCGGACGCATAGCTTTACAGGCATCTTCAATGATGTCAACGCATTTCTCAATGCCAAACATACTGCTGTCCAGACATAAATGGTAATGGAACGAATCCCCCCATTTCTGGTCTGTATAATACCGGTAATGGTCTGCACGCAGTTTATCCCTCCTACGGATCATATCCTCCGCATTCCCTTCTGGAAACTGCCGTCTTTCCATACAATGCTTCTTTTTAAACTCCATATCTGCATGGATGAAAACATTCAATACATCTTTTCTGTCCCGCAGAATATAATCTGCACACCTGCCCACAATAACGCATGGTCCTTTTTCTGCCAGTTCTTTTATAACCTTTGCCTGCGAAAAATAAAGCTGATCCTGCAACGGCTGATAGTCTTCATAATTTCCCCGTCCTGCATAGGACAGATGTCTTGCCAGATTGGAGAGCATACTGCTCTCCATATGTTCCCCCTTTTCCTCCACAAACTGCGGATGAAAACCACTCTCTTTTACCGTCATTTCGATGATCTCTTTATCGTAGAATGGGACATTCAGCCTCTTTGCCAATTCGTTTCCAATACTGTGTCCACCGCTTCCACACTGCCTGCTGATTGTAATAACTCTTCCCTGCATAGATACCTCCTAAATTTTTTTCCAATATAATTTCAACATAACCAAAGTTGTTATAAACGCCAGCACATCTGCCAGCGGACCTGCCCATAATGCACCTTCCACCCCTAATACCAGCGGCAGCAATAAGGTCGCCGGGAGCAAATAAACAATCTGACGGGACAGGGAAAGGATGGTTGCCTGTGTCGGTTTTCCGATAGCCTGGAAGAAAATGCCTGTTGCCATCTGCAGCCCGTTGATCGGACACGCCAGAAGGAAAATGCGGAAACATTTCACCGCAAACTCATTGTACAGTTCTGATTCTGAACCAAAGAGCCGGACAATACTCATCGGGGCAAACTGGAACACCAAAAATGCCAGGATCAACATGATTGTCGATACAGTCAATATAATACGGTATGCCTGCTTTACCCTGTCCTTCTGACCGCTGCCATAATTGTAGCCCCATATAGGCTGCGCACCTGTTGCCAGTCCAAGAAGGACAGCAGAAACGATCTGGTTCACTTTCATGGTAATGCCTATGGTCGTCAGGGGAATTTCCGCACCATATTTCGACTGTGCGCCGTAAGATACCAGTATGTTATTGGTAACCGCCATGACCAGCACAATGGCGATCTGCGTGATAAAACTGGATATGCCAAGACTGCTGACTTTCGCTATCACTTTCCCTGAAATGCGGAAGCACTTCTTATCCAGCTTAATGCTCTTAAATTTCCAAATGTAAGCCAGGTACAGAAAAGCATTCAATATCTGCCCGGCGATTGTTGCCCAGGCGGCTCCTTTTACACCCCAATGGAACCCAAAAATGAAAATCGGGTCAAGGATAATATTGGTAATACAGCCCACAAGAAGCCCTGCCATACTGTATTTCGGGCTGCCGTCCGCACGGATCATGCCCGCCATGCCGGAATCAATGGAAGAAAACAAGATTCCATAAGAAATAATCCGTCCATAATCCATCGCATAAGGCAGGATATCTTCTGTTGCACCAAACAGCCTGCATAAAGGTTCCAGAAACAAGTTAAACAGTATACAGAGAACAATGCCAGCGACTGCCATAACCGAAATGGAACATCCTATGCCGCTGGCCGCTGACTTTTCATCCCCCTCGCCCAGTTTCAGGCTCAGGTAGGCTGCAGCTCCATCACCAATCAGCAGGCTTAAAGCAATCGCAATCACTGTCATCGGCATAACAACATTGGTAGCTCCATTGCCAAGATACCCTACCCCCTGCCCGATAAAAATCTGGTCAACAATGTTATATAAGGCGTTGACCACCATAGAAATGATACTTGGAACAGCAAATGTAAGTACCAGTTTTCCAATACGTTCTGTACCAAGTGGATTTGTTTTTGTTACTGTTGTATCCATTTTTACCTCCTAACTCAAAACACATGATGAACATAAGAACAAAATCCTACCCGTATCTGTCTCCCTTTTCCGTTAATTCCATATTTTCCTGCATTTTTTTCAGCACATCAGAGAAAACCCTTAGTTCTTCTTCCCCGATGCCTGCTGTCAGTCTTTTTTCCAGTAAAGTAATATGCCGCTCAACCTGTTCCTTCATCTCCACTGTATGGCTGGTTGGCAGTATTCTTTTCAAACGGTCATCATAGGAAACCTTTTCCCTGCGTATAAAATCCTGTGCCTCCATTTTCTTCAAAAGCGTGGAAACAGACGCACTTCTTATGTTCAGTTCTTCCTCTATATCCTTCTGATAAATTTCCCTGTCCGGGTATGACACCAGGACAAAGTTTAAAATCCGTATCTGCGTACCGCAGCGTCCCGTCGTTGTATCAAAAACCCTTTTTATCTGGTTGGCCAGCCCCAGAACAGAACTGGCACACTGTTTTCCATCCATAAGTCACGTCACTTCCTTTAAACTGATATGGAAAAAAGCAGCCAGTTCATTTTCCAATGCATCACAGTCTGTATCTTCTCCAATCACTTCAAGTGTCATATTGCGGGAACACCCCATTTGTAAAACTCCTAACAGGCTTTTACAGTCTATATAGCCAAGCCCGTTTTTCAAATTTACATCACAAGGGAACTGATTCACAATATGAACCAATTCTCTCAGTTTATCTGCTGAAGGAATTTCAATAGAATAAATCTTCATTTCACTCCCCCTTCCATCCTTTTTATAAGACAGGGCAGTTTTTTCCGCCCTGCCCATATACATTTTAATAATCCATGCCTGCCCCGCCTGCTGCAGACACCGCCGCATTTTTCTCCTTGATGTCTGCTACCGCCGCCTCAGTCGTAAGCAGGGTGGCAGAAATACTTACTGCGTTTTCCAAAGCACTCTTCGTCACCTTTACCGGATCGATAATGCCCTCTTTCAGCATATCCACATACTCTTCTTTCACAGCGTCAAATCCTGTTCCTGCCTCTTTTTCCCGCACTTTATTCACAATGACTGCACCTTCCAGCCCTGCGTTTTCTGCGATTGTGCGAAGGGGTGCTTCCAGAGCGCGCCCGACAATTTCTGCACCTGTCCTCTCATCACCTTCCAGCCCTTTCGCTGTTTCATCCACTTTTTTCTGTGCATGGATGTAGGCTGATCCGCCGCCTGCCACAATTCCTTCTGCAATTGCCGCCCTTGTAGCATTCAAGGCATCCTCCATGCGGTATTTTGCCTCCTTCATTTCTGTTTCCGTGGCTGCCCCGATACGGATCACGGCTACACCGCCTGCCATCTTTGCCACACGCTCCAGCAGTTTATTTTTATCATAGTCAGAAGATGTTTCTGCCGCCTGGCTGCGAAGCGTCCGAACCCTGTCCTCAATTTCCTTTCTGCTGCCGCCGCCATCTACGATTACAGTGGACTCCTTTGTCACCTTGACGGATTTTGCCTTGCCAAGCATATTCATCTTGATGTCCTTAAGCTGCATCCCAAGTTCCTCAATCACTGCTTCGCCGCCTGTCAGGATTGCAATATCTTTCAGCATCTCTTTTCTGCTGTCGCCATATCCAGGCGCTTTTACTGCCGCTACCTTTAAGGTTCCCCGCAGTTTATTTACAATCAGTGTTGTAAGCGCCTCCCCTTCCACATCATCCGCAATGATGAAAAGGTTGCTCCCTGACTGTGCTGTCTGTTCCAAAACAGGAAGTAAATCCTGGATATTGGATATTTTCTTATCTGTAATCAGGATATATGGATTCTCCATATTCACCGTCATTTTTTCCTTGTCATCGCACATATACGAAGATACATATCCCTTGTCAAACTGCATTCCCTCTACCACATCAATTTCCGTTTTCATGGTCTTGGATTCTTCAATGGTAATGACACCGTTTTCGCTGACCTTCTCAATGGCATCCGCAATCATTTCTCCAACCTCTTCATTCCCTGCGGAAATGGCTGCCACTTTTGCAATCTGTTCCCTTCCGGTAACCGGCCGGCTCATATCCTCAATCGCACGGACAGCCGCCTCTTTTGCTTTTTTCATCCCTTTGCGCAGAATGATGGGATTAGCCCCCGCAGCAATGTTTTTCAGACCTTCCTGAATCAAAGCCTGCGTCAGTACAGTCGCCGTAGTAGTTCCGTCTCCGGCTGTGTCATTGGTCTTGGTGGCAACCTCCTTCACTAACTGCGCCCCCATATTTTCATAACGGTCCTCCAGCTCAATCTCCTTTGCAATCGTCACGCCATCGTTGGTAATCAATGGAGCGCCATAGGACTTATCCAGCACCACATTTCTTCCTTTCGGGCCAAGCGTAATCTTGACCGTGTCCGCCAGCTTATTCACGCCTGTTTCCATTTTCTTTCTTGCCGCAATGTCAAAACTGATCTCTTTCGCCATAATTCAATTCCTTCCTTCTTTCAAAATTTGTTCTTCCTTTTGCCTGCTATTCCACAACCGCAATAATGTCTTTTTGGGAAACGATAATGTACTCTTCTTCCTCAACCTTTACCTCTGTCCCGGCATATTTGGAAAAGATCACATGATCCCCTTCCTTCACCTGCATCTGCACATCCTTTCCTTCGTATCCTTTACCGTCCCCAACTGCTGCCACAACGGCTTCCTGCGGTTTTTCCTTTGCACTGTCCGGCAAGATAATGCCTGACTGTGTTTTTTCTTCTGTTTCCTGATACTGTAAAATAACCCTGTCACCTAATGGTCTTAATTTCATTCCTGTTACCTGCCTTTCTTTTTATTGTTAGCACTCATGTTTTTCGAGTGCTAACCTTTGCAATACATATTAAACCACACCCGCTCTTGAAAGTGAAGTGAAAATATGGTATTATCAATGACGAAAACGCAATAATCGAGGTGAAACCCATGAATACAGACCAGTTAAAGAGCTTTATCCAGGTTGCCGAAAACCTGAACTTTGCAAGAGCTGCTGAAATTTTAAAGATTACCCAGTCTGCCGTTTCCCGGCAGATTCATTCGCTGGAAGATGAACTGGGGACAAAACTTCTTCACCGCACCACCAGGACAGTTACCCTTACCCCCGCCGGGATCAGCTTTCTGGAAGATGCAAAACATATTATGGGGCGACTGAAAATTGCCGAGCAGAAACTGCAACGCCGCCAAAGTACGAATTTGCAGGTCTTAACGATAGGCTGCCAAAGTGAGGCTAATCTGGATCTGCTCTGTAAGATACTGAAATCCTGCAGGGAACAGATACCAGAACTATATCCCTTTTTGAAAGTGATTCCCCACAGGTCCATTTTAAATCTCTTCTACCAGGAAGAACTGGATTTGCTGTTTGGATTCCAAGATGATATCCCAATAAAGAACGATACGGTCTACAAAGAATTATTCCGGATACCACTGTGCTGTATTGTCCCCGCCGCGCATCCTTATGCGGCCAGGTCTGAGCTTGCAAAAGAGGAATTGTATCTGGAGAATATTGTTGTCTGCAATTCCTATGCAATTCCTGCCAAAGTCGCAGAAATGCAGAACCAGATTTCACAGCATATCCTGCCTGAATCCACTTATGTATGTGAAAACCTGCAGGTGCTTCTTACTCTTATCAGGGCAGGGTACGGCTGTTCTGTACTTCCACAGATGAACTTTATAAATTCGGATATCTGTTCAGTCCCTCTAAAAAACAGCGATCCATTATCCTATGGTCTTTTTTATAAAAAAAGTTCACAAAGTTCTTTGCTGAAAAAATTTATTGCTATCGTTACAAATACATCTTACCATTAACTTTCACAACAAAAAGCGATATAGATACTGGAAAGCATCCATATCGCTTTTTATTTGATATACAAAATGTCTGTTTATCTGCCGTACAGCCCCATCACCCTTCGATTGCGATATAATTGGATTTTTCCGGGACTGCTTCCTTCATGTTCTTCGGAACCTGCAGTTTCAAAGTGCCATCCTCAAAACGTGCCTTAATATCTTCCTGCTTCACATCTTCCCCTACATAGAAACTCCTGCTGCAGGTACCAGCATAGCGCTCCCGCCTGATGTATACTCCGTCGCTGTCCTTCTCTTCATTTTGGGAAGCGGATGAGGCGCTGATTGTCAGGTATCCATCTTTCAGCTCTGCCTTTACATTCTCTTTCTTGATGCCAGGAAGATTCATGGTCATTTCATAAGCATTCCCCAAATCTTTAATATCCGTCCTCATCATCTCGGACACATGGGACTGGTAATGGGTTCTCTGGTGCGGATGGTCAAAAAACTCATCCAGCAAACTTTCTCCGAAAATACTTGGCAATAACATAGTACATCGCTCCTTTCATAACTGAAAGCCTTCTGCTTTCTTTAGGGCTATTAAAACACACTTTTTCAGAAAAGTGAAGTGAATGTTTCGCATTATTGATGTATAAAACGCAATAATTTATTTTTGTTAAACTTTTCAATACCGTAAAAAATATGTATTGACTTTTTTGCGAAAAGATGTTAAATATATCTTTGTGCTTGTCAGAGGACTTGCAATCAATATGATTGTTGAAGTGGGATAAGATCCAATGGATTTTACCCCACTTTTTTAATTTAAAGGAGGTATTATGTTATGAATCCCAAAGTAAAGCAATTATGCAGCTATATCTTTCCGGCTGTAGGAAGCCTGTTTGTCACTTATCTGTATAATGTCATGGATGGTATTTTCGTAGGTCAGGGAGTCGGTTCAGCCGCTTTAGGTGCTGTCAATATCGGCGTTCCATTCATTACATTTGCTGTAGCCATTGTCGCAATGTTCCCCATGGGAGGTGCCACTATTATTGCCATCAGAATGGGACGGGATGACAAGGATGGGGCAAATAATGCTTTCATGACAGCCTTAACACTGACTGTCCTGACAGCGGTTATTCTGACAGTTGTCGGAACTGTTTTTTCACAGCAGATCGTGGATTTAAGCGGCGCACGTAAGCTGGGGGAGGAAATGCGCAGGATGTCGGCAGACTATCTTTTTTACTATTCCGCATTTTCACTTCCCATGCTGATGAGCAACTGCCTTTCCGTATTTGTCCGGAATGACGGTTCCCCTACCCTATCCTTTGTGGGTATGTGTGCAGGGGCAGTATCCAATATCTTTCTTGACTGGCTTTTTATTTTCCCGCTTCAGATGGGCGTGATTGGGGCTGCTGTTGCCTCCGGACTGGGACAGATTGTCTCACTTCTGGTTCTGCTGTCCCATTTCATCCTTAAACATGGAAATCTCAGGATTCGGCGTTTTACGATACAGCCTGTGCTGGTCAGAAAAATCTGCAAGCGCGGCGCTCCCGAAGCAGTCACACAGCTTACTACCCCGGTCACAGCTCTGTGTTATAACCTTGTCCTTGCCGGTCTTGTAGGCGATATTGGGGTATCCACCTACAGTGTCCTAAGTTTTATCTATTCTCTGGCAAATGCAGTTCTTTCTGGTGTGGCACAGGGATTACAGCCGCTTTGGGGCAACAGTTATGGAAAACAGGATACAAAAGAAATCAACGACTATTTCCGCTTTGGCATGGCAATCAATCTTATGCTGTCAGTTCTGGTTTCTGCAGTTCTGATTCTCTTTGATGAACCAGCCATCCGCATTTTCAGCCAAGACATGGAGCTGATAAATGCAGCATCCAAAGCATTGCCTGTTTTTGCCCTGTCCTTTATTCCCATGGCTTTAAATCTGGTCTACACCTCACTGCTTTATTCCACAAAAAGGACGAGACAGTCGGATATCATTGCCATCTGCCGGGGAATTGTAATAAAAGCAATTGCTATATTCTGTATCCCTATTCTTTTAGGAACAAAGACAATTTGGGCTGCTCCGTTTGTCGCCGAAATGATTACATTTGCTATTGCGGTTGTTCTTACCAGAAAAACAAAGCTGATTTATCAATAAATTACTTAGCAAGTTTCTGTTTCTTAATAAGGAAAAATAACCTTTTTAAACTTTTTTATTTTGCCTTGCGAGGGGGTTCAAATTGATTGAAGGGGTTCAAATTACATTTTAAGAACGAATCACTATTTCAGAGCATAAAAAGAAAAGGCTCCCGGCAGGTTATCGAATCTGCCGAAAGCCTTTATTTCAAGCGTTTTTCACATATTTTCTTGGAGTCGATTGTATCAAAATGCGGTTTTACATATCTGCGAACACTTCGTAAAGCTCCCAATCGGGATTGCGCTCTATATACTGTCTGAAATAACGCTGCTGGCTTTCAAATGAATTTGTCTGGTCTTCGTTGTCCGTAGACACACGGCAGTATGCGGCAACCTTTCTCTTTGTGTGCTGTATCTTCCTTTCTTGGTTTAGGGTTTCGTATTTATCTATTGACATAAGAATATCTCCTTTCCCGACAATCCCTTGCCGTATTTTCAGTATAGTTAATTGAAAATGGTATGTCGAATGTGCAAATTTGAATACAGAACATAAATTACACATTTCTGTAAATTACAACTGTATTCATGAGCAAGTAACGAGAGTGGAGAGCCTGCCCCGCTTTATCGGGCATTGCGAATATCCTCTTCTTCCTCACACTTGACTATGTAAAAACGTCAAGCGGTTATGCCTGACGTTGCTTTTTTC
>ERZ778511.1427-NODE-1427-length-16315-cov-6.910763_pt1 | contig 16315 bp, 24 predicted proteins | sample MGYA00510347_ERZ778511 | MGnify/ENA primary metagenome ERZ778511 (study PRJEB29527, sample SAMN07138967) | mouse gut metagenome | material: feces | host: mouse | place: China:Nanjing | collected 2016-01-25 ...
GTTAGCGCAAGCTAACGAACCACCAAGCCCCAGAATTCATTCTGGGGTAGTTGACATATTAAAAACCAAAGAAAAAGACTTATGGCTAAACTAGCTACTATTTCTATATAAAACATGATTTTCCTCCCAATCACTTACGTTTTTTACCAGTGCGTTTTTTGAATACCCACAAATTAACGTCTAATTCTTCAATATGTCTTAAAGTGAATAAAGCTAAAATAAATGTGTTTTTTTGACTAAGTTGCAAAAGATATGGCTCTTTCTTTAGCTCTCTCAGTTTTGAAATTGCTTCAGAATCACTATTTTCAAAGTCAGACATTCGGTCATCTGGAAAACAGTTAATTAGAGTATAAATTAAATCATGATTAGAAAAATTTTCAACACCTATTTTATGTTCGATTCCATATCTTAATTGTTCAGCCGTTAAGTATTTATTAGCATGACGAATTAGATGATAGCTAGTGTTGTAATAGGCTACATTTAACTTGTATTTTTCAAAATATGTATTCATATCTTCTTTTCTAGATTTAGCTTTTGACTTCTTCCAGAAGTCACTGAAAAGTGCAGATAATAATTGTTGTCTATTTGTATAGGTGTAGTCATCAAAGTTTGCTCTAATTTTTTTCCACGTATAGTTTGGATAATAGTTCCCATCTGCAAACAATACCTTTTGTAATCGTTTATCAAATTCTAATTTCCATTCAGATTTTTGCATTTTCCTCATCTCCTGATTAATTGATTGAAATTGTTTTTGACCCAAAATTTTCGCTATAGCATTCCATTGTGATTGAAAATTTATTAAATACTATGGTAAGCCAAGTAAGGATTAAGCCATAGATAAGATTGATAACTAGTATTGGAAAAAATGAAACTGGAAAAATAAAAATGCAAAGTGCATTAATAATCACTAAGGGAATTAGCATAAATAAACGTTTTGTATCAGTTGTTTGCTTATGCTTGTAGTTTTTACTTTGTAAGTCTTTAAAGTCGTCTAATTTATCCTCAGAGCCTAGAGAATTGATTAATTGATTAGTAACACCCCACATGGTTTCAGGCGCAAAATTAGATGAAAATATTCCTGCAAGATTAAGAGTAATGATGTTGAATGCTGCAACACCAGTTATTAACCATGATTGGGTGAAAAGATAAGCAAACATACATAAATTAAAAATACTAATTATCATAATAAAAGCTGCATTCAGATATCTGAATCTTAATTTATATAAAATGTCAGTTAGCTGAATTTGCTGTTTATCAAATTCAGCTTTTAAAAGTACGAAATAGTTATCGTTTAAAAAATCGTTTAATTCAAAATTGTTTTTATTTCGCATTAGATTTACCTTGCTTTCTCGGATCTTTTTTACCAGTAACCTGTTCCATTCCATAAGCAGTTACAATTATTTGTTTTCCAAACTTGCGCCATGATCCTTTAGGCCACTTTTCAGGACTTTTATGTATTGAAGTTCTAACGTAATCAGTATTTTTATGCCAAATTTTAGCCGCTTCTTTTGCACTTAATATTTCTTGGGAGTCTAAATTAATTTCCATATCACCACTCCTATTACAATAACAAGTCCCCATCCAACTATTCCTTGAATAATTTTCTTTTTAGAATTTTTGTATAATGAGATTTCTCCACTAAGTTTCTTCATTGCTTCTCTTCTCCAAAATAAGATATACTAAAACCAAGAAGGGAAGGGCTAATTCCCTTCAATTGGGTCATCATTCCCAAACCAAATGGATTTTCAAGCTAACGACTACCAGATTGATGTTGATTTCAAATTCGGCTTTCGTTAGCTTTTTCTTTTTCCAAAAGGTCATGGAGATCCCTCCTTCCTTCTTGGTATATTTATATATTATACCCGTTATCGGGTATTGTCAATGCTAAATTACAGTAGAATAGCTATCCTTTCATTGTTTTTTTAGTACTTTTGCGATAAATTTATATTTACTAACAAGTTATATTAAACAATTAGTAAATATATTTATTGAGGTATTTAAATTTTTATGGAAACTATTTCAAAAAAAGAACTAATTAAAGCAATTGCTGAAAAAACTGAAGTTTCACAAAAAGATGCTGGTAATGTTATCAATGCTACTTTGGATATGATTCAAGCAGAAGTTGCAGCCGGGAATAAAGTAGCCTTTCTAAAATTTGGTACTTTTGAGCCTAGGGAACGTGGAGAACGTAAAGGTCACAATCCTCAAACCGGTGAAACAATTATTATTCCTGCAAGAAAAGTCCCAGTGTTTAAGGCTGGCAAGGGCTTTAAAGATATGCTAAATTAATAACTAAATAATTTTAATTTACATACACAAAAATAAGGATTCTACTTTTCGAATCTTTATTTTTTACAGTTAATAACCCTTTAAAGGGTTAAAGCACTTATAGTTATTTATTTTCAATACGGTAAGGAATACTATGTCAAAATTAAATTTAAATAATCCAGACATTCTTAGCTCTAAAGAAGCTGCTGATATTTGGGGTGTAAATACAGATTACGTACGTACTTCAATTAAGCAATCAGCCAATAAATGGCCTAAAGGGTCATGGCGAAAATTTGGAAGACAACTAGTTGTGACTGCTGAAGGTATGGAAAAAGCAACTGGTAAAAAAGATCCGAGAAAGAAGTAAATTTTTTTAATCAAAAAAGCCTAAAAGCCTGATAATATCAAACTTCTAGGCTTTTTCTGTTATAACTTTAATTTTCTAACACAAAAAGGACATGTACTTCGATACATGTCCTTTTTGGTCCGACCGCATAGCGATCACTTAACTCGATTAACTAAAGTATACTAAATAACTAGATTATTTAAAAAGGTATGGATTGTTATTTCTCTAACTACATTGTACAAATAAAAAAGCCGGCATCTTTAGTAATGTGGAAACCGTCACTTACTTTATTATCAACATAATTTTTAAATTCATTATAGTGATCTAATAAAATTATATTCTGATTACCATGGCAAGATAGAATGTAAGAAATTAGTGGGGGAGACTCAAATAATTCAATCGCATCTTCATACTTATAACAGGTAACATTAGTAAAATCATGAGATAAAATTTCTGCTCCATTGTCTAAGCCAAAGAGATCATATAAGTTAGTTGAAGAAAGAACAATTTCTGGATTAAATTCTTGAACTAAATCGGTAATTTCCTGCATATGCCTTTTAGAATAAGTAGAGCAAGCAAAAGAAGCGCCCTTTTTCATTACTCTCTTTACTTCCTTCAAGGTCTTGGGAATATTATCACAGTAGAAAAGCATATGATTAGCTATTACCAAATCAAATGTATTATCTGCAAAAGGTATTTTTTTGGCATCAAATACTGCATATTGAAATTCTGATTTATCCCCAATTTCATTCTTCGCATCAACTAAGATACCTTCAGAAATATCAGATAAAACAATGGTTAATCCTTTTGGAATTCTATCTAGATTTTGTGACCATAGAGTCCCATTACCCGCACCTAATTCTAGAATCTTCATCCCCGGCTTTAAGTCTAGTTGCCTAAACAACCAGTGGAACCATCCCTCTTTATTAAGAGAATAATCTCTATGAAGTTTGATTCGTGCAGAAATATTAGAAGCATTTTGATACTGTGTGCTCAACGACTGATTCATTGAAGTCAAATGAATCAAGTCTAACATCTTGTTCCAGTCTACTTTTTGCTCGGCCTTTAAAGCGCTACTAGTTGAATCAATTGCAGTAGCTACATTCTGCATTTCTTTAAGACGTTCTTCCACTAATCTTTTTTGAATCTGCAAAGAATCAAGTAAAAGGTGTCTGTCGCCTGATCCTAAAGTCATCTTTCGAATGTCTGTTAAAGAAAATCCAAGATACTTCAACAGAAGAATTTGTTGCAGTTTGGCAAAATCTTCATCTGTATAGCGTCTTGCGCCACTTGCCGTATGTGTTGATGGTTTTAATAAATTTTTTTGATCATAATAGCGAATTGTACGAATTGAAACATGTGCCTTTTTCGCAAATTCGCCGCTTGTATAGTAAATACTCAACTAATTCATCTTTTCTAAGATTAGTTCAAATAAAAAATTACCCCTTAATACATGTCGATATTGATGGAGTAGGGGGTTATGTAATCTAAATTTTTTGACTATGCTTCCTCATTTTATTCATCTTCTAATTCTTTCATTAAATCGGCGTGCTTTTTATAAAAAGCACCCATAAAGCTATCAATTGAAGGATCAACTGTATCTAAGTTCTTGAAATAGGGACACTTTTTTTGCTTCGAAGTATTTTTTTCAAAATCTGTTTTTTTCATTAGGGTGTCTTCCAATCTATAAAATCTTCCGTCTATTTGGTTCGCTAACTATAACTTCTTTGCTTAAGAACCTAACTTGTTCAAGCTCTATTCAGCTATCTACTAAGCTCTATATTTAAAAGCTCTCCATGCTTCAAATCTATAGAATACCCCGTCTATTTGGTTCGCTAACTACAACTTCCTTGTTTAAGAACCTAACTTGTTCAAGCTCTATTCGGCTATCTACTAAGCTCTATATTTAAAAGCTCTCCATGTTTCCAATCTATAGAATACCCCGTCTATTTGGTCCACTAACTATAACTTCCTTACTTAAAAAGCTAACTCGTTGCATCAGTCGTTTTGCTTTAAGCTCATCAATACCTGACTTAGTTTCAGCAAAATGTTCTTCAAGCGCGTCCATAGAAATATTGGAGCTAAAGAAGGTAGGGAGGACATTATCCATTCTTTTTTGGAATATGACCCCTAAAACATCGTCTCTAGACCAGTCGCTTAAAGTCTCTGCACCAATATCATCAAATATGAGAACTGGAACACTTGATAAGTGCTCTAATTCTTCTTGTAAGCTATTTGATTTGATATGACGGCTAAGACTAGCGATAAACGAAGGAACGTGTAGGAAGGCTACTTTATATCCGTTCTTGGCTATCAAATTTGCTAAACCGGCAAGCATATAAGTTTTACCAACACCAAAATCACCAGCTAAATATAATCCCTTAGCTTGTTTGTTTTTAGAAAAATCGTTTATAAACTCTGCTAATTCGTTTAAAACGTGTTTTCTTTCAGGGGATTGGTCAATTTCGTTTAAATCAATATCTTTCAATCTTTCTGGTAAATCAATTAGTTCTATACGTCGCTTAGCACTTAAAATGGAGTCTTTTGAGCGCTTATTTTGAGTTGGAGTATATCTTATCTCAATTAAATTTAAATCCTTGTTAAAGGATAAAACAGGCTCATAACCTGCAATAATTTTATCAGGATGCTCTTTTTGTTGAACAAATTTGTATAAATTTGAAAGAGAAGCTGTTAAAACTGTTTGAGATATTTCACTGTGTTCAGCAATAAAAGTCTTAACAGCGGGGTAGTTAAGGGCACTAGTAGCGAGTTCTTTTTTATTAAACTCTAAATTTCGTTTTTTAAATTTTTCGGCAAAGATTTCATCTAACGATCTCATCTTATAAACCTCATTACCATTACTGGTTACTTTTTACTATGACAAACCGATCTTTTTCATAAACCGATTTAATCTTGCTTTTTCCGCCTCATTAGCACTCCACACTTCTGGAGTAAAGGTCTTAATTTCTAAAGGCTTTAAGTTTTTGTCCGTCTCTTCATTTACTTCCGAAACTATTGCGACATAGGAGGAGATAATTTGCTTTTTTGAATTTTTGTCAGAAGTCAAAACTGTAATCATAACTGGAGGTGTTAAACTTTTAATTTTTTCCGCCAATTCATCACTAATTAACCAATTGTAAGGCTTCTTCAAAATATAGTGGTAAATTTTTTTTCTTTTCTTCTTTTTCAGAAATCGTTGATTGTCATAGAATACGGTTACTTTCTTCATCTTAATCTATCCTTTATTACTATTTTTTAATTGTTTTCTTTTTTCTTGAATAGCTTTTTCAATTTCAATTAGATCGTTTAAATTTGCTTTTTTCAAAATTGCATTTTTAACGCCTGAGTAGTATCCGTTAGCTTGAAAACGCTGCTTTGTAGCTAAAGCATCTTTATCTCCAGCTTCTATTGCAGCATCAATTCTTTTCCAATATGCTTTTACACCTCTATTAACGGCAGCTTGCTCATTTTTTAAAGATTTAATAGCGTTTTTATCTCCGGCTTTAGCTCTTTCTTTTATATTTGCACGAGATCTACGTTTTGCTTCACGATCTTTAGCTCTCAATTCTTCTAATTGCTTTGCAGCATCTTCATCTCCAGCTTTAGCTCTTTCTTTAAGTTCAGAACGAGTAACCAATTATTATTCCCCCTTTGGTTTATTATTTGATAATTGTTGACGTCGTATATTTACTAGAGTTTCTAATTCATCAAGTTGTTTTAAATCGGCTCTATTTTCAATAAAACTAAAAGTAAAAGATAGCAGGGAAGCCTTATCTTTTTTGTCTAACTCTTTTTTTGCTTCAAGATCACCTTTATCAGCTCTTGTTTTTAAGTCTGATCGCTTCTTGCGGTTATATTCTTTGTGATACTCATTATCTTTTTGTATAGAAGCAATGGCCTCCTCATCACCAGCAAGAGCCGCTGCTTTTCTGTTAGCGTTAGTTTTACGCATATTTTCACGATTTATTCTTCGATGTTCTTCCTTACTTTGAACCATATTAAGATACCTCTCTATATGTTATAAATTTTCTGCATCAATACCATATTTCATGATGTAGTCAGCATCTGCTATATCTGCATGACCTATATCATCGTTATGATCAGCACATCTTAATTCTTTCGTCCGATAACTTGTTTTTTTTAAATCAAATTTTGGATCATCCTGATGCTTTTTTCTAATTTTTTGAAGCTCTAGCGCTTCATTTTCTACTGTTTTAGGAACTAAGGTTAAATAAACAGAAGGGGCATATTCAGGATTATGACTGTACCATTTTGAGTGAGAATTTTTAACTTTAATAACCACTAATTTTCCATGATTGAAATCTGCCTTGTTGATAATATCTTTTAGTTTGAGTGCTCTAAAAGTATCAGCTTGTCTATCACTACATATGTCTAATCGTTCTTCCAGTAGTTCAGTTGCTTTTGAAAAAATTCTCTGTTTAAAGGATTCGGGCATACTTATTTTATTTGGACCAGAATAAAAATTTGGCCCGTCAACATAATAAGTAGAAGGTAATGCTTTTTTGCTATGTAAACTTAATTCATGATTATTTTTAAATGAAAAAAATGTTTTCTCATAAAAAGTACTATGATAGGCATTTTTTCTATATTTTTCTGATAAATTATCTGATTCTAACCACCAATAATTATCTATTGGATTGTAAGCGAATGATACAGTGATTTTTTCTTTAATCATGTTAATTACCTTCTTAAATTAATCATATAATTCCCAATCGTTAACAAATTCAGCTACATCGGTAGTAAGCCAATTGTCTAAGTTACGTTGAGCATCTTCAATATCAGCTAATTCACAAAGATTATAGTCTGTTGTTAAATTAACAACGTCTTCATTAGATAAGGTCATATCCCTATGCTTGCCATTTACGAGAAACATTATCTTGGTATAACCAAATTTTGTATCATCCATTCCTAAATAAGCACACATGTAGATATCATTATCAATATTAAGTATTTGACAATTTAAATTTTCATTCTTGGTTAACATAGCATAGACTCCTTAATTTAAAAATAAAGTATTGGGTAACGTAAGCCTTAATCAACTTACAAATATATAATACAATATATAAATATAAAGGTCAATAAAAAATAATAAGAAAAAAGCTACCTTTAATGGGTAGCTTTAATACTACATATTAGAAATCTTGCAACGTAATTTACTAGCCTGCAACAAGTCCTTAATCTAATAGAACATACATCTAAAAACCAGTTCTAATTGATGTAATTGATAAGGAAGTATTTACCCCTAGCGGAACTGCCATACATTTAAAACAACTATTTTCTACATCGAAACTTGTTAAGGGTATTTAACCTAATAAAAATGACCTACATCTAAAACACAGCGGTATTGTTAAATTTGATTGGAGTAGTATTTAACCTAATAGAAATGTCATACATCTAAAGCATATTATAAAACTGAATTTGAATTGTTAGTGTATTTAACCTAATAGAACAGACATACATCTAAAACTCTCATTGAATAGATTCCTACTTAAAATTTCTATTTAACCTACTAGCAATGACATATATCTAAAACTTATTGATGCTAATCAAGTAGATTGGATACGAATTTAACCTAGTAGAGCTGACGTACATCTAAAACTGGCTTGTAGGTTTTCTAATTGTATTGTCAGTATTTAACCTAATAGAACAGACATACATCTAAAACTCCATCTTTTAAAAATTGCCTCAGTATTCAGTGTCTAACCTAATAAAAATGACATACATTTAAAACTTATTGATGCTAATCAAGCAGATTGGATACGTATTTACTCTAGTAGAACAGACATACATTTAAAACAGAATTGAAGGTAAATATGACAGAGAGAATGTATTTAACCTAATAGAAATGTCATATATCTAAAAACCAGTTCTAATTGATGTAATTGATAAGGAAATATTTACCCCTAGTGGAACTGCCATACATTTAAAACTGGTTCAGTTCCAGAAAATAAAAGGACAAAGTATTCATCCTAGTGGAAATAATATACATTTAAAACAACTATTTTCTACATCGAAACTTGTTAAGGGTATTTAACCTAGTAAATATGATATACATCTAAAACTCTCAACTGTAGCTACTGCAGAATATAAGTGTCTTTAACTTAATAGCAATGACATACATCTAAAACAAAACTATTGGCAATAATGTCAACAATTACGTATTTAACCTACAAGAAATGACCTACATCTAAAATCTTGTGACGGAATTTACCAGCGAGCAACAAGTATTTACCCTAATAGAGCTGACCTACATCTAAAACCAAGGATCAAATGCTTACTACTCCTGTATTGTATTTACCCTAATAAAAATGACATACATCTAAAACATCCAAGCAACCATTGAGTGTTTACTCTAATAGAAATGACAGACATCTAAAACTTGAATCCTTATACAGTATATAAACTTTGTGTATTTACCCTAATGAAAATGACCTACATCTAAAATCTGCTTCTCTTAAGCGTTTGCCTTTATCATGTATTTAACCTACTATAAATGACCTACATCTAAAACTCCCACTGCTAAAAAGCAAACAATCACTAAGTATTTAACCTACTATAAATGACCTACATCTAAAACATGTATCGAATTGATAATTATGCGGATAAAGTATTTAACCTAATAGAAATGCCATACATCTAAAACAACAATGAAGAAAGAAGTTACGTAATCAAAGTATTTAACCTACAAGAAATGACCTACATCTAAAACTTTAGAAGATCTATTAGTGCTGTTTCTTCTGTATTTAACCTACAAGAAATGCCATACATCTAAAACGTAAATCTGTCGCTTTTTTTAGAGATGTTTGTATTTAACCTAATAGCAATGACATACATCTAAAACTACTAATAGACAAGATATTGTTAACGCTGCGTATTTAACCTAATAGCAATGCCATACATCTAAAACAATGAAGTGTCAATGGTAATCGCAGGACCGGTATTTAACCTACAAGAAATGTCATACATCTAAAACCGACATTTTATAATCTTTATTTAATAAAATGTCGGTTTTATAAAAAAAGCTCGAGATAGCTCGAGCAATAAATACATATAAAAATTTATTTTAACGTTTGCTTATCAAAGTAAGCACTATGTATGTCATTTCTACTAGGTTAAATAATTAAAACCATAATTAGTAATGGGAGCTACCCGCTACTAATTATAGCTTTTAGTATATAAGAATAGCTAGTTCTCATATAATCCTATTATAGCATACTTACAACAAATATCAAATAAAAAAGCTAAAGGCTTTATAGATGAGAAATCTATGCCCTTGGCTTTAATTAGTCAACTACCCCAGAATTCATTCTGGGGTAGTTGACTAAGTTATTTCGGTTATCCATAATTGCATAACCAATCTTATCTGGGGTAATGTTTAATCCTAATTGATAATTAGTCATACATATTTCCTTTCTAGTTATTGTATGATTTTATTATACACTTAATAAATATAAAAGTCAATAAAAATAAATAATAGTAAAATTTAATAGAAGCAGGTATAATAATATCTGGCTTTAAGGTAATACTTAAGCCCTTTCTTGCGTTAAGAAACAAAGTTTCCTAATTATAAGAATAGTATTGGTTAAAAAGGCATCCCCTAAGGGATGCCTTTTTTGTGTTTCTAACGAATTGAAATACGGTTTTTGTTAATTTTTGGTTTAGGAGGGTTATCTTGAAAGCCTACGAAATATCTAAGAGTAGGCGAACCACAAATTACACCTAATAAAAAAATAATTACGAATAATAGAATACAAGTAAATAATTCCATAATATAAAGCTCCTTAATTTAAGAAATAAAGTATTGGGTTGGTAAGCCTTAATCAGCTTACAAATATATAATACATTTAATAAATATAAAAGTCAACAAAAATAATAGAAAAAATAAAATTTAGTATCTAATGCAAGAACTGGCTACCTATTTTCGAAATTAGAATGGAACTATAAATACTGTGAAAATGGAAATAAGGGATACTAAGATAAAGACTGAATTTATCTTAAGCATAAAAAAGCACCTAAGGCATAAATTACCTTAGGTGCTTTAAACTTAGAATTTTCTAAGATTAATCAAATTAGAATGTTTCTTTACAATATTTCAATCCACATACCATCAAGTGGTATGTCCTGATATGGTACATCAGGAGTAAAGTTAAAAACTTCTTTACATAAACCATTATAACAGATTTTTGTCTATAGTCCACGTACTTATTTCAATAAAATTAAATGTTCGATGACTTCTGATATTGTCTTACCTTGTGCTTCAGCAAGTTCATTTAGTTTTTGATCAGCTTCCTGACTCAGTTTAATAATATGTTGCACTTTCTCATCATTAGCTTTTTTATCTCTTGTTTTTTCTAGGATTTCCCATAGATTTGAATCAATTTCACTTAATTGACTCACTGGGAACTGCTTAATTTTAAATATAGCATCTTTTTCAATTAGTGCGTTTGGATATTTTTTGGACCCTCCAGAAGTAATATTTCCAGAAAGCAAACTGACATTATTTGCTGCAACTTTAGCACCAGTATCACGACCAAATGCTTGTACAAGGGGAGTTGTACCAAGATAGATAGTTAATTTTTCATCGTAATATATATCTTCTTTTGCTTTGATTTTAAGCGTGCAGCTTTCAACAGTTGATGTACCATCTGTTCCAAAAATATTCTTTAGAAGAGTCTGGACTTCCTCTACATCATCTATATCCACACTCCATGCTCTATCTCGTGCATCCCACTTAGCAGATCCAATATCATGAATACCTTCAACAAATTTTCTGTTATATGGAGTGTAAACTAATGCTTTATTGGTTCTGGTTTCAATTCTAATATTTTTCATGTTTTTCTCCTTATGAGCAATATTATAGACTACAATTTATTTTCCCTTTTTTGCTTGTCTCTTTTGTTTATGGCTTTGATAATCACATAAATCATAAGCCATCCTGAAAATATTACAGCACACAGAAACATTACTGAAAGTAGTTGTTTCATACTCATATTTTTTGCTTGATAAATTAGGGAAGTAAGATTAAAGGATTTATCTGTTGTACATAGAAAAAATATTCCTAAAAATATAAAAATTAAGTCGATTGCAGAAAATATAATCGTTCTTAACGTTAACTCTTCTTTGTTAATATTTATTTTTATTTGTATAGGTAAATGTTTTTTCATAATTTTTTACCTTTCATAATTTTGCTTATATTAATTAAATATTTAGAAAAATTAAGGATAACATTTTAATCGCAAGAGTCTTGATAAACGGGTTGACCGTTCCAAGGCTTAGCAAAAGAATAATCATCAATTTTTATCATGTAGGAATCTTTATTTTTTTGAATCTTCTTTTTTAAAACCTTGGTTTCTAGATTTGAAATGCTGAAATCATATGTAAGAACTGGAAGAACATAAGCTTGTTGATTATCTTTGCGTTTATTTGGCACTATTGCTTTGTCTACAGGCTTAACCCAAATAAAATGGTTAGAAGTGCGTACAACTTGATAAAAAGCGATAATTTGGCAGCTATAGCCAATATCAGCAACTAATATTTCACCTTTATAAGGTAACCCTGCAGCACTTTTTAATTTTGTCACGTTTGACTTTATTAAAGCAGTAAAGCTACGACGCTTATGATTATATTGATCAAAAATGATGTTAAGGTCTTCCTCTGAAAAAGTGTTTTTAAGCTCGTTTAAGCTTTTCTTTTTATTATCATATGTTGCATTTATGATTAAATTTAGTTCCTTCAGAGATGAGTTATCTAAAATACTTTGGATTGATTTCATAAAAAAAGCTCCTTAATTTAAGAAATAAAATATTGGGTTTGTAAGTCTTAATCAACTTACAAATATATAATACACTTAATAAATATAAAAGTCAACAATAAATAGTGAAGAAATTTAAATAAGCATCCCTATGAAGTTAGGGATGCTTTAAAGATATAATTAAAATAAATTCAAAATTTTGAAGTTAGAAATGAGAAGAAACATGGAACAAGGTTTTATTAATACAAATGAACATGCACAAAATGATATCCTTTGCACAACTGGCCTCTATAAAAATCGAAAAATATTTATAAAGCAAGTAAAATTTAAAGATAGTTGGTTATGTGGATATATTGAACTGTTGCCAACGGATACAATTTATAAAAAGATAAAAAAAGGTACAGTGAATAATTTGGATGATTTTTTCATCATAGGAAAAGATATTACTTTTTTAGGTAATTTAGTTATAAATAATGAAAAATTAGATAGTATTTTTATTGGCATTGACTATAGTGAACCATTTCTTAGAAATACGGGTTTAAAAGAGTGCCTAGGAGAGTTAAAAGAAATTGCTGATGAAATAGAAAAAATGGACTAGAAGTATATGATGTTGCTAAAAATCCCCATTAAATATAGGTATTATCAACCTTAATTTAATGGGGATTTTATAGTTTAAAGCCTGAAAAAATAAAAATAACTTCTATGATAATTGATTAAATTTTATCAAGAGCATTTATAGATACAAACGTAATTCCTGCATTAGTTACTAACACGTTTTTTTCATACTTTTCTTCTCCTAATTTGGTATCTTCCCAAAAGCTAAATACACGGCTACCACTATTATCATAAGAACGTCTAATTTTGAAAATTTTACCATTAAGATCGTTTTTATCAAAGGGCATACTAAAATCAGGATATTGTTCATTTAATCTTTTCTGTTCCATGTTAGGGTTTATGTATAATCCTAAATCTTTTACAATGCGTCCTTTATCATCTAAAGGTTCATCTACCATCCATTCAATTCCTTTGATAAAATCTTCCTCGCTAATTAATCCATATTCTTTCCAATTATTAAATATTTCACTATTTCCTGATTTAACTAAATTTTTCATAACTGCTAATTTTTGTTCAAACATTGACTAACACCTCTTTAATTAACTTACAAGTATATAATACAATTAATAAATATAAAAGTCAATAGAAAGAATAAGAATATTTGTAAATTATATAAAATAGTTGAATGTTTATAATTAAGTAGTTGTTGCTTGGAAAATTAAATATAGATATAATTGAAGGTGCTTTTAGAGTGATGTCTAGAAGTATCTATTACTTAATAAACTTAATTTCTTTAATTTTATATAGTAGTGGATGAATTAGTGAAATAGCCTAGCACTTATATTGCTAGGCTATTTTTGTGTCAAAAAACATCCCTACTAGGGATGTTTTTGATTCTAACGTATCTATTTATCATTTATAGAACTTGTGCTTTTTTCAGTTATAACTAAAATCTTTTGACGAAATTTATTTTTATTTAGGGGTTGATATTTAGGCTTAAGGTTCGCATCATAGTAAGCTACACTAGTGCTATTTTTATCTACTGGTTTATTATTGTCTTGAACTTTAACATTTAATTTATAGGTTGGCTGCACGTCAACATCATTAATTTTTTCTCCATTAGTTAAACGAACTTGTGCTTTAATTCTAAGTCCATACTTATCGGGAGTAAGCGAATATGACTCAACCTTTTACAAGCCATGGATTAAGTGAATAAAGATATTTTGAAAAAAACATAATTTCTTCCATAATTTTTCCTTTCTTTGATTTAAAAAACTCCTTAATTTAAGAAATAAAGTATTGGGTTGGTAAGCCTTAATGAGCTTACATGTATATAATACAATTAATAAATATAAAAGTCAATAACAATTTAAAAGAAAAATAATAAGGCATCCAAAATTGAAAATGCCTTATTATTTTGCGTTCTATTTAGCTTATAAATTAATTCCTTGAATACCGTTAATGTAGGTCCATTCTTTTATTTTTCCCATATTATCAGTTCTATAATAGTCACTAATTAACTCGTTCCACTTACCCCATTTATCGAGCGGTACATTTATTAAACCAGCGCCCCCATCCATCATGATCTTGTTAGCTGCCAAAGTAGCAGACCGTTTGTTTCCATCCCAAAAAATTTGATTTCGCATATTGTGATACATAAGTGTTATAGCTTTATCAGTTGTACTGATATTCTGATTCATTAAATTATCAAAGTATTTTCTTTCTTGAGTTTCATTTGGAATAGATGGAGTATAAGTATCATCGGAAGCAAGAACAACCTTTGAATTTCCTGATCTTATTACACCCGGATCGAGAGAATCATATAAAGCCACAATTCTATTTATTGATTTTATTTTATTGAAAGTAAGGGGGCTAGAATCATTGATAATATATTGCCAACCACGTTTCAACTGAACAATCGTATTAATATCATCAATTGATACCCCGTCAACGCCTAAACCATCTATAATTGTTTGAGTTTGGGGAAGGGTAGTTGTTAATCCTTCAAATCTTGAATTAGTGTATACAAGCCGTGTTAGATTTTGTTTGGCTAGTCTTATATTTTGATCCGCACTCATATGATATTTATCTTTTAGTGGCATCCTTTCACACCTTTCTACATTAGTTAAAGCTCAATCAACTTACAAGTATATAATACAATATATAAATATAAAAGTCAATAGAAAGAGACTATTTTTTGATAATGTTAAGCATAAGGAAAGCGCATCCCTAACGGGCTGCGCTTTTAAAGTCTAGTATGTTGATTTTTTAACTTTGTAGGGATGCTGTGTTTAAGTTTCGTTTATTTATTTCTTTTTCTAATCCATTTATTACAGTATAAGGACTTAAAATAACTAAATTAAGTAGTTTATCAGCAATAGATTTATCAAATAATTTATATGCTTTGATAACCTTTGAACTATTTTTAGTTGATGGGAGACAGTTAATAAGTTTAATAAGTGTACTATCATCTATTTCTTTAATATATTTGTTAAACCAAGCTTCATTGCTATCAATTTCATTAAATAATTCTTCCAAATTTTTCATATCAAAAACTCCTTTAATTAATACTAGTGATGAATTAGTTTTGTAAGCCTTAATCAACTTACATATATATGATACAATGTATAAATATAAAAGTCAATAAAAGGAGAAATAAAAAATCCCCTTAACTCTGTTAAAAGGGGATCATTGTATTAATCAACTTTTATATCATAAGACTTGCAAATAGTTTTATATGCACTAATAAATTTCAGATTAAGAAAATGACTTTGTTTAACGTCATTAGAATAAGATTCAAGGGATATTAACTGAATAGGATTGTAGCAAAATTTAAACTCGCATTTTTCAATATAACGATCAAAAATTATATCAGCTATCATGTATCCATCATTGTTATCACACTGATTAGCAAAATCATTTTGGTTAGCATGAAAAGCAAGTTCTAATGAAGAAATATTATTCTGATAAGGTGATTCTATTTGATTTTTTAAATTGTATTCTGTTTTATCAAAATCAAGCGGAATATTATTACAACCAGAACTAGTATTGCCTAACCAAGAATATAGATTACGAGCTAGAACTGGAAATTTTATATTCAAATTATTTTTTAAAAAGGTATCAATTTCAGGATAATTATTGTGATCCATTATGTTGTTACTATCAAGATCATAGTGCCACGGAAAATTAATAATAAGGTTTAAAGCATCCATAAGCATTGTACGACCATAACCCCACTGATAATGCAATACAGTTCCAATTAATAAATTATCCTTTTTATCTTTTACTTGAATTAATAATTGTGTTCTCTCTCCCATACCAAAAACTCCTTTAATTAATACTAGTGATGAATTAGTTTTGTAAGCCTTAATCAA
>ERZ778511.1430-NODE-1430-length-16294-cov-4.206355_pt1 | contig 16294 bp, 15 predicted proteins | sample MGYA00510347_ERZ778511 | MGnify/ENA primary metagenome ERZ778511 (study PRJEB29527, sample SAMN07138967) | mouse gut metagenome | material: feces | host: mouse | place: China:Nanjing | collected 2016-01-25 ...
TGTGGCTCTGCACAGTTCCCTGTAGGCAATGCAGGAAATCACCAGCAAAGCAGCCGCAAGCCATGTACCGCCGGCCAGCAACGCCGCCACGGCGAGTATCATCACGGCAGCGCCGCTTACAATCCTCTTTCCCATGTCAGGCCTCCTTTACGCCGCCATAACGTCTCTCTCTCGTATTGTATGCTTCTATGGCCTTTCCCAATTCCCCTTCGTCAAAATCCGGCCAGGGTACCGGTGTAATATAAAATTCCGTATAGGCGAGCTGCCAGGGCAGAAAGTTCGATATACGCTGTTCTCCACAGGTCCGGATCAGCAGGTCCGGATCAGGGATTCCGGCAGTATCCAGATGGCAGGACACCGTTTCTTCCGAAATGTCCTCCGGGCGCAGACTCCCGTCCTCCACCGCTCTGACAATCTTCTGTACGGCCCGCCGGATCTCATCCCTGCCGCCATAATTGATGGCAATCTGAAAATGCAGACCATCGTTATCCCTGGTGGCTTCCTCCAGTTCTGCTATCCGCTTCCTGATGTCTTCCGCCAGTCCGGTCTTGTCCCCGATCACCCGCACACACATCCGGTTTTTCTCTGCCGTTTTCAGGCAGGTTTTCATATAGTTGCGCAGAAGTTTCATCAACGCGTCCACTTCGTCTTTCGGCCTGTTCCAGTTTTCCGTGGAAAAAGCATACACCGTCAGGTAGTTGATGCCCATTTTATAAGCCTTCTCGCAGATCAGTTCCACCTGTTTGGCGCCCTGTACATGTCCATAATTTCTGGGCATATTCCTGCGCTTTGCCCACCTGCCGTTTCCGTCCAGTATGATTGCTACGTGATTCGGTATGTTCATGTGATCATCCTCTTTTCACAGAAAGGGGAGGCGCATCTGAAAAACGGCGCCTACCCCTTAGTCTTTCGTAAGTACTGTATTTCTATACGGTCAGAATATCTTTCGACTTCTCTTCCACAGCTTTATCTATCTCTTTGACAAACCGATCCGTCAGCTTCTGCAGCTCCTCTTCAAGCTGTTTGATCTCGTCCTCGGAAACTTCTGTTTTGGCAAGTTTCTTAAAGGAATCATTCCCGTCACGGCGGATATTGCGGACCGCGACCTTGCTCTCTTCCCCTTTTTTCTTGATTTCCTTAACCAGATCTCTTCTTCGCTCTTCTGTCAGTTCCGGAAATACCAGACGGATCACAGAGCCGTCATTGGTGGGATTGATACCGAGATCCGAAGTCTGAATCGCTTTCTCAATCGCTTTCAACAAATTCTTTTCCCAGGGGGCAATCTGAATCATCCTGGCCTCTGGTACGGAGATATTGCCTACCTGCTGAATCGGTGTGGGCGTTCCATAATAATCTACTCTGATCTTGTCAAGCACATGGGGATTGGCCCTGCCAGCCCGAATCGTCGCAAAATCCGACAGCAGGAAATCATAGGCCTTCTGCATCTTGCCTTCCAGTTTTTTAATTCTTTCATCCATAGCCGTTCCTCCCGTTTAAACCGTAACTTTTGTTCCGTGAAATGTCCCTTTCACAGTATTGACAATGCTGTTTTCTTCATTCAGTCCAAACACCCACATGGGCATCCTGTTATCCCGTGCCAGAATGGAAGCGGTCATATCCACAACCTGCAGATTTTTCTCGATCACTTCCCCGATGGAAACTTCCTCATACCTTGTGGCAGCCGGATTGGTCCGTGGGTCATCATTGTATACACCGTCAACTGCCTTGGCCAGCAAAATTACATCCGCCTCTACTTCCACCGCCCGCAGTACCACGCCCGTATCCGTGGAAAAATAGGGATGTCCCGTTCCGCCTGCAAAGAATACCACCCTGCCCTGCTCAAAAGCGCCGACCGCACGGTCTTTGGAAAAAAGTTCCGTAAAAGAGCCGCAGGCAAAGGGGGTCAGTATGTTGGTTTTCATACCGGTACTGCGGAAAATTTCTGATACATAAATACAGTTCATCACTGTGGCAAGCATACCGATCTGGTCCGCTTTGGTCCGGTCTATATTTTCGCTGGAACGTCCTCTCCAGAAATTGCCGCCTCCAATGACAATTCCCACCTGGATCCCATCGTCTGTCAGCTCTTTCACCTGCAGGGCCACTTTCTTAACAGTGGGTTCGTCAAAGCCGGTTTTTTTATCTCCTGCCAGCGCTTCTCCGCTGAGTTTCAATAACAGTCTCTGCATATGACTTTCCCTCATTACTTAAACGCTTCAAAGAAGGATGTAGGATTCACATCTGCATAGCACAGTGAACACATACCCTCGATGACCGCGCCATTGTTAATCTGTACGGATTTGGATTTGATATTGCCCATTACGATGGCTGTGGTATCCAGAATCACCGGACCCTGCACATCAATATCACCCTTTACCGCACCTGCAACAACGGCGCTGTTGGCATAAATATTCCCGATGATGACAGAACTCTGTCCGATCTTCACGCTGCCTTCACTTGTAATCTCACCTGTAATCCGGGCATTTTCCGCATACACTTCCATGGCTTTGGAATTGCCCACAATGGTTCCCGATATATTTAATTTGCCCCAGATATCGATATTGCCCTGTACCGTTCCCACTACATCCATGGAACCGTCGGAAGTCATATCGCCGACAATTTTCATCCCTGCCGTTACCACTGCCACTTCGTCACTGATCACCCGCTCCGGTTCAGCAGCTTCTTCTTCCGCCGCCGCTTCTTCCGTGACAGCTTCTGCTTCTGCCTCTTCCACTGTCTCCATAGGTTCCACCGCTGTCATTTCCTCTGCTGCGGCAGTCTCTGCCGCTGTCATCTCTACCATTGATTCTTCCATTGCCATTGCCTCTTCCGCTAATATGTTTGTATTTGTTTCTGTTACAGTTTCCTCTGTCATGACAGGGCCGGTTTCCGCCACCGGTTCAGCAGCCGGCGCTTCCTGGGCCGGAACAGGCGCCGCCGGGATATCGGCTGCAGCCCCCATCTCACTTCCCACACCGATGTCCCCTGTCAAAGATGCAGCGGCTGTTTCCGCCATACCGGGCTCAGGTACGGCAACCGTCTCTGCTGTCACTGCTGCCGACACAGCAACCGTTTCCACTGCCACTTCCGGCGCGGTTTCCTTCAGGTCCGCCCATGCCATTCCTTTCGCCGCAGACAGAGTTTCTGTCTGCTCCACTGCCGACCCGAAAGCCATCTCTTCCGGTGCTTCGTTTTCATCCAGGTTTTCAAGCATTGAATTCAGCTTTTCCGTCATATCCTCTTTTATTGTCATATCTTCATCCGAAGATGCATCTGCCCAGCTTTCATCCGCCCAGTTTTCTTTCTCCGCCCAGATTTCCTCTTCTGATGCGAATTCATCCTCTGCAGGAACCAGCTCCCTGGCAGTCTCCATCACCGACCGGGCCGTCTCCGGTTTCCCGCCTTCTTCTTCCGGAATCAGTTCATTCACCGCCTGCGATAAATCCTCTTTCAAGTCCGTAAAAAAACCCATTTTTATATCCTCCATTTCTTTGATTCCTGTTATGATTTTGTCTTTCCATGCTGTACCGGGACTGTTTCATCCGTAATCGGAACAATCACCGTATCTTCCATTTCCAGTATTGTCTCTATAATCTTTGGCAATGCCTGTACCGTTGTTTTTTTATCCGCCGCATCGTGAAGCAGTATCACAGCTTCTCCATAGTTCTCCAGATCCGAAGTACAGTTTTTGACAATCTGCTCATAACCCGGATGGCCGGTGGCGTCACCGCTGGATATATTCCAGTCATACCACACTATGCCGATTTCATTCAGGTAATCTTTCAATTCCTGCATGTCCGCTGTGCTCACACGATTGCTGCTGCCTCCGGGGAAACGGTATATTTCCGGATGTACGCCGGTCACCTTGTACAGATAATCCTGTAGTATATTCACATCCCATATAAAGGCTTCCCTGGACGCATAAATTTCCTGATACACATGGCTGTAAGAATGCATCCCCAGCGTATGTCCCTCTTCCACAATCCTGCGGCAGGCTTCCTCATATGGTTCTTTTCCCTTTCCCACTACAAAAAAAGTGGCTTTTACATCATATTCCTTCAGAATGTCCAGAATTTCATCCGTGTAAATACTGGGACCGTCATCAAAAGTCAGATATACCTTTCTGATCGTTGACGGGGCTGCCGGCCGGGGGTCTTCCGACTTCTCTGCCTGTTCTTCCCAGGCCCTGATACCGTCCTCCTCGGTCAGTATCTCAGGCTCTGCATCCCTTGCGGCCTTTGCCTGCATCTCCGCCACCGCCGTCTCCAACTGTGCCGCTTCATTTTCCAGCGCTTTCACCTGTTCCTTCAGAGAACTGACACGGACACCCAGATATATACTCACTGTCGTCGGTATCAAAATAGCCGCCAGCAGGCTGGCAACAATCAGCTTCTTTAAGACCCATACCCGCCGTTTTCTCTTGCTGCTGGTTACATCTGACATAAATAAACAAACTCCCTTTTGATTGTATCACACAATATAGCGGGAGGAAAGTACCAATTTAATGAGAATATGCTTACCGTCACCCCGCCATATGCTTCGTAATACCCGTATGGAACAAGTATAGCATTATTTATGTGAATCAGCAAGAAAGACATCGTATTTTGTCAGTTTTTGACAGGAAAAAGAAAAATACCCCAGGGAACCATTCCGTTCCCCAGGGCATTCCACGCATCATAAGTCATCCGGTGACAATTCTTTTTTTGCTCTTTTTGCTTTCTTTTTTGCTTTTTTGTCCTTACTCCGTTTATGTATAATCATGTAGAACGTCGGAAGCAGGATCAGTGTCAGTATTGTAGAAGCTGTCAGACCGCCTACGATGACCACTGCCATACCCTGGGTCATCTCACCATTTTTGCCCACCCCTACAGCCATGGGAATCATGGAAAGTATGGTGGTTAAAGTGGTCATCAGAATCGGACGCAGACGGGACTTGCCCGTTTCAATCAGCGCTTCTTCCGTACTCATGGTTTTACGCAGCATATTGGTATAGTCCACATAGAGAATACCATTATTTACAACGATACCAATGAGCATCAAAAATCCCATCAGAGACACCATGCTCACGCTGCACCGGGTAATCAGCAGAAGTACGATGGAACCGATCAGCGAAAAGGGAATACAGAACATAACCATGCCCGAATAACGCAGGTTTTCAAACTGAATGGCCATAACAATATATACCAGCAGAATCGCCGTAATAATGGCGCTAATCAGGGAACCGAATTCTTCCTGCATCATTTCATCCATCGTATTGGTCACCTGCTGCACGCCTTCCGGCAAAATCGTCTGCTCCATCTGTTGGCGGATGGTCTCCTGCGCCGTAAATTTGGCATCCGCTTCCAGAGTGGCCGTGACGCTGGCCATATAACTGCCGTCCTTCCGGCTGATGGTCTGGGGCGAATCTGTATAAACAATCTCCGCAATATCCGACAGAGGGACTGCTGCGCCTCTGGTGTTGGTCAGCGTAATTCCAAATACATCATTGACCGTGGGATATTCATCCGCGGGATACTCCACTTTCACCGTATATTTACTGTCGTCAATCATGACGTCCATGGCATCGGATCCGCTCATCATGGAGTAAATCATGCCGCTGGCCATCTGGGGCGTCATCCCCGCCGCCGCTGCCTTAATCGGATCAATGACGATTTCCGCTTTGGTTGCCGCATCCGCAAAGGAGGAAGTGGCACTGATGACTCCGTCCGCCTTTACCACTGCATTTGATACGATACGACAGGCCTCTTTTATCTTTTCCAGATCGTTCCCTTCCAGGGAAACATCATAGCTATTGCCGCCTCCCATGGAACTCATACCCATGGTGGAAGAAGAAGCCACGCTGATTTCGCAGCTGTCCTTATAGCCGTCCAGCGTTTTTGTCCACTCATCCACGATTTCCGAAGTGCCCAGCCGGCAGTCGTCCGCCACATACGCCTGAATCGTGCCGCTGGCAGAGGACTCTGTCACCATGGCGCTGTAATCGCTGATATAGGGGCTTTCCTCCACAAACTGCTCCAGTTCCCGGACTTTTGCATCCACAGTCTCCAGATTGGTGCCCGGACGGAATTCCACCGAAACGGTTACCTGCCCTTCGTCTGTCTGTCCCATCAGCTCCATATTGACAAACCTGAACAGAAAAACGGAAATTATAAATATCCCTATGGCAGTCACAGATACCAACAATTTCCGGTGCAGCGCTTTGCGCAAAACAGCCGCATACCGCTCACCCACTGCATCCAGAAACCGGTTGACTTTCGTATCCCTCTTTTCCACCGGCTTATACTGAGAGAAACACAGCGGAACCAGTGTCACGGCGGACACCAGGGATGCAATCAGGGCAAACACAATGGTATAGCCCAACTGCCCGAACATCTGCCCGGACATCCCCTTCATCATGGCCAGGGGCAGATATACCACAATGGTGGTGATGGTGGAAGCCACAATGGAAGCCATAACCGTTTTGGTCGCCTCATAGGCCGCATCCATAAAGCTCATGCCCTCTTCCTTTTTCCGGAAACACATCTCAATGACCACAATGGCATTGTCCACCATCATACCGATGCCGATTACAAGGGCCCCCATGGTAATCATGTTCAGGGAAAAGCCCATGAATTTCATTAAAAGGAATGTTACCAGCAGTGATACCGGCATGGAACTGCCCACAATCAGGCTGCCCTTGAAATCCCCGAAAAAGATAAACAGAACCAGCATGGTGATCACAATGCCCACCACCAGCGTCTGTGCAATGGAAACCAGGGAGTCAATGATGGTTTCGCTGCTGTCATAGACCGACTTGATCGTAATATCGGGATTTTCCGCATTCAGGCGGTCCACCACCTTCATCACTTTGCCCGACAGAGTGACGGCACTGGAACTTTGTATTTTGGAAATACCGATGCTGACATTGTCCGATCCGTTATACCGGCTATAGCTGGAAGGCTCTGCCACCGCGTAATGTACATTGGCAATATCCGACAGATGGATCACATTGCCGGAGGCCGTGGTAATGGGGATGGTGGCAATCTCCGACGGCGTTTTATATTCTGTGGTGGAGCTGATATTCAGGTTCTGATTTCCGTATTCCGCCGTTCCCGCGGGGATGGTATAGTTGGCTGCCGCCACCGTCTGGGCAACCGTGGAAATGTCCAGTTTATACTGCTGCATCAGTTCCGGCACCAGTTCCACACTTATGTATTCGCTGTCACCGCCGGAAATTGAGAGATCCGCCACATCGCTGATCTTTTCCAGCTCCGGCTGCACCGTTTCTTCCACATAGCTCAGTACATCCACGCCCTCTTCTTTCGAGTCCACGGAAAGGGTCATCACATCCTGGGCATTCATATCCATGGCGATGATGGTAGGATCGTCTGCGTCCTCCGGCAGGCTCCGCTTCACCCGCTCCACGGCCTCCTGCATATCAATAAAGGCATCGTCCATATCCGTGCCGTATTCAAAGGAGAACATAACCATGGACATATTCTCCATGGAGGAGGAATATACGTTCTCCAAACCTGCCAGTGTACCCAGTTCATCTTCTATCTCTTTTGTCACCAGCCGTTCCACATCTTCCGGCCCCGCCTGTGGATAGGTGGTTATCACCAGCATAACCGGCATATCCATATCCGGGATCAGCTGAAGGTTCATGCCCATAATGGAATTGATACCGAATATAATCAAAGACGCGACGATTACCATGGCGGCAACGGGCCGCTGCAGTACTGTTTTTGTCAATTTGCTCATCCGCTGCTTCTCCTTTTACTGTGCCAGGCCCGGCTGCGTAATTCTTGTTTCTATTTCATGGTTCAGTCTCTGTGTATCCGTCAGTTCCGATACGGAGGCTTCCTCCAGTTCTTCTGTCTCAGAGCCGGCATTTGTGTCCTGAGGCTGGCCGGCTCCGCCTGTTTCTTCTTTTATTTTCACGTCCGAGCCGTCCTTTAACTGGGAAGCCCATGTGGTAATGACCCGGCTGTCCATTGTCAGGCCGGACTTTACTTCCACATTTTCATTGTTGGTAATCCCCGTTTCAATGGGGGTTTTCACAGCCTTACCGGCTTCCATACAATACACATACGCCTGCTCGCTCTCGTAGTACACGCTGTCCACCGGAATGGTCATCACATTTTCCGCTTTCTGTGTAGCCAGGGTGATTTTCACACTGGTACCCGTAATCAGTTCACCGGATCCGCTGTCCAGCTGCGCCTTCACTTTAAACAGGCCGCTGGCCGCATCTGCCACACCGGCATTTTCGGAAATGTGCGCCTTATATTCCACACCGTTCCGCTCCACACGGATCTCCTGGCCTTCCGTCAACGCTTTCATTACGGTTTCCGCCACATAGAAGGTAATCCCCACGGCATCGTCGGGGGTAATCACATATGCCGCCGAACCCTGCGCCGCCATATTGTTCACCGTAATATGCTTCTGTGTCACCACGCCGGAAACCGGTGAGGACACCTTTGTATAATCCAGTTGAAGCTGTGCTGCTTCCACCCCTGCCCTGGCCTGCTTCACTCCTGCCTGGGCCTGCTTTACCCCTGCCTGGGCCTGGGTTACGCCCGCCTGGGCCTGGGTCAGTCCGCTCTGCGCCGAAATCACGCCCGCATTGGAACCTGCCAGTTGATAATTGGCTCCCGCAATGACAACCGCCTTTGTATACAATTCATAATCTTCCAGCATCTTCTCTGCCAGACGCAGTCCGTCCTCGGCGGACAGCACATTGTTCTTCGCCGTCTCCTTGCCCACTGCCGCCTGGAACTGGGCCAGACGCGCGGAATCCTTATTCCCATCCAGAGTGCTCCTGGATGAACGCAATGTATCCTCCTGGGACTGTGCGGCGTTGATCATCACACCCAGATCATAGCCGGTCTTTACGCCGACCATCTTTTCCAGATACAGATTGGCCGCATCCTGCGCCGTGGAAGCGCCGCTCGTATCAATTCCCATATTCCCTACGGCCGCTATGGCATCGGCATCACTCAGATCCTGAATTTCATCGTACCGTTTCTTCACCTGTTCAAGCTGCCCCACATATTTTTTCATGTGGTTGGCACTGTCTTTGAGGTCGTCCAGGCTGTCTTCCAGATCTTCGTAGGCGTCTCTTGCCAGCCCGAACTGTTCGGCTGCCAGGGCTTCATTTTCCTGGGCCGCTTTCAATGCATATTTGGCGCTGGCCACCGCGTTTTCCAGCTGCATTTCGTTGGTCTCCACCTGTCCCAGAGATTGTTTGATCTGTTCCTGGGTATAGAGCAGGTTCAACTCCTGCAGGGATACGTTGGCATTGGCATTGGCCACCGAAGCGCCGGCGCTGGCCACCGAAGCATTGGCACTGGCCACCGAAGCATTGGCACTCTCCAGGCTTGCCTGCGCCTGGGACATGCTGATTTGCGCACTGGTATCGTCGATCGTAAACAACAGATCTCCGGCATTGACCCGATCCCCTTCTTCAAAATAAGCGCCCGTGACGTCACCGCCTGCTTTGACCATCACGGTAATGGCATCCTCTGATTCCACACTGCCTATAAAGTCACCGTCCAGTTCTATACTCTCCATCACAGGTATGGCTGTCTCCACCAGAATAGAAGTATCCTTTTCTGCTCCCGCTTCTCCCGGTCCGCCTTCGGCACCGCCCGGCCCGCCGCACCCGCCCAGCACAAGGCTCGAAGAAATCATCGCCGTACAGGCAAAAGCCACTGCGCGGGAAACTTTCCTTTTTACTCTGCATTCCATCACATTTCTTTTTTCCATCTGCCTACTCCTCTTTTCTATCCTGATCTATATTGCGCAAAATCTGTGTGAGACATTTCGCCAAACACTGCAGTTCTTCTTTCGTGATTCCCTGAAAGAGACGTTCATTTTCCTGTGCAACCCGGTCTTCCACCAGTCTGTACAGCTTTTCCACATCCGATTTGATACAGATCTGCTTATTCCGCTTATCCAGGCTCCCCGGTTTCCTTTCAATAAAGTCCTTTTTCTCCAGTCTTCTGAGGATACCTGACATCGTCGGATTGCTGACCCGGAAACGCTGCTCCAGTTCTTTTGCGGTAATTTCCCTGTCTTTTTTGCGCTGTTCACGCAATATGTAAATTAAAACCTGTACCTGTGAGATTGTCAGTCCCACCCGCTCCAGTTCCCGGTCAAAACGATTCTTCATCAGCTTGTCAATCAGGCCCATAGTCGCCATAATACGCATCCGGACATCATCAACCGCATCCAGGTTCCTGTCAATGGCCCCCCCGTCCTCCAGACTGCAAATATCCATATGATGTAACTTTAAAAACTCGTCCTGAAACTCAAGCACTGCCCCGTTCCTCCCCCGTCGTCGTAGAACAAAAGTGCGCTTCGCACACTCTCGCGTCCAAATTTTCCAGAAAGCGCAGCTTTTGTTCCGTGCGCGAAGCTGCGCATCCCTTTTGTTTCATAGGACGCACTTTCCTATGAAAGAACAAAATATCCATAGCACGCTATGTATTTTATACTTCTTCTATACTTATGTCAATTCCTTTTGCAGGATTTATATTTTTTTAACAAAGCCTTAATAATTTGCACCCTGCCACGCCAAAAGGCTTTGGCCTCTGTGAATATACCTGATTTGCCATCTGACAGCATACACGCATATCCATCCGGGCCAAAGCCTCCAAATTATGTCACCTGCCCGGCGGAATATCCGCCGGGAAAAATATCCCCCGTCAAAAATCCTGTGTTTCAAAATCCGTACCGCAGTGACCTTTGCAATGCTGACAGTCACAACCACACTGAAGGGATTTTCCGTTCCTTTTGTCACGTATCATATTTCTGATAATATATGCCACAATGGCCGCCAATACCATACCTGTAACAACAGTTCCCATTGTCCTCACTCCCGTCCTGTCTTATTTTACTTCCGTCAGTTTATTTTGCCAATACATTTCTATGTATCCGCAGATCCGGATATCTCTTTTCCTGCGCAGGACGCAGCAACAGATAGGCAAAACCTCCCATCAGGACAAAGGCTGCCGCTGTGCCCACACCGAACACGCCGGTTGTAATGAGCATACTGATCTGATAGATACATAACGCCACCACATATGCCAGCAAACACTGATAACCAATGGCAAACCAAAACCATCTGATATTGTTCATCTCCCGTTTGATAGCGCCCATGGCGGCAAAGCAGGGGGCACAGAGCAAATTAAATATAAGGAAGGAATAAGCCGATGCCGCTGACATGCTGCCGGCCAGTACACGCCAATATTCTCCCCCGTCCTCTGCAACTTCCGCAAATCCGAACAATATGCCAAATGTTCCCACCACGTTTTCTTTTGCAACCAGCCCCGTAATGACTGCCACCGATGATCTCCAGTCTCCAAAGCCCAGCGGAATAAATATCCACCCAAACAGACTGCCGATAAAGGCCAATATACTGTGATCTATCTCCAGGGCATCCAGCATTCTGAATTGTCCGTCCACCCATCCGAAATAGGTGGCAAACCAGATGATCACGGTAGATACCAGAATAATGGTTCCCGCTTTTCTGATAAAGGACCAGCCCCTCTCCCACATACTCCGCAGCACATTGCCTGCTACAGGCATATGGTAAGCAGGCAGTTCCATAACAAAGGGCGCAGGATCCCCCGCAAACATGTTTGTTTTCTTTAACAGAATGCCGGAGCAGACAATGGCACAGATACCTGCAAAATATGCACTGGGGCTGACCCACCATGCACCGTCAAACAATGCGCCTGCAATCAGGGCAATGATCGGCAGCTTTGCGCCGCAGGGAATAAATGTGGTCGTTATAATTGTCATTTTCCGGTCCCGGTCGCTTTCAATGGTTCTGGAAGCCATAATGCCAGGCACACCGCATCCCGTACCGATGAGCATGGGGATAAAAGATTTTCCGGAAAGGCCAAACCGCCGGAATACCCGGTCCATAATAAACGCCACACGCGCCATATATCCGCAGGATTCCAGAAAGGCGAGAAACAGAAAGAGTACCAGCATCTGCGGCACAAATCCCAGCACCGCGCCAACGCCTGCCACAATGCCATCCAGTATCAGCCCCTGCAGCCACCCCGCACAGCCAATGGCAGAGAGTGCGCCTTCCACCAGCACAGGAATCCCCGGTACTTCCACCAATCCTGCCAGACGAAATCCTTCGCCGAACACGCCGTCATTCACCCAATCCGTGGCCCAGCTGCCCACCGTCGTAACCGATACATAATAAACCAGAAACATAACTGCCGCAAATATGGGCAGTGCCAGCCATCGGTTGGTTACAAATCTGTCTATCCGATCTGAAACTGTCAGTGTCTCACTGCCGCCTCCCTGAATGTTTTCACAATCCGGTTTCCTGTAACATACCTGTACAACGGAAGAAATATATTCATACCGTTCATTGGCTATAATGCTTTCAGCATCGTCATCAAACGCTTCCTCCAGCGCCCCGGTCTCACCGGAAACATCCGGCAAAGCCTCCAGCCAGCCAGCGATTTGACTGTCTTTTTCAAGCAATTTCACGGCAAAGAAACGTTTCCGTTCCTGCAAAATACCATCGCCCAGCTTCTGTTCCACCTGACGGACAGCGCGTTCCACTGCCTCCCCAAATGTACAGGCACAGACTGCCGTCGTCCCTTGCCGTGCCAGCCGAACCGCCCATTCGGCAGCTTCACCGACGCCCGTCCCCCTCAGTGCAGAAATTTCCACCACATCACAACCCAGTTTCTGACTCAGCTCATCAGTCCAAATCCTGCTTCCGCTTTTTTCCACAATATCCATCATATTCACAGCGACAATCATCGGAATCCCCAATTCCATAAGCTGTGTGGTGAGATACAGGTTCCTCTCCAGATTGGTGCCGTCCACCAGATTCAAAATCACATCCGGATGTTCTCCAAGCAGATAATTTCTTGCCACCACTTCCTCCGGGGTATAGGGTGACAGGGAATAAATACCCGGAAGATCTGTAACGACTACATCCTGATATCCTTTTAATTTCCCTTCTTTCTTTTCAACAGTCACCCCCGGCCAGTTTCCCACAAACTGGTTGGATCCGGTGAGTGCATTAAACAGTGTTGTTTTCCCGCAGTTGGGATTGCCCGCCAGGGCAATTTTTATCGCCATAACCTTCTCCTTCTTTTCTGATGCTTTATTCTATTGGTTACTTTTTTCTCATTGTACTTTGTTGCAACTATCATTTGTAAGTTTTCACTAACTACTGTATAAAAAAAATTCTCTGCCTGAAAAGTTCCCCCGGACAGCGTTTATTCCACCTCAATCATCTCTGCATCCCGCTTTCGCAGAGACAGCTCATACCCGCGTACCCTGACCTCTATGGGATCGCCCAGAGGCGCCACCTTGCGCACATACACCGCAGTCCCCTTTGTAATCCCCATATCCATAATCCTTCTCTTCACCGGCCCTTCCCCATTCAACCGTTTCACCGTGGCAGTCTGGCCGCATCCCACTTCTTTTAACGTTTTCATCATACATTTCTCCCTGTCATAACAATGGCAAACAGATCGGCCCATACAGGCCGGTATATTTACTGCACCAAAATTTTATTCGCCATATCCTTCCCAATGGCAATCCTTGCATTCTTTACATTTACAATGATATTTCCGCTCATCTCTGACACAACCGTCACCACACAGCCTGCCGTAAAGCCAAGATTCTCCAGAAATCTCCTGGTGTCTTCTCTGCCGCCTACTTTTTTAATCGTGCCAGGCTCCCCGGCTTTCATCCATGTCAATGGCATGATGCAATCCCCCTTCCAAAGTATTGTTATCCTTTTCGATTAGTATATACTAACTATTATTAGATGTCAACAACTAAATTATTTTTTATGAAACACATATATGGAAACCCGCCACAAAATATGTTATAATCGACAGAAATCACTGCCAGGGAGATAAAAACAATGAGTTACAATGAATCTGCTGAAAATTATCTGGAAACCATACTTATTCTCAGTAAAACACTGCCCGTTGTCCGCTCTGTGGATGTGGCAACAAAGCTGAACTTCAAAAAGTCCAGTGTCAGCGTCGCCATGAAACATCTGCGGGAAAAAAATCACATCACTGTCACCGAAGCGGGATTTATCTATCTCACCGATGCAGGCAGAGAAATCGCAGAAATGATTTATGAACGGCATGAATTCATTACTTCCTGGCTCACTTCTCTGGGTGTGGCGCCGGATATTGCCGCTGAGGACGCATGCAAAATGGAACATATTCTCAGCAGGGAGAGTTTTGAAGCCATCAAAACATATGTAGACAGCAAACAGAATGCATAGAACGGATTCTGATCCATACAAGCCTGCATTGACCTGGAAATCTTTGCGCAAACAGGCGGAAAACTCCCATTGTAACGATTTTTCAGTTTGTTCATATAGTGAATAATAAACAGCTTTAGGAGCGTTTTTTGTTGAACGAACACTATCCTTTTGTCAATCCGCCGCTTCCCTATGCCTATGACTCCATGGAACCTTTTATCAGCAGGAAAACCATGGAACTCCATCGCAACGGGTATTTGCAGACCTATATCAACGATTTGAATCAGGTGCTTGTGGATTACCCGGAATATCAGGAATTTTCTCTGGAGCAGCTTATCTGTTATGCGGACAGTATGCCCACCCATATACGCAGTTCCATCCTGCACAATGCAGGCGGAGCCTACAATCATATTTTCTACTTTTCCACCCTGAAAAAAAATGATAACAGGCCCCCTTCCGGAAGTCTGGCTGATTTGATTGAATGGCAGTTTGGCTGTTTTGAAAACTTCCGGGATCTGTTTACCGCCGCGGCTCTGTCCGTATTCGGTTCCGGCTATGCCTGGCTGGTACTTGACAGCGACGGCAAACTGGCATTCCGAACCACCGACAATCAGGGGACATTGCTTTCTTCCAAAGACCAGCCCATTGTCAGCATTGACGTATGGGAACATGCCTATTATCTGCAATATTACAATATGCGGAAAAATTATATAGACGACTGGTTTTCCGTAATCAACTGGGAACAGGCGGAAAAGAACTTTTCCGGAACATAACAGGTAAAATGCCGGCCCGTCTTTTCATATACAGTAAAAGCCCCTGAAAACAAAGTTTCCAGGGACTTTATCTCTTTTCGTCTGTTTATCCTTTTTCATGGGACCGGTTAAATACCATAATCAATCACGCCTCCCACCGCAGCTCTCTGTTCCGGTTTGATGGCATCCCAGTCCACATCCCGGATCTTTTCCAGCAAACCATCGGCGGTATCGGCTGTCACCATAGTACGCTTTACGGTATACTCACCGGTCTTGTGCAACCGCTCTTCTTCCGCCTTTTTCGCTTCTGCTTTCTTGGCTTTGGCAGCCTCTTCTTTCTTATTCGCTCTGGATTTTTCAATCCGTTCTTTCTGCTTTTCACCGGATTTCTCCAGCTCTGCAAAGTAAGAAGCGTTGCCGTCTTTGCCGATTGTGATACCCATACGTGTTACCGTATCGTCTTCGCCCAGTTCTGCTTTCATATCGGCCAGTTTTGCGGTGGCATCCTCAATCATACCCGTATATTTCTTTTCCGCATCCTGATCGGCTGCCATCTCTTCCAGCACTTCCGGCTCCAGCAACACACTGTATTCCTTTGTCCCGCCGGCCAGATACTGCTGTGCTTCCTCTTCACTGTCATAGTTGGCAATGATAAAATCCATATTGCCATATTTTTTCTTCAGACGTCCCAGCAGATCCTTTGCATCATCGCTTAACGCCGACGGCTTTGCGCTGCTGTCAGATACACCTCCAGCCTTCTTTGCACTGCCTTCCGCGCTTCCGGCGCCGGCCTTTTCATTGGCCATGGCATATGACGCAGTATTGTTATAACTGTTGTGGTACACCTGATAATTGTTGATTCCATTCATGTCGCATATCCTCCCTGATATGATTGTTATATTCCTGCCGGCAGCCCGCCGCAGGGTCTCCGGGTTTCTGGTGTCCGATCCTTTCAGGCACCGGTTTCTTCAGGATTTCCGGTTTCGCTGCCGCCGGACACTGCCGTCTCACCGGCAGTATCGTCTTCTCTCAGCAGTTTGCGCATTTTCTCTTCCATCGTCCCGCCCTCTTCTTCATCAAAGAGGGATTTGTGTTTTTTATGTTTTTTCCGGCGGCTTAACATCGCCGCCGACTTTGCCATCTGGTACAGTTCGACGCTGTATTCCATCAGCTTCTTTTCATCTCTGGGTGGAACACTGTCACCTCTGGCAATCCGGCGGGCAATTTCCATGATTTTGCCCAGATCCACCGGTGCATCGCCGGACTTCTCCTCAGCCTCCCTGTTGTCTTCTGC
>ERZ778511.1431-NODE-1431-length-16280-cov-14.923945_pt1 | contig 16280 bp, 15 predicted proteins | sample MGYA00510347_ERZ778511 | MGnify/ENA primary metagenome ERZ778511 (study PRJEB29527, sample SAMN07138967) | mouse gut metagenome | material: feces | host: mouse | place: China:Nanjing | collected 2016-01-25 ...
AAGGAAATCTTACAAAAGAAACTTGAGGAATTAACGGAAATGGTGGATGAGGATAGAAACTCTCAATGACGTTGAGAGTTTTCAAAAAATCAATTTATTATGTTAGTACAAAAATAGCAGCTGTGGCTACAGTTGCCCTGCTTGCCGTTTGTGCGTTTCCTATAAATTCGCTTTTGATTTGCAGAAAAATTATTGATTACAAGACAAGCTGTTTCCCGTTGGGAAAATGGAGAAACTATACCAAATACTGATACATTGAAACTTATCGCTGAAACTTTTAATGTATCGGTAAATTATTTGTTGGGTCATCCCACTGGACTGCCTGACGATGTAGCGGAGGCAATGGCAGAGTTTGACCGCAAGGAGGCGGCCTACCGTCTGCGTACATACCGCCACAAAGCCTACTATTCCCTTGACCGGGAGGACGGCATTGAGCACTCGACCTTATTCGTTGCTCTTTCTCCGTATGAGATTTTCGAGCGTGGGCTTCGGAACGTGGAAAAATTTTTAAAAATAATTTCTAAGGGTATAAAAAAACGGCGCAGCCCCAGACTACACCGCCCTCGTCAAAAACTGAAATCCCATCACCACAACCCCAAGCACCACCAGCACAATGCCCGTCGCCCGGTTCAGCGTCTTTGGTTCCGCCTTGTTGGCGAACACCGCCGCGATCCTCGCCCAGATAAAGGTAAAGACCACGCACAGTATCCACACCGGCCAGTCCGGCATCCCGCCTATGGCAAAGTGTGACGCCGCCCCCGTAAAGGCGGTAAACGCCATGATAAACACGCTGGTGCCCACGGCGGTCTTTAGTTCATAGTGCAGAACCGAAGTCAGAATCAAAAGCATCATCATGCCCCCGCCCGCACCGATAAAACCGCAGATAAACCCAATCATCACGCCCGCTATGAGGGACTGCACCGCCCGTTTCTTCGCCGCGACCTCCCCCATCGCTTCCTTCGTGGTCATAACGGGCTTCACGATAAACTTAATGCCGAGCAAAAAGGTCATAAACACGGAAAACCCGCCCATCGTCGCCGGCGGAACCAGACTCGCCACATAACTGCCCACCACCGTAAACGTCAGCACGCTCCCCATCATAATCAGACCGTTTCTGATATCCAGATTCTTATTCTTTCCGTAAGTGTAGGCGGACACCGCACTGGCAAGCACGTCAGACGACAAGGCGATCCCCACCGCCGTATATGCGTCCATGTGCAGGAACGTGATCAGCATGGGACTGATGACAGCCGCCGCACTCATCCCGGCAAATCCTGTCCCCAGCCCGGCGCCCATCCCCGCAAAAAAGGTCACTACAACCATCCATAACCAGTTCATAACATCTTATGCCTCAATCATTTCCAGCAGATTGTTCGTAATGTCCGCCATGTTGGAAGACACCTCTTTCGTATTCTGGGAAATATCCACATTTTCCGTCACCACACTGGAAATCTGCGTCAGCTGCTTAACCGCAAGATCCACAATGGATACGTTCTTCGCAACCATCCGGGATATCTCTTCCACATCTTTTCTGGACTGTTCGATATTCTCCACAACCAGACCAAAAGTACCCACCGTCTGTTCCGTGATGTCCTGTCCTTCCTTTACCGCCCTCAAGGAATTCGTGATCAGCTCGTTTGTCTCCTTCGCAGCCTGCGCGCTCCTCGCTGCAAGCTCTCCTACTTGAGAAGCCACCACGGCAAACCCTCTGCCCGACTCGCCCGCTCTTGCCGCCTCAATGGATGCGTTTAGGGAGAGCAGGTTAGTCTGCTCGGCAATGGAATTGATCTCGTCGATAATTTTCTCAATCTGCATGGACATATCGCTGATCTTCTGCATGGAATTCTGTAACTGCGCCATCTGCGACTGTGTCGTGACAATTTCTCCCGTAGTCGCTGCCGACGCGGCGGTAATTTCGTTGGATGCGGTCACGCTGTTGTTCAGTTCCTGCGTAAGCTGTTCCATGATCTTCTCCAGACCGGAAACCGCCTGCTCCTGCCGCTCCGTGCCATTGTAAATACTGTCCGCATTTTCCAGCGTCTTTCCCGACACCTGACCCAGCTCCCTGCACGCGTTCTTTACATTCTGGATCAGCATCCTGTTGCTCTCCACATCCTGCTCCTGCTGACTCAGCAGATTTTCATTCTCACGCATATTCTGGCAGATGCTCTCCACCATTTTGTTAATACTGGAAGAAAGCTGTTCATACTCCGGCGTGCTTTTTTCATCTATGATGATATCAAAATTACCCTCCGCAATTTCCTTCGTATCATTTGTGATATTGTTGATTCCCCGAACGATTTTGCTGTCAACCATCCTGTCAATGGTGATAAGCAGCGCCCCAAAAATGATCAGCATACTCAGGGACACGATCAGCGTCTGGTTGCGGCGCGCCGCATAGTATTCCGATGCGGGAAGGAACGTTCCAACTATCATATCACCGTTATCTTCGGCATAGTAATATCCGGATGCCCCGTTAATTTTTGCTTTGCCTTTTCCTACAAAATCCTGTGGAAATCCAACCTCTGTAGCTGCCGTGCCCACTAACGCCGTATCGGGATAGGAAAGCAGCAGCCCGCTTTCTTTGTCAATCGCATAGATAAAACCGTTTGTACCGAAATCAATATCATTGAGCACCACGGAAATGTCTGTGCCTGCCAGCGCCCTCTCCAGAACCTCCGGGCGCACACCTACCTGCACAAGTCCTTTCGCGTCCGTTCTCGCCACGCCGATGTACTGCATGATAATTCCTTCCGCGACATTTTTCTGTGGTTCCTGCACAATCTCTATGGAAGGATCATCCACAATCACCATAAAGGCATTGGACTGCTCGCCGCTCTTCATGTCAAAACCCACATAGGCGTCAATGGAGCTGCTGGTGATAATGCCCGCTTCATCAATGATATGTACCTCGTTCACCATCAGCCTGTCCCTGATCTCTAGCAGCTTTTCCTGATTATCCACAATGGAGGGCTGCGCCGCGAGCATATCGGCAAAAATCCTCGCTTTGGCGAGATTGTTCTCCCCCAGATTCTCCGTGAGCTGCGCAATGTTCTCCTCGTTTCCCGCAAGTTTTTCCCGCACGTCAGCCAGTTTGCTCTTGCTGGAAGTTGTATTGTTGTAATTGTTTGTGACAGTCTGCATAGTAAAAATAGCGATAATGGTAACCAGTAGCGCTGCAATCATGTAGATAATAAGTCTCTGTGTAAATATTTTCTTCATAATGGCCGTATCCTTTCCAGTAATTTTACACAATTATGTGACATGCGGAAGCTTCACAAAAGAGAATAAGTTTTCACACTCTGTTTTTAATTGTATACGATATTTCCATGGTTTTCAAGCACTATCACAATAAATTACCCTACGTTTACTCTCAGCTCCCTGAACCTTACAAACCGATCGTCTCCACCGCAGACATATCCCGGATCCGCCGCACCGGCCCGGTCATCGCCGCCACCGCGGAGACCACCATCACCGCCGCGATCACAAGACATTCCCAGACAGGCATGGTCCATACGTCGCCCCATCTTTCGGTAATCACCTGCCGGTACAGATAATAGTGGAGCGGCAGCCCGAGCAATAGTCCTTCCGCCAGTCCGCCTGCCAGATACGTGAGCGTCTCCGCCGCGATCATGGACTGCAACTGTCTGACACTGATGCCGATCGCCCTCATGGCGCCGTACTGCCGCATTCTCGCCGACACGCTCATTGCCATGCTGTTTACAATATTGAAAGACGCGATCATCGCAACCACCGCCAGAAACCCATAGACAAACAGGGCAAAGGAGAAATAGACTGCCCGCGCCTCTTCCACGTTGACTGTGCCCGGCGCGTCAGGCCGAAGCCCCACAAGCGCATGTTGCATAAAATCAATGCCTATGCCGAATCCCAGAAACAGAATGATACTGAAAGCAAAGGAGGACGTCAGCAAAATCAAATTTTTCCTGCTGCCCGCCGCATGGTGCAGTCCAAGCGCAGTCTCCACATGCAGCCGTCCCGTATGCGCCGCCCTCTTTGCGGCAAACACCGTATCGGCATTTCCCGAAACCGCCGTCAGCGGCGAGACCTCGGATGCTTTGCGCGCCGGCGTCCGGCTTGCCGCAAGCACCGTCAGCAGACCGATCACAATACCGAAAACTACCCCCGGCAGGCTGATGCCGAATCCCGGCATTTCCGAAAACCATCTGGGCGTCAGCGCCTGCAACATCCGGCACAGCCCCCACACCGTCACAATACTTGCAAAAAGCCCTATCGGAATCGCCTTAAGGCACCAGTATAACGCCTCCGCGCGCACATAGCGCCGCACCTGTTTTGCTGTCGCGCCCAGACACCGCATCATTCCGAAAAATGCCGTCCGGTTTGCCACGCTGCTGTTCATACTGCCAAGAATCATCATCATGCCGGAAACCCCTACCAGCACCGCCAATACAAAAGCGATCACATACAGCATCCAGATATACTGGTCGCTGCTCTGCATCATGGCGCCCATCAGTTTCGCGTTTTCACTGACTTTATCTTTGGGAATATACATCTGCCCGCATATATCCCCTATCGCCTTCTGTATCCTGCAATGGGGTACAAATTCCACATAGCAGACAAAATCCTCAGAAAGCGTCGCATCTCGAAAGCAGGACAGATAGGTGTCCGTATTCATAAAAACACCGAACGCTTCCTTTTGTAACATCATGGAAGTGTCTTCCACAACGCCGTTTATCCGAAAGGCAAGAGAGCCGCCCGGTGTCTCCACTTCCACCTCATCCCCCACAGCAAGTCCCAGCCTGCTGCACATACTTTCCGTCACAATCGCCTCCCCTGTCTCTTTCGGGAATCCACCCGAAAGCAGGGAAACGCCGGGATATATCGCAAAAAATGTCTCGTCAAATCCGCACAGGATGGTCTGTACGCCCTCCACTTTATAGTCCATATCCAGTTTATAGTTGGTCGCCGCATAGCGGACGAGAGTCTTTACCTCGGGTCTGGCGGCAAGCAGCGCCGTCTGCTCCTCATCCAGTTCCCGGAACATCACATGCCACGCGCCATCCGTCATAATCGCCAGATTTTTCTGACTCTGCAAAAACATATCCGCCATGCCGAAAATCGCAGAGATCAAAAAGACGGAGATCACAATGCACCATCTTGTCATGCGTGTCTGTCTGCGGTGTATTTTCGCTGAAACGGGAATCAGATCAAGATAATTTTTCATTGACATTCCCTCCCAGATCCTTTAATACGCCGTCACTCACCTGCATCACACGGTCCACCGACGTGATCAGATTCGGGTTGTGCGTGATCATCAGAATGGTCTGCTGAAACTGCCCGGACGCCTTCGTCAGAAGTTCCATCACGTCCTGACTGTTCTTGCGGTCCAGATTTCCCGTGGGCTCGTCCGCCAGAATCAGTTTCGGTCTTGTGATCAGCGCCCTGCCGATTGCCACTCTCTGCTGCTGCCCGCCGGAAAGCTGTCCCGGCAGGTGGCTGCGCCGTTCCTGCAGACCGAGCACATGCAGGATTTCCTCCACCCGCCCGGCGTCCGGCTTCTTATAGTCCAGCAATAAAGGGAAAATGATATTCTGCTCCACGTTGAGCTCCGGGATCAGATGAAAAGATTGAAAGATAAAGCCGATATTGCGGCGTCTGAAAATGGTGCGTTTCTCCTCCGTCATGGCGAACAGGTCCTGCCCGTCTATCAGAATCTTTCCGGCAGTCGGTTCGTCCAGCGCGCCGATGCAGTTTAAGAGGGTGCTTTTGCCGGAGCCGGATTCCCCGATCACCGCCGCGAACTCCCCCTTTTTCAGAGTAAACGAGACATGCTTTAATGCCTCCACCTTCGCCTCGCCTTTTCCGTAAGTTTTACACAGATCGTTGACTTCCATGATATCCATTGTATAGCTGTTCCTCCTTTCAAAGCTCCTGTCTTTACAAAATAATAACAGGAACAGCTTACAATCCCATGAAAGAGACCTTACAGATTCGTAAGAAAAGCAATGCTAAACACCGCCCCTTCCCCCGGCGTGCTGCTCACCGAGATCATGCCGCCCTGTCCTTCCACAATGGATTTTGCAAGGGGCAGCCCAAGACCGACGCCCTGCCTGCCCCCGTTCCTTTTGGCACGGTAAAACCGTTTAAAAATATGATGAATATCTTCCTGTGCAATGCCGCAGCCGTCGTCAGCCACCGACAGACGAAACATGGCAGGGGAACGCTCCCACGAAACCGTGACCATACCGCCTTCATCCGTATGATCCAGCGCGTTTTTGATCAGATTGGCGACCGCCTCTCTCGTCCACTGTCTGTCGCAGAAAAGCATCTGCGCCGGATCCCCTTCCGTGACAAGCCGTTTTCCTTCCGCCTGCGCCCGCACGGACAGATCCGCCGCCGCACTTGTGACCAGATCGGACGCCGCCTGCCATTCCTTCTGAAAGGCAATGCTCCCCGCATCGATCCGGCTCACCGTAAGAAGCGTCTGCACAAGCTGTTCCATCCGTTCCAGAGACTGCATGATTTTACCGGAAAACCGCTCCACCGTCTCCGCGTGATCCGGCTCCTGCGCTATGATTTCCGTGTACATATGCAAGGCGGCAAGCGGCGTCTTTAACTGATGGGAGATATCCGAGATCGTATCCCGCAGGAAAACTTTCAACTGCTGTTCTTTTCCGCCCTGTGCCCGCAGCGCCACAGCCAGCTCTTCCACCGCCGCAAATAACTGGTAAATACTGCCGTTTTCATTTTGGGGCAGATGCCGGTCAAAATCCCCCTCGGAAAACCGGGTGATAATGTCCTGCGCATGGCAGTATAACTTTTCCCTTCTTTGTAAGAAACAGGCAGTCACGCACACCAGCATGATCGATAAAAGAACCGCTGCGCCTGCGGCAATAACCGCAAACAGACGCACCGACCTGTCCACCGCCGGAAATAGCATAAAAGAGACGTCGCCGCTATGTCCCATCTGCCGCATCAAAGCAATGCCCTCTTCTGTGGACTCCGCGTTTTTGACGGCTCCGGCAATCAAAGCCGGGGAAACACCCTGCTCCACCAGAGAGGACACAAAAGTCCGCTCCCGCTCAAAGAGGATGTGCTGTGTCTCCTTCCCGTGCACCCATGACAGAAAAATGGTCAGCATGACAAACGCGCCCGCCAGACAAAGCAGACTTGTAAAGTAGTACCTCGTGCTCTTTTCCTGCATCGTATTCATATCACTCCGTCCTCTCTCCTCCATCTGTACCCGAATCCCCGCACCGTCAGCAGATGCTTCGGATCGGACGGGTCCTCCTCGATTTTCTCCCGCAGCCTGCGGATATAAACGGACAGTGTATTGTCGTCCACAAAATTGCCGTTGCCGTCCCAGAGCGCATCCAGAATCGTATTTCGCAAAACCGTCTGCCCCTCGTTTCTGACAAGCAGACAGAGCAGACGGTACTCCGCACCGGTCAGATTAAGCGGCTCACCGTTCAAAAAAGCGCCTCCCCCATATAAGTCAATGGACAGCGGTCCGGAAGTGAGAGGCTTCGTCCCGCCCGATTCACTGATCCCGCTCCGCCTGAGCAGCGCGCGTATTCTGGAACAAAGCTCCCCAAGCTTAAAAGGTTTCGTGATATAGTCGTCCGCACCGCTGTCCAGTCCCCGGATCACATGGACTTCTTCATCCATCGCAGTCAGAAAAATAATAGGTACCTGACTGCCCCGCCCCCGCACAAAACGGCACACATCCACGCCGTTTCCGTCCGGCAGGGTGACGTCCAGCAGCAGCAGACTGTACGCCTTCGATTCCAGACAGGCATACGCTGTTTTCACTGTCTGCGCCACATCTACCATATATCCTTCCCTGCCCAGAGAGTAGGTCAGCCCTTCAATCAGATCTGTATCGTCTTCCAGTAAAAGTATGGTGTGTTCCAATATCGTCCTCTCCTCGTTCCCTTAAAATCATTACTTCATTTTGCTCCCAAACACCACTTTCCGTCAAGCGATAATCTCTTTCATCCCCGCAGATTGCACACCGCCTGTTTAGAGGATTACCCGCAAAAAGCAGTAATATGATTGCAAAAAAGCGTTCCCCGGCATTCCGTCGGCAAACGCTTTTGCAACCGCTTTTTTCACTCCCCGGACCGGCAGACAGCTTTTCCGCCCATGCCGGTTATGATACCTATTTGTCAGTAAACGTGGAGTTCTGCTTCCTATATGTGTCCGTGTCCTTCTGGGCAAGCTCCTGCTCTACCTGCGCCAGCTTATTTTCCAGTTCCTTCGTTTTCTTTTCGTCCCCATCCGCCGATTGAAGCTGTTGCTCAAGCTGCTGCTTTTTCTGCTTTAATTCCCGGATTTCCCGGTCCACCTTGTCCGTATTGCCGACGCATTTCTCCTCGCCGTCGTCCGGGGCGTCCGCGTTTACTCTTGGGGATTTGTCGCCACTGTCCTTCTTCGGGTCGTTAAAGAAAACTTTCTTGTTGCCGTTTTCATCCTGCCCCACATGGTACAGACCGTTTGGTTTCTCCCCCGACTTCTCGCTGCTGATGTACTCGTCATGGGGCACTGGTTTCTGGTTCGATGCCTGCGCCTCCTTCTGCGCACTTCCAGCTCCTGCCGTCTTTTCCCCGTTCTGACTGTTTTCGGCTTTCGCAGTCTTCTCCCGTTCCGTCTGCAACCGATCCGCATAATCGGTTTTGTAGGTACTGCCGTTTACCTTGATTTCCATTGCCATATTGGTTTTCCTCCTTTTTCTCCGCAGAATGTCCGCGGTATCTTTCTTACACTGTTTTCGGCATACAAAAAGAGGATTTAACCGATTTGCCGTGGGATGCTTTCTTCGTGCTGTGGAATGACAAGCAGTACGCTTAAGAGAAAGGATGTGCCCTGCGTTTTGATGCTCATCGCGCCTTGATATTTTTCCGCTACCGCCTTGATGTTTGACAGTCCCGTCCCTCTTCCGGCAGGTCCTTTTCCGCAAAAACTGTTCTCAATTTCCAATAAAATAAAATCGCCCTGCAGACGTCCCGAGAGACGGATAAACTTTTCCGCATCGGCGCCTGCATCCCGGCAGGCATGAATCGCATTGTCCAGAGCGTTTGACAGGATAATGCCAAAGTCGATATCCCGCACCGGGCACGGGTACGGCAATAGCAAAGAGCACTCCACATCAATCCCCATACTTTTTGCAATCCCCAGCTTGTTTCCCACCAGAATATCCGCCACCGGGTTGCCTGTGCCGCAGGGCAGGGAAAGTTCCGCCGTCATATCCGCCATGTCCCCGATATAGGCAGACGCCTCCTCCGATTTCCCATTTTGCAAAAGGTCTTTCACCACCGTAATATGATTTTTAATGTCGTGGCGAAACGATTTTGTCTTTTCATAACGCGCCCGCGCTTCCTCCACATATTGATTCAAAGAGCTTTCCTCCTGCTCTAACAGCGACAGTTCCGTGCGCAGCCTGAAATTCTGGAGCAGCTTTTTATAGGCGAACATAAGGCAGAACAAACTCGCTATACCGAAAAGCTGTATCACAAACATATGATGGTGTTTAATCGGAATGCCTCTGCCGCCCGCATTCTGAATCGTCTCATTCCCGTAAATGATGGAGCAGATATATTCATCCATAAAAAAGATCATCAATGCCGGTATCAGAAACAGAAAAAGATATTGCTTTTCCGCCGTTTCAAAGGGCAAAAAGAAGCGGTACACCACACTGTAGCAGACCGCCGCCAGCGCCACCGCCGTAATGCCAAGCAAAATAGAAACCACGGCGGCTGCATTCTGATGCACTGAAAGCGTCCATGGAGACAGCATACCTGACAGAGAATTGACAATGCCCTGACAAATCTCCATAATCCCCACCGTCAGCGCCGCATAAAAAACAGCGGATTTCCAGTCGGCACGGCATGACAGTATCCCAATGGCTATGAGAAGCAACGTGTAAATCAGATATTCGGTGATACTTCCCACCGGCGAAAACAGCACCAGAGCCAGGCCGGGCAATGCAAACAGCAGGGCATAAAAAGTCCTTCCCTTTTTCTGCAAAAATCGGATAAAAAAGGAAAAGCCAAGCAGCATCTGGATGCCACCTACGGCATACCTGTTAAAAAAGTCGATGTAACTTTCCATCTCACAGCCTCCACTCCTTCATATACTGCAAAATCACCTCGGAAAACGCTTTGCTCCGCAGTCTGGAAATGGGGATTTCCTTTCCACCCTCCATATACGCCACACCGTTTTTGTAGCTTTTCAGATACTGCATATTGATCAGATAACTTCTGTGGCACCGAAAGAAACGGCTGTCCAACCTCTCTTCCAGATTTTCAATCCGGTCGTAAAAGTCAACCACCTCCGACGACGCCAGATGCAGATACACCTTTCTGTCAATAATTTCCGCACAAATAATATCGGCAAAAGGAACAATGCTTCTCTCATATCCCTTCTGCACAAGCAACTTTTCCTCACCTGCATTATTCATGGAGACAAGCAGTCTCTCCATCGTCCCCACAAACTTTTTCTCCTCAACCGGCTTCACCAGATAGTCGTATGCCTGCACTTCAAAAGACTGGAACACCATCTCCCTCAGAACGGTTATAAAAATGAGAAATCCCCTGAAATTCCGGCTACGCAGTTTCTTTGCCGTCTCCATGCCGTCCATCCCCTTCATCTGGATATCGAGAAAGAGAATATCTATGCTTTTTTCATACTTCAACAAATCCTCTCCGCCGGAAAAGCAGACAACAGACGCCTCCATATTTTTTTTGCGCAAAAACCCGGACACCATTTTTCTGATCTGATCCGCTGTCTGTTTTTCGTCGTCACAAATCGCAATCGTAATCATGACCGTCTCCTTAGAGCTGGTATTATATCACGATTTTTTCCGGGAGACAATGGAAGTGCCGCAGAATGCGACGCGGGGGATGTAGAATGCGGTATCTGCAGCAGCAACGGGTCAAGTGCCAAACCGACTTTCCCGTTTTGGAATTAGGCTTTATATTTTCATAATTTTACTTAAAATATATTTACAATTCCGTCATGCCTATGCTATAGTGAGAAAAAGCATATTTTCTATTACACACAGATCGGTAAGCTCTATTTCTATTCTAAGTTTCAGAAAATCCATGCTTTGATTCCAATTAACCAACTACAAAGCAGGAGGATCTGAAACGGGTCCTCCCGCATAGATGGCACTATCTTTAGCAAAAGATTGAACCGTCACCATCAAGGAGGACATGCAAATGAACAAAACAAAAGCAAGCAAAAACACACAGACAACACAGGATAAAACAAACACATCCGAAACATGGACGAACGGAACAGGCTTACAGCGCAACTACAAGGACACCATATTCCGGATGATATTCCGGGAGAAAGAAAACCTGCTGAGTCTGTACAACGCGCTGAATGGCACGACCTACGAAGAGACAGACTCTCTGGAAATCACCACGTTGGACAACGCAGTCTACATGAATTATAAGAACGACATTTCCTTCGTGTTTGATTTTGAACTGCTCCTCTACGAGCACCAGTCCACCTGCAACCCGAACATGCCGCTGCGGGATCTGCTCTATGTAACAAGAGTGCTGCAAAACCGAATCAAAGACGAAAACTTGTACAGCAAGTCACTCATCAAGATTCCGACGCCCCGGTTTGTTGTGTTTTACAATGGGACAGGCTCTCAACCCGAGCGTCAGGTTCTGTATCTGTCAGATGCTTTTGAGAAAAAGCAGGATGAACCGGCTCTGGAGCTGTCGGTAATCGTTTATAATGTTAATCTCGGGTATAATCATGAACTCTTAAATGCGTGCTGTCTGTTGAAAGAATACGCGCAGTATGTGGCACAGGTCCGGGCATATGCGGAAGAACTGCCTTTGCGAGAAGCAGTAGAAAAAGCGGTAGACAATTGTATTAAAAATAATATTCTTTCAGACTTTCTGGCAAAGAACCGGGCGGAGGCGATTGCGGTGAGCATTTTTGAATATGACGAAGAAAAGCATATAAAGAGTGAGCGGAAGGAATGGCGGGAAATTGGCTATCGGGAAGGACATGATGCCGGACGAGAAGAGGGGCTTGCTGCCGGACGGGAGGAAGGCGGCGACACGCTTGCTGTACTGCTCCAATCCTTGACAGCCGCCGGAAAAACGGAAGAAGTAAACCGCGTTCTTCTCGACAGCGATTATCGGAAAAAGCTGCTGGCTTCATATTTCCAGAAAGAAAACAGCCCGGTCTGAAAATGGCATATATAAGAACCCCGGGGGAGACTCTATCGCAGCGCCTCTCCGGGGTTCCTTTTTTATGCAGGTTCTATATTACAGCCTCACAGAAGATATATTCTCCAATCGTGCATTCTCTTTTATGCCTTTCCATTCTCTCCCTCCGTCTCCTCCTCTGTCCTGCGCCTAAGTACCACAAATATCCCGATACCCGTCACCGCCAAGAATACCGCCAGCCAGATCAAGTAACATATCCCAAGGAAGGTCGGGCAGATATGGCAGAGTCCGCACTTTGCACCCGCTCCCGCACCGTCCATCTCCACATAGGCAATGGCGTAGCTTGAGAACATGTCCGTGCTGACCGTGATGGTATCAGGCGCCCCGTCCAGATCACGCAAAAGTGTATGCTCACCTTCATGGGCGCGGATGATATAAAATTCCCTGCCGCCGCTGCGTAACTTCTCGGGAATGCCGATCACCACTTCAATCGGTTCGTCCGTTGTGGCTATGGTGTTCCAGTCTCCCCCACCGATCTTGATGAACATGGAGATATCCACGTACATGCCAAGCACAAGTCCCGGCGTTTCTTCGCTGTATGCCTCGACGCCGCTCTCGATCACTTCCTTATCCTGTTCAGGTACTTTCTTGGAAATGTCCGTCACGTCCACCCGGATCTCTATGGTCTCACCGCCGTTCACCTCCGTCTGCTGCTCGGGCTTCAGGACAGCCTGCACCACCGCTTCGGCATCCGTCACGGCAGCGGTGCATTTTTCCTCGTCATACACCACCGTCACGATCACCTTTCCGTCTCCCAGGTTTACTTCCGCCTTTTCCTCCCGCACGCCGCCTTTCGTCATTCCGGCAGCGGTGCCGTCTGCTGTCTGTGCCGCCCGTCCCCGGGGCGTCTCCTGTGCTGACCGCTTCCTGTGTTTCTGCGTCTGTCCTGTCCGTCCCACGGTCTGTTCCTTCCGGCGTCCCGGTTTCTCTCTGTCCGGGTGTACTGCCCGGTCTGCCATCCTGCGTCCGCTCTGCCGGGGGTGTTGTCCCGGGCGCGGCATCCGCCGCCTGTGCCGGAGGGTTTCCCGCCGGATTTCTTTGCCACGCCCTCCACAGTGATGGTCTTATTCTCTCTGATATCGCTGATGGGGTATGTGTAAGGTTCCGCCGCCGTCAGCTCCATCGTAGCGCCGTTTCCGTCCGCCCGTCTGCTTACCCATGTCTTTCCGCCGTCTGTGGAAACCTCGTAAGCGGTGTCTGCCGTCAGTCCTGTCAGTTTCCCGGTGCCGCCCGGCCCTGCCACATCTTCACCTGCAGGTGCAGGTTTTGCCGGTCTTGCCGGAATGTACAGGCTCTGCGCAGGGCTGTCTGTGGTCTCGCTGCCGTTGCCCGCTTTGACAATGGTTACGGTCGTCCCCATCCACTCCCCTTTAATCGGGATGCATCCTTCCCCGTCCGCCGTATATTCCGTGTCATGTATGCGGTATGTTCCGCCCGCCGCAAACCCTGTCAGCTTTTCCTTGTGGTAGTCAGTCTCTGCCGCAGGTGTTTTTTCCGGTCCTTTGACCTTTATGGTCAATGCCTTTGTCGCTCTATTTCCCGCGTTGTCCGTGGCGGTGACTGTGATCTCCGTGATGCCTGCGGGTATCTCTGCCGCAGGGATGGTAAAAGCCGCCTTCTGCAAGGTGCTCCTGTCAAAGGTGACCGGCTTCTCCGCGCCGTCCCCGGCCTGATAGGCAATGGTGTCGGGTCCACCTGTTATCGCATTGTCCATATCGTCCCTTACGGTGACAAGCAGCGCGGGAACCGTTTCATAGTACCTGTCCTCCACCGCCACGCCGCCGGTCTGTGTCTGATCATTGTCGGAGGGGGGTGCGGTCAGCCTTTATAACGATGTCCGGCGCGTTGTCCTCGATAATCACGCCCGGCGCGTCCAGACCTGCTCCCACGGTCACCCCTGCCGACACATTGCCCTCCTTATCGGTGCAGACAATCGAAACCGTTCCCTTGAAGTCCGCAGAAACGGTAATCTCCGCCTCCCCATTCTCAATCGCCGCCGTCTCCGTCTTCGCCGTGCCGCCCTCCGGCGTTATGGTATATGTAATCCCATCCGCCCCGCTGCCCTCCTCCGTCACGGGCACGGTGATGGTCAGGCTGTCTTTTCCAATGAGCCAGTGCCACAGGCTCGCAGGCTCATAGCTGTAGCGCAGCATGCCGATGACAGGGGCGATGTCGTCCGTCCACTTCGCGTAGAAGGTTTTGTTTCCGATATCTGTAGTTGAAATCGCCATTACCGCCGTCCCGGTGCAGTCTGCATTGTCATACCAGCCGCTGAAACTGTAGCCCCTCCTCGCAGGCGTAGGCAGGGTCAGCCCTGTCCCATAGGTATATTTCGTATAAGCGCTTTCATTTGCGATCGTTCCACTGTCTTTGTTGTAGGTTACCGTATATGTATTCTGTTTCCAGCTTGCATAATAAACGGTGTCTTGCGTCGGTCTGACAGAAGTTCCCGCCTTTACAATATTGGTTCCGATCGGGCTGCCCGCAATCCAGCCGTCAAAGGTGTAACCGTATCTCCCGGATCTATGGTTTTCCCGGAAAATTCTCCACTGCTATAATGCCATGCCGTATAGCCGCTCTCTGCTGCTTCTGCCCACGTTTTCATAACGGGAGCCTTAACACTTCCCTTTGTCGCATTATTGTAAATAGTTGTTGACACCGTCTCCTTCGTGCCTGCGCTGCCGGAATAGAAACTGGCGGACAGCGTCTTTTGGTAGATCACATACAGCGTAACATCCGTCTCACCCATTGTCAGGCTCGTAAGTCCCTCATGCGCGTTCTGATCCGTATTCCAGCCCACAAACTCCCAACCATCCTTTGCTGCCGTGGGCGTCAAATCTACCGCCGCACCCTCAAGCACCTCAGCGGACGTCTCTGTGACGGGGGTGCCGCCGTTCGCGCTGTAATTGTAGGTGACTGTATGAGGGACCGCCGGTTTCACCCGGATGAAAATCGCATTGTTTTCAGATAAAGTTCTTTTCCCTCCATAAACTCGCCGGTCAATGTCATCTGCGCCAGATCGCTCTCCGTAATCGTGTAGCCGGATGCCGCCTGCGCGATTTTCGTGCCATCGGCAAAAGCCGCCTGCGGATTCACATAAATGCTGGCATTAGAAAGCGCGCCTTTGACTGTAAACGTGGTGCCAGATGCTATACAAATGCCTTTTCCCTCTCCGCCAATCTACGGCAAGCCGGAAACCGACAAACTATCAACTATAAATAGTTTTCCCTTAATAACACTATCCCCGGAAATATCGGCCATATGAGCTGCAAAAGCCGACAGCAACGTTCCACCTGACATGACAAACTGAACGCTTCTGATATTTCCGCCGTTACTTCGTGTCGTAGTTATCTCTTTTAAAATCCCCCCGCTCATATGAATCACGCTATCGTAACTGCTATAATCATAGTCACCACCTGTCGAACATAAGCTATACTGTTCCATATGGAAGCCGTCCGCAACACTGCCCTCTGCCGGCGATAACTCAATCGACGTTGAACTGCCTGTGTAGTAAAATTTCGTTGTGTCCTCTGTGCTGCCCTGCGTTATTGTCAGGTTATTCCCATATGCAAAAACATTGTTAAGGGCGTTTGTGAGTAATTCCCTAACCCCCCGTACCACCCCAGTCTGAAGCCGCCGCTGCCCGCTCAGCCCTTCTCGGTTTTGCGACTACCTGCTCCACGATCACGCGAATCTCCGGCAGGCTGACGCCCTCCGCCGGCGCATACCCATCGGGCAGAACCGCGGTGAAGGTATAGATTCCCTCCGTATTTCCGTCATACACCGGGGCAGACTGCCACGTAATGCCGCTTACCGTAAGCGTCTCTTCCTGCGTCTCTTCCTGCTCCTTTTTCTGCGGTTCCTGCTGTTCCTCCGCCGCTGTTTCTTCCTTCTCTACTACAATATATTTATGGTTAATACCCCTTACAGCCAGTAAGGAATTACCCATCTTGTTGCTTAAGCTGTTAGAATGAGTAAGGCAATAGGTCTGGCCTCCTCCTTGTATAATGTATTTAGGTTGTTCAAGGGATACCTATAAACCCTCAGACC
>ERZ778511.1451-NODE-1451-length-16042-cov-10.924751_pt1 | contig 16042 bp, 17 predicted proteins | sample MGYA00510347_ERZ778511 | MGnify/ENA primary metagenome ERZ778511 (study PRJEB29527, sample SAMN07138967) | mouse gut metagenome | material: feces | host: mouse | place: China:Nanjing | collected 2016-01-25 ...
CTGTCCAGGAAGAGGATGCGGGCAAAACCACTGTGAAAGATCAGCCGCAGGTTGGCGCAAATCTGGATTTGAAGATATAAGGAGGCGAGGATATGAATATCAGCAGTAACAATCTGAGAGGGTTTTCGCAGTATTCCCTTTTGAATAAACTGTTTTCGCAGAAGAATGGAAATAAAACAAGTACATCTAACCAGATGGGTGCTGCTATTAGCGGAGGGGTAAAGCATAAGCGCAGCAATTTATACTATGATGAGAACGGTATTCCCTGGATGTCAAAAGAGCAGGCGGACAGATGTATATCGGGGAGAAGTGATTGGAAAAAAATTGTGTCTGTGTCAGATGAAGTAAAGGCAGAACTGGCAGAGGTGGTAAAACAGGATTTTATCAGCACCAATGGAAAGAGCATACCGGAAGGAACCAGGAGAAACGATGTCATCAATAAGTATTTAAACACTCTTCCTTCAAAACAGCGCAGTTCTGCTTCGTGGACATTAGACAGAATGGCAGGGGATTATGGAAGCCGTTTGGAGGCATTGGTAAAACAGAACAATCCGGGATGGAAACCGGGGGACGCTTTTGACACCAGTATTTTAGACCAGCTTGATGGGACGCTCGGCGGAGTGGATTTCAGGGCGTAAATTTGGAAATGGAGGATTTGATATGTCAGTAAATATAGAGGGAAATATAAGCCAGGCGAGTGCAGCAAGCGGATGGTATCAGAATAGCAGAGCGGCCAGTCCGCAGGAGAAGGAAAAGGATGCGCCGCAACCGAAGGCGGACAATGCGGTGAAAGTTTCCATTTCGCAGGAGGGAATTGAGAATTATCGGAAACAGACCCGTGAAAAAGGGATATCGGGCAGGGTTGTTGCAAAAGGGAACAAGGAGAGCGTTATAAGGCAGGCAAAACAGGCCACAAGCGCACTGTCTGCAAACGCCTATGGCGGCGAACTGGCCGGGGAAATGGAAAAGCTGAAAGGGCAGAGGACAGGAAGCGCATACGGCATTGCAGACCAGATGGAGGATTCCGTCAGGGCGTATGGCAACCTTTATGATGAAATCGTGCAGGGCTACCGGGACGGCACAAGGGAGCGTTATGTGGAGGATGAAAATTCAGAGACGGGTTTCCGCAAAATGACAATGGAGGAAGAATTAAGCAGGCTTGACCGGGCATTCCAGAAGATGGCGGACAGAGCGGATGCCAAGGAAATGATTGAGGGCGAGTTTAAGAGGCTCAGAACTGAAGGAGGGAAAGGGCTTTCCACGAATGCCTCTAAAAAGCCGCAGGGGACAGATGGAGATGCCCCGGAAACAGCCGGGCAGAAAATGAAAAGGCTGGCACAGGAATGGAGGGATGCCTACAAGACTTCCGGTTCTAAGGAAAGCGGCATGGAGAAAGTGTTATCCATGCTGAATGATATGTTTGGCATTCGCAAAGAGGCATAATTGGATATACAGATATAATCTTTACACCCTATTCCGCAGAGGCGCATAATGCTTTGCCTCTGCGGTCTGCCCGGAGGTGAGGCAATGAACCGCTCGGACTTATTGCAAGGGAGCGGATGCGGCTCTGACCGACAGAGGGGCTGCAATAAAAAATAATGGAGGACATTTGGAGATGAGTGTAAATGGAATAGGGACAGCGGGATATCCGCTGACAGGATACACGGCAAAAAAGACAGGAAGAAGTGCGGAATCCGGGGCTGTGGGATTCATGGAAACGGTGGAAGAAAAGGTGGCGCAGGGCAGAGCAGCCGATTATGATGAAAAAGCCTTTGAGATGGTTGGACCGAACGCTCCGCAGGAAGTGAAGGATGCGTGGATGGATGCGGCGAAAGAAGTAAATGCAAATGGCATGGGAATCCGGGGCAACGGAATGATGAGCCACATATCGCAGATGATGGTGCAGCGGCTTAATAAACAGCTTAAGGGTGAAACGGAGAATTTTGACATCCTTGGAAGCACGGTGGAATCTGCGATCCAGGCAACGAAAGAGGCGCTGTACGATCTGGAGCATCCAAGGGTATATACGCCCAGGAGCATAGAGGTCCAGCAGGCCCGTATCAAAGAGGGAGAATTTTACAGAGCATTTTTGGAGAAGCTGGAGCAGTTATAGGTGCTTTCCCAATAAGGCACAGAGTAGATGTTTTTGGCGTTTCGGCAGATTGGGAAACCGGGGAAATAAAGGCAAAAGGGATTGTGAGGTGGACTCATGGGAATTTCGGCTTTAAGTGCAGTAAATTCTGTAAATACGAAACACAGTATGCCATTGAGCGGCAGGGGGCCTGACTGGTCCATCATTCCAAGTTCCGGGAAAAGCAGTAAATCAAAGGCTGAGTTTACGGATGAAATCAAGGAACTGGCATGGAAGGCTGCGAATACTACAAGCAAGGCAGAACTGGAATATATCCATAGGCGGAGGACGGAGCTGTGTGCAGAGTATATGTCTGATGTATCGCCCGACAGGAAGGCGCTGTACCGGCAGGCTGAAAATGCGCTAAAGGGGCAGGGTGGCGGCAATCCGAAATGCCATGGGAGCGGGGAGCTGACGCTGCTTGACTTCTTGGAGGCGGCAGACGGGAGGACGGAGAGTCTTGCGGAAAAAAAGTTTGCACTGGTAGGGGGCGGAATGCTGACCTGCCCGATTTTGACAAGCGGGGGATATGGTGCCGACATTTACTGCCAGGGCACAAAGGTATTGACGTATCTCGGTTCGGGATACGGGTGGGCTTGCGAGAGGACTCCGGCTGAACGGGAAAAGGAAAGGGAGTTTTATGGGATTTATTTTAATGAGTACCGCTCGCTAAAGAACGGCAAAGGGGAGGAACTGGAAGCACTGCCGGATTATCTGGAGGAGAAGCCGTCTTTTGACAGGAAAGCATAAATAGGGATATCCGGCAGATTGGAGAATAATTAAAACAATTTCTGGAAGAGGTATCATATGAAAAAGAACATTATTTTATGGCTGGCGGCTTCTGCGGTTGTTATGCTGGCGTTTCCGTGGCTTGCGGTTACTTTCGTAAAAGGCGATGCGGGAATGGCGATATGTTTTCTTCTGTTTTTTGCAGTCAATCCATTATATTCCGTGCTGATCGGAGCATTGGCAGGAAAAGACTTTCGGCGCTTATGGAGCCTTCCGGTTATTGCGTCAGCATTGTTCCTCATAGGCACATGGATATTCTTTGACATGGGGGAAACAGCATTTATCCTGTATGCGGCAGTTTATCTTGCTTTAGGGATAGCGGCCATGCTGATTTCCATGCTTATCAGAAAGAAATCACAGAAGTAACCTGACGAGGCAGGGCAGGCATACCAGCTTTCTGGTGTATCGGGGAACCTTATAATAAAGTTGTTGAATGGAGTTAGGGTTGATGAAAAAAGCAGCATTGATTTTAGGAATTATTTTTTTGGTTTTAACATTTGTAGGCGGTGGATATGTTCTTATAAATCATGGGCAAGTAAATGCGGGATATGCGGTTGTGCCGGGAATTTGGACTGTGATATGTTTTGGGTTTTATCGGAATGGGAAACGTGACTAATTTCAGTTTGTCAGGCATGACTTTAGACTATAAAGTTATCATTTGGAATTTTATGTTTCATACCCCGATAACCCACCGCCCGACAAGGCAGGGCAGGCATCCCCGGCGTTCCGGCAAAACAGTGAGAGGGGAATTGAAATGGATATAACGGGAATAGCAAAAAGCCATCAAGCGGACATCCACAAGGCAGGAAAGGCATCATTCAAGCTGTCCGATTCCCTCTGGGAGAAGATAACCGGATACGCCAGGGAGGATGCGGTGCAGGGCGTCTATATGGGGAATAAGTTCCTCGCCCTGCGGAAAAGCGAAGTTGCCAAAGTCGCGCCGGACAGGGCTGCACTGATGGGGAAGAACGATATGAAGGAAATACGGGAGGCTGACGAGCGGTGGCTGCGCATTCTGTTCGGGGAGCCGTATGGAGCTAAGTTCCAGTCCGGGGGAGTCCATGTGTATGACGGGAACGGCGACGAGGTACTGACCTACACGGCGGGCGTGGGCTGGCATGAGAAGGAGTCGAAGGCGGAGACGCAGGTACACGGGGCTTTGAAGGCTGCCTACTATGATGCGTACCATGCGGCAAGGCAGGAGATAAATTCCGGGATGGAAGCGCAGGGCGGCTTTGATGCAAGGGCGTGAGGAGGCAAATGTGAAAAAGAAACTTATTATTGTTTTTGCAGTGATAGCGGCGGTTCTGTTACTGATTCCGGTCAGAAAGGTTTATGAAGATGGCGGGACGCAGACCTACACATCCCTGACCTATAAGGTCATTGTGTGGAAACAGATAGATGGGAAATCGGGGACGAAGTTATACCTTTTTCCGAATAACTTCCATCAGTTAGATTATTACGAATAATTCTTAAAGCGCAAACGATAAAAGAGAACCGGAAGGGACAGGCTGGTTCCCTTGTTACATATCAGTGCGGGGAGGCGGTTTCCCGCTACATTAAAAAACGGTAATTAAAAGCGATACATACATTTTGGCGGGCGTGCTGCTTTTCACGATGAGTGTGGATTGCAGTGCACCCGCTTTTTCCGGATTTGGATGATAAAATTCTGCCCTTTTAGGCGGAGGAATGCAATAAAAATCCAGATTATGATACACCCGATAAAGGCAGCCAGGACGGCTGCGTTATGCAGGGTGTTTTCTATTGTTCAGAGAAAGGACAGGACATCCGGTGGGACGGCCCCGCAGGGCTTCCCCGCCGGATGACGCCGGCAGGCTGCCGGGGAAGCCGGAACAAAATGCTGTCCCCACGAAAGGGGACATTATGGCCATTGCACGGGCTGGGAACGGATTTCCGCCACCTGCAGACAAACATCATATTCTTTATGTACATACCGCAGTTCCTTCCAAGGGGGCTGCGGGCTTTTTTTATGGGCGGCGGGAGCCAGATACGGGGAGAAGATCCTCTCCAAGTTAGCACGTCACGTTTGATACAAAATAAATAAGGCGTTTGCCCCGATTTATAGGGGTAAACGCCTTATTTGATGATTGGAAGCGGTAAATGAGTGGGGATTTGAGGAGGGGATTATACTGTGAAGATGGCGAGGTTTTGAGAGTGATTTTACACGATGCACCATTTTGCACCAAAAGCATTAACTGATTTTAGATGATCTTATACGCTCTCACCCCTCCCGTACCACACAGCGAACGGCAAAACCGAATCCGCGGGAAGCATTATTATGGTAATCGACGCCCGTTGGGTAACTATATATACTGTAGCTATTTGAGTTTTGACTAGCGACAGCTGACCACCAAAGACCAAATACGATGCGCGTGTTGACATAACCATGGCTATGAACGTAATCGCCCGTACGGAGAAAGTTGAGAGGTATGTAGATAGTTTTACGAGCTTCTATTTCCATTTGTGAGAAGCTACCCCTATCACAATTGTTAGCCCCAAAATCAATAACAGCTTGATTGTGGCATTTTTATGTACTTATTTGAGCCTTGCATGGGTGGTACATGGGCGGTATAATGAATCCACCCTAGCATATCAACAGTAAGGAGAATATATTATGGCGGACTATGTAACAACCCATAAGGACGATAGCAGAATAGCTGTATGTTTCTACAACGAGAACGATAAACCCTTTTCTATCGGCGAGAAAATGAACGAAATCAATGCATATGCCTACATGAATGGCTATAACTGGGATGCTTTTTTCAAGTATTACCTTGCCCAAAATGCACCCGAACTTTTGGAAGGCCTTATAGGCGATCCGGAGGCCGGTTGCTACATCGCCTACTATGCACTGTCGGATGAAAATGAGAAAAAGGCCAAACGTTTTGCTGAGATGATTGTTTCCCTGATTGAAAATGAACAGGAATTGTATGATATCATACGCGAACATGGCAATGGGATTGAGTGGAACTAATTCCAAGATTTGAGTCTCCTCATTTTGCAGCAATACATTATAAGAAAGTCTCCGCCCAAGAACGACGGGGGCTTTTTTGCGATAAGATATCAGATGTCATAAGAAATAGGGAAACTATTTTTAATATATTCTCATCCCAAACTCCTAATCCGAAGGTAAAGAATTCTTATATCAACCTACGCCAAGGACTTAATAAATAGCAAATAAAAATGACCCCTCCAGGCCCGAAAGCTATTTTGGAGGGGTTTTCCCTGGATGCATCTTGGCAAAAAAATCTGCAAAAGCTGCATCCATATCCGGCGGCGGAGCGCCAAAATTTTCGATGGGCTGTAAGCTGGCACAGATTCGTAGTGAGGCTCCATGCGGTGCTTCGTGGCTAATGCCAAGCGACATTGTATAATAGTCGTTATTAATCTCGTCAAAGCAATTGCATCGCATTTGGAGCATCTTTGGGAAGCGTTGTAAGGTTGAGATTTGCGCGAGCAGGACTACGCTATGTCGGTTAGCCTGCTTAATTATACGTGGCTTTACGCCAGTATCGACTGCGACCGGGTGGTTCTCGGGATGGAGCAACTTAATCTCCATCATATCATATTCCCTGAGGCTGACCAACAAATCTTTGGCCGCTATGTATTTCTTTTGGTCAGTTCTTAATAAAATACCATTACCTACGTCCGCCCATTTACCAGTAGGTACAAAGCTCATTCATATCACCCCCGTTTCACGAGTTGGTACATTCACGATAAAATGTACATCTACATTTGTCAATGCTTTTACCAAAAACTTTCTTACAACATTTGCTTCTCTCACCCCTCCCGTACCACACAGCGAACGGCAAAACCGTAGCCACGGGGGTCTGTATATTCGGGGATAACATATTCCGTATAAGTAGTTAAATTGTGCGCCTGGCTATTGGTACGAACTGCGTCTGACCACCAGTGACCAATCGTAACACGCGCGTTAATATAGCCATCCGAAAGACTATAATAGCCCGTACGGAGAAAGTCGAACGAAACCATTCCCACAATTAAGCTAATCTATTTTTCTATTTGCGATATAAAGTATGCTATAATCATAACCATGAACGAGTTCCAGGAGGCAATGATTGCCACAGATGCCCCATATTCACAGCCTGTGGGCATGACTTCAGCAGCATCTGTCGGATTTTGTACAAATAAACTGGAGGGGGGGCTATAAATGAGGCGACCCCGATGGTTCTATACTACTCTTGGCATATTCGGTATTATTGTCCTTGCTGTGGCAATATGGGCGGTAGTTACTCTAATACATTCTTTCAATAATGGGGGTACTACAACTTCGCTAGTTTTGGATGACAATACAAACAATGATGGCGCTGAGAACGAAGCAGTAAATAATTATGTGGCTCAACTCCAAAAGATATATGATGCAAACTCGGATAATGGCTCTGATAACGCTGCCGGTATGGAGAAAGTTACTCAAGCCGTGGATAATGCCGTAAAATCAAAACAAGGGGAAGCACAGGCGGGTTCAATCCGAATTGCGGCGATGGTGCTTGCATATCAAAATTTAAATTATGATAAGGTTATAAGTCTTACTAATGAAATAAACCCTGATGAGTTAAGCTTGCAAGATCAGATAACATATTATGCAACTCTGTATGCCGTTTACGACAGTAATGGAGATACAGAAAAAGCCCAGGAGGCGTTTAGGATTGAAGGAGAAAAAATCCAGCAACTGTGCAGTAAACAGGAGTGTATGCAATGAGAGTGTCTAATGTAAGAAAAACTATTTTATATGGCGTATTGGGTACAATTTTTTGCTCGTTGGCTGTTTTGAGCGGCATAATGTTCTTCTCCCATGGCGTATCGGCCGGCAATGTAACCGGCGCGAATGGGGGTAAACCTCCAGCAAACACCCCATGCGGAGGATTGAATGGCCATTCTACTTTCTGTGGAGAATTTGGTGTATCTTGGCGATACTATACGCTCTCTCAGGTCTCTTCTATTGCCAACTACAGTGGGCCGGCAAGTACTTGTGCCGAAGAGGATGTCGAGGGGATTTGGATTTTAGCGTATGAGTGGGTGAATGGGGATGGTTCCTTCCAAGGGAAACAAGTACTCGATCGCCCCAATAAGAATGTACATGTAGCCCAAGTCCAACCTCCGTATTCAACTGGTTGGTATAAGTTTGTTGGACCGACTGTTTTGGCTGATACTAAAGACTGGACTGACGCAAAAGAAGCTTATGAGTATTATAAATCAGCTTTTGATGGAAATACATCTTGGGAAAATACGACTTGGTTTTGCGGTAATGAAGATCCTGGTCCAAGGACGGGTGCCATAAAAGCCAATTCCGGTATTAACGTCTCAGGTGTAAGTGGCGATAAAACAGGGGCTGATGTAGGCTCAAAAAATTACGATAATTCGCTTGAAAAGACAGCGACGATGACGGTTTCCGTACAGACTTCGATTCCACAAATATCCGGTCAAATATGGCATAATCAGTACTATAAAAATACGAGTGACGGTTGGGCAGGTGTTAAGCAAAAAGCAAAGAAATATAAAGGGATTACTCTTGATTTATATTGGGATGTCAAAGGTGGTAAGTCAGGTGATAAGTATGATGCCTGTGATGGCAAATGGACTTGCGATACACTGTGGGCAATTCCTGCCAAGGAAACTACGGACAAACAGGAAAAGGTAGGGAGTGTCAACTATACCGTTAATGCTGGTGATGAATACTGCCATACCATGACAGTAGAGCCTACCAAGTTTAAGTTTAATAATAGCGAGGGGGTGACAGATGAGGCTGGCCGCGCGCGCACCAGGGCTTGTGTTAACGTCAGCCATGTCGACAAACCTAAGCCACCTACCGACGAATTTAAGGCCAACTCCAGTGTTGAAGTTCCCAATGCCTCTTCGCAGCTCGGCGGATATGATCCGGGCAAGCAGACTTCCGACTGGGACAAAGCCGTTGGTCTCAAGGTTAGCACCGATAGCGACAGCCTGCAGTTCACGCTTTCGCATAACATGAGTTTTAGCGTTGAAGACAGCAATCGAAATATTTGGCGCTATTGGGACTCCTGTGCATACACCGTAGGCTCCGGAGAGAATATAACTTGCGTCGGTGACTGGGTCTATGTCGGCTCATCTACGAGCCTTAGCTATGAGTTAACTGGTGATACCGGTAAAGTTGCCGAGAACTCTAAAAGCGAGAATGGTACCTACAAAGCTGGTATAGATAAGAACACTCAGAATCAAAATGAGCTAGCCGCAAGTAATACCTATACTATTTCCGGCATGGAACCTGGCAAGATCTACAGAGTCTGCCACAAGATTAAATACACTCCAAAGAGCTATACCACGCCAATTACCGAGAAATTAATTTGGACCGGTCCGTGGTCAATTGGCCCGCAGTGGATCTATGGAATACCACAAGACAATGGTGACTCTGAGGATTCCGAAGCCTGTATCGAAATTACTCGCCCGGCGGATCCACCTGAGGGTGGTGACCCGGATCCATATGGCCCAAAGAACAACGGTAGTAGCAATGCTGATGTAATGTTTGCTGGTGAGCAGACGAATATCAGTTGGAAAGTCGAAGCCAAGTCGGTTCCAACTCGCCGGGTAACGGATTATTCTGCAGTCGGTTTCGTGGTACGGGATGATGTCGCGAGTGCTGCCGCCATGAACAGTGGCATGGCGCACCAGCCGAGTGCCCCATGTGCCTACTTCGGGTCCAAAGCCGCATTGGTTAGTTTTGGTGGCACTACCTGCGCCGAGTTTAGCGGTGATGGTCTTAGCGTGGCAGAAAACACCGATGGCCTGTCCGGGATCAAGATTGAGAAAATTCCAAGTTCAAGCGGTGCGTTTACGAAGCAGATTAATATCGCCGTACCCGATAACGTTGGCGCCAAGTATTGTAACTCTTACGGTTATAAATGGGGTTATTGGTATGGTGTCGTGAAGGGTGAGACTGCAGAAAAACTTACCGATGACGCAGCAACTTGGACGCACGTCAATGGTAAAGATTATTGGACCAACTATAGCCCAGCTTGCCGTACCATTGCTAAGAAACCCAACTTTGCGATTTGGAATGGCAGCATCTTCTCGGGTGGAGGGATCGTCTCTTCAACTGCTCCGCGCCACAACGATGCAAACAGCGGCCAGCCTACAAAATTGAATGACGACGGTAATAAAACTACTTACGGCTCCTGGGCAGAAAATCTTGCGGTTGCGGGGAGTAATATTAGTCGTTTTGCTTCAAGCGGGGCTTATGGTAGTGGTTTGCCTGGTCTAGTTAGTGGTAACAACTGGAATATGGCTTGGTTGACTATCTCCAATGATGGCTTGAAGTCGAGCGGCAGTGTACTTGGAAACTTGGGGATTAATTATAATTCCTCCTACGATACGCGACTCTCAGCATATCTCAAGGGCAGCGCTACGAATGATGCGTCGAATCAATCAGCGACGACCTATTCCAGTGCTAGCGGTGTAGCTGGTACGCAAATTCTCTACTTCAACCCAGGCGGAACTAATGGGACTCTAACAATCAATGGCAATGTAACCCTAGATAGCGCCAAGAAAGAGAATATCTATGAGTTGCCGCAAATGGTAATCTACGTTGAAGGTAATATCGCGATCGACCCAAGTGTAACTCGGCTTGATGCCTGGCTAATTGCTACCGGTGATATTGATACTTGTAAGGGTTGGCAAGACAATGCCACTGAGACGCGGAGCTTGAACCGTAATGCCAATGCCACTTGTGATAATCAGCTACAGATCAATGGTCCAGTGATTGCAAACTCAGTCAAATTGCATCGCACATTTGGGGCGGATAACCTTGTTAGTTATACTGGTTCGCACGGTGACCGGTCCAACAAGAACGTTTCTAGTGAAGTGTTTAACCTTAGCGCGCTAACTTATCTTTGGTCCTTTGCACAGGCTGGAAGGTATCAGTCGAGCTATACGGATGTTTACTCCAGGGAGCTGGCTCCGAGATATTAAGTATCTTATTACTTTACTTTTAGCATTTATATCTAAAAAATGTTCTCATAATCCTGCAGGTCATGGAAGATTCCGAGGACATGTGCTTCGTTGCCTGCGATTTTATACAGCATAAAATATTTATGCCGTCTGAAATGGATTGTCCGATATCCTAAAGCCCGCAAGCGGGGATGGTCACAAAGTTCCAAATTACCGGCTACAGTGGAAAGCCTCGCCGTGGTTTCCTCCATATCATCCGCAACCCTGGACGCTGCCTGGTCGCTCTGGAGTTCATAAATCAGATAATGGAGAATTTTTCTAAAATGTTCTTGTGCTTCCGCTGAAAAAATAACTTCATATACCGTATTCCTGCCTCAGTTCTAAAAGAAAATCCTTGGCGTTTTTGCATTCGCCGTTGGCAATCTGCTGTTCGGAAGTCTCTGCAATCTTGATGATATCCTCTTCGCCCAGCAATGGGAATGGGTACTCTGCCCCACGCTGCTTGAACAGGCTCCTGGTGTAATCCTGGATTTTAATTAGATCCGTCTCCGGCAGTACTTCCAACATGGAAATCGTGTTTTCTAATGTACTCATCCTGGCTTTCCTCCTTCTTTCTAATATGAAATTGGCATAATCCTATTAAAAACTATTATAACATCTTACGGCATGAATATAAACACTTTTAAGAAATATCTGTTGGGAGTTCAGAATAATGTCATCTTAAGAATCGCCTCGTCTCGCTCATCCTGTCTAATGCCGAGATAAAGCTTGGTAGTCTCGTAACTGCTGTGGTTATAGATATCTACAACTACTGCCAGTGACACATCCCCATCTATAATTGCATGATATCCCCAGGTCTTCCGCAAGGAATGGCAGGCAATCTTGCCCATGATCCCCAGTTCCACTACGGCGGCATGGATAATCCGCCATGCCTGCACCCGGCTGATTGCTTTTGGCTCTTTACGGTTATTGGCAAAGATATAATCGCCTCTTCGGTGGAGGTAACACTGCTTGAGTGCGCCCAGCAGTTGTGGGTTTAAAGCGATGGTACGCTTTTTCTTAGTCTTCTTCTCTGTCACGGTAATATGGGTACGGAACGCCTGCCTTTCTTCGTCATACACATCTGACCATTTAAGCCGGAGCTGGTCAGAAATCCGAAGAACGGTATATGTCCCCATCAATACAAGCGTATAATTACGCAGCTGTCCTTTCTTCAAAAAATAATTCGCAAGTTCCTTTAACTGTTTCTTGTCCCTGATTGGTTCTGTTGCTGCCATAATAAATAAAGCCCCCTTTTCTTTGATAGAAATAAGTATAACCTATCAAGAACAAGAGGACACTCGTAACATTTTGTCTATACTGTAACCTAATTCTAACATCAAAATTAACAAGATTCAAGGGAAAAATTATTTTTGTCCAAATACTACCCCAAGATTTTTACAACAAGCATGATTTATCTGCCAATATTTGTTAATTTTTATTCCGTTTTCTTTTTGATGAAGCATAAATTTAGTGATAAAACGGCGTTTTATGGGATTTAGCCATTAAGGTATCTGTCAGAATGTAACATAATAGACATTCTGTTACATCCGGCCCCTGAGGACGGATTTTTGAAAGTAATTACAGTAAAAATAAACATTGTCAGGGAGGAAGTATTCATGAAACAAAAATTATTAGTAACCATTCTTGTAGCAGCTTTAGTGTTAGGGAGTACCGCCTGCGGAACTGGAAGTCCGGGGAACACAGATAGCGGTAACAGCAAAAATGACAGCCAGTCCACTGCGGAGGCTACGGAATCCATGAATCAAGAAACAGAACAACCGGAATCCGGCGTAGATAAAGAAAGTGATCTAAACCGCCAGACTTATACTGCGGCCGACATCAATGCTGGTAATCTAGGTGACAAAATCACCTTTAACTCGATCACCGATGTTGCTGAGACTGGTAACGAGGTCGATTTTACTTCGGCACAGGAAGCTGGCGCCGATGGTCTCGCAGTTAACCCACATGGTAACTGGGAAGGTGGTAATGTTGAGGTTGAAGATGGCAAGGAATACGTTGTTCGTCTTTACGTCCACAACAACAGCCCGAAGGGTATCGCTGGTACCTCTACTGGCACCAAGGTCGCAATTAGTGGTATTGGCGCTAGCAAGACCAACGCAAAGGGCAAACAAGAAGTTGAAGTAAACGGCTTTATTGAGTCGGATAACGCAACTCCAAAAGAATACTGGGATTACGTTCGCTTTTATAGCAACACTTCATTCCACCTAGACTACGTTTATGGTTCAGCGATGATCTATAACCGTGGCGCAACTGGTACGACTGATCCAATCTCGGCCGCTGAAATTGAGAGCAAATCCGGCGATGAGCTGAAAGCTCTTCTTAACAGCCACACTGTTACTGGTAAGCCACTTGGCGACGACATTGTCCTCAAGACCAAGGCTGACGGTACTTTGGATGGTCAACTGATTGGGTTTGACGCCCTTGATGGTAATGTTCCTGGGTGCTATGAGTACTCTAGCTACATTACGATTCGTGTGAAGGCGGTGTTTGATAAATAATCGCATACGTCAAAGAAGCTGGGACTAAAAAGGGAGGGCAAAAGTGAATAGAAAACAGAAAAATTGGGTAGTGGTTGGGCTGATAGCATTAGCGGTCATACTGCTTGCCGTTAGCAATAAAGCTCTCGCCTGGGGTCCGACCGACCGTCCAACTTACACGATGGCGGCGCCAGCCGACCATGCCACTTTTAACTCAATCACGGATAGTTCTTCAATTGGCGATGAGCGCGATTTCGTGAAGATTGTTGAGAAAGGTGTCGGCGGCACTTATTCGAGCAAAATTAAACTTGAGCCGGGTAAGGAATATGATGTTTATATCTATTTCCATAATGACGCTTCGGCGACTTATAACGACAAAGACCATAATTATGCTGGGGTCGCGACGGATACTCGCCTAGTTTCTTCCTTCCCACTGGAACTCGCAGCTGGCGAGGAAGGCGCAGTGAGCGGGGTGATTTCCTGGGCATCACTGGCTGATCTCGATAATGTACAAAAAGTTTGGGATGAAGCTTGGGTGACAGCGAGCGAAAACATGACCTTGCATTATGTGACGGGCTCGGCCAAGATTTATAACGGCGGCAAAGCTAATGGTAATGTCCTGTCGGCGAATCTTTTCTCGGAGCAGGGTACGTATCTTGGGTACGATGATTTGGATGGTATTGTGCCGGGATGCGATGAATATTCTGGTCATGTGAATTATACAATTCAGACTGAAAGGATGAATAAATCAATCACAAAACCTTCTCTTATGATGGTGATTGCAGCTATAGTGGTATCGCTCTTGATAGTTGCAGCGGTCATTATTTTTCGTAGAAAACGTAAAGGACTATAAAAATGTTGTGAGTCGCTTAGGGTGATACTGCTTACGAAAACGCAGGCAGGAACGGATTATGTTTTAAGAATAGGAAAACCATACTCAACGGATATTGGTGGCAGTATACCAAAGAGCTTATAATTGCGCCTTTTACTAAGTGATAGTACAATCGGAACATTGGTCTGCCAAGACCAAGTATTTTAACAGTCAGGAGGGAACTATCATGAGAACAAGGAAAGTAACTTTGGCATTGCTGACAGTGATAAGTTTTATGATTCTGTTTATGGCTTGTCCGCCGGAGGCAGAAGCCGCAAGTAAGCTAAAAACAATTACTGTCACAAAAATCGACCAAAAAACTGCCAAAAAAGTCCACAAGCAACTTTTGAAAGGAAAAGCGTTTAAGCTACGGTTTAAGGGAGGTGAAAAAAGCTTTTATAAGCAATTCCAAAAGCTAAGCAAAAAGGTAGCGACCTGCACCGATGAAGGGTTTAATATTTCCCCTATTTGCATGCAGGATGCAGGTTATTATGGTACTGCCGGCTTTGACCAGCAGAGCAACCAACCGAGAAAATCAGGAGGGTATACGAGTTTTCTTGTAAAGAGTGCTTACTGTCAGGAGTATATTTATGGCATAAAATTTGCTAAGCGTGAATACAAAGCTTTGAAGACGTATGTCGATAAGATTCTCGCAAAATCGAGATCAACGCTAAAAACGCTTGAGGGCGACACATCGACGTGGCTCTTGAACGAATCGGCAAAAAGGGCATATATCGAAAAGCTGAATCACGTCATTTCTGAATATGAAGAATTGCAACAGTACTTAAAAAGAACAAAACTTCGCGACCTGTCCGGAACTATGAAGGCTAGAATTCTATTAGAAATAGGCGGAAGTGTTGATGTCAACGACTGGGTAAAGATTTCAATGAAGCATAAGAATGCAGGTTTTAAACGTAAAAATAGTTTCAAAGACCTGTACAATAGAAAAGCTTACGGTCGGGAGCTTTATATAGCGCATACTCTTTGTAAAATGTGCGCAGTATACGACATTGGCGATTTTAGTTGCGTAAAAGAGTCGTCACAACCGAATGGCGTTATGGTGTGGGTTAAAATGAAAACTCGTAGCGGAAAAACACGGTACGGAGTTTACAGATATGGCGCGCTTAGGTCTACTCGCAGACAAATTAGCTATGAAACAAAAGAAGCTCTTGTACGATACCGTAAACGTCGTAAAAGCGATAGAGTGATAGGGCAAATTGCTAAATCTAAGACGATAAGACAACAAATTGCCGTAGATGGTATCAATGTTAGCTTCGGCACTACATCCAACAATGCGGTTAACTTGACGATTTATGAATTTAATCTCGATAGGTCGGAATGGTAAGTCCTGTTTCTCTGAGGCAGTTTGCCTCCAATAACCAGTCCACAAAAAGGTGGGCTGGTTTTGCTGTCACCTAAAGCCCCCGGATTGTCCGGGAGTTCGGTTAAATTCTGCATTTGAGCATCTGACATACTCTCCTATAATGAGATTAGCTTAAACCCAAATAACCCCTGCTTTTGCAGGCAATGTAACATTATCCCAATTATGTTACATTTTGATAGCATAATTGTTCTGTAAAACCCCTTGTCTTTGGTGTTTTTATCGTAATACAGGCAAAAATCTTTTTCCGGCACTGAACAATTACGGAAAATCAGTTGTAAACCACTTTGGAAACTGATAAAATAGTAACCGTATTGGGAAAGTGTTACATCCGGCCTGCGAAGGCGGATTTTTACATATTATAAGGG
>ERZ778511.1453-NODE-1453-length-16017-cov-5.801842_pt1 | contig 16017 bp, 10 predicted proteins | sample MGYA00510347_ERZ778511 | MGnify/ENA primary metagenome ERZ778511 (study PRJEB29527, sample SAMN07138967) | mouse gut metagenome | material: feces | host: mouse | place: China:Nanjing | collected 2016-01-25 ...
CACCTCGAGCGCCAGCGCGGCGGTATAGGCATGCGCGGTCCCGGCGAGACTCAGATCGAGACCGACCGACGCATCATTCTCAACAAGATATCCCTGCTCAAGGAGGAGCTGCGCGCCATCGACCGCCAGAAAGCCGTGCAGCGGAAAAACCGCGGCAAGCTCACCCGTGTGGCTCTTGTGGGCTACACCAACGTGGGCAAGAGCACTCTGATGAACCTGCTGAGCAAAAGCGACGTGTTTGCCGAGAACAAGCTGTTCGCAACGCTCGACACCACGGTGCGCAAGGTGGTTATCGACAATCTGCCGTTTCTGCTTACCGACACCGTAGGCTTCATCCGCAAGCTGCCCACGCATCTTGTGGATTCCTTCAAGAGCACTCTCGACGAGGTGCGCGAGGCCGATATCCTGGTGCACGTGGTGGATATATCGCATCCCAATTTCGAGGAGCAGATAGAGGTTGTGGACCGCACCCTGCGCGAGGTGTGCAACGGTGCCGACAAGCCCATGCTGCTTGTTTTCAACAAGATTGACGCATTCAGCTGCACGCCGCGCGATGCCGACGACCTCACGCCGGCGCAGCGTTGCCATACCACCCTCGGGGAGCTTGAAAGCTCGTGGATGGCGAAGCTCAACAGCAACTGCGTGTTTGTGAGCGCCCGCAAAGGCACCAACATCGACCGGCTCAAGAAGAGGCTCTATGACATGGCGCGTGAAATCCATCTCACCCGCTTCCCATACAACGACCTTCTCTACCAGGACTACACGGAGGAATAACCAATCAATAGGTTTTACGGGCATCACTTATCACCGCAAGAGCAATTTGCCGGTGTGTCTTCGGTGCGTCCGTACTAAAGAGTCGGAGACCTTGCACCGCCTCGAAAGTGCAAGGTCTCCGACCTAAACTACTGATTAACCGTTGGCTATCCCCACCTAACTCCGCTTCGCTGCGTAAAGGCGGGGTTTCAACAGGTGAAGCATCTACGATGCTTTTTTTTGAAGGTGGAGATTTTGGCCTGATGCATACAGCGCAAAAATAAACCCCGGCGGACGAACCGTCGGGGTTTATTGTTATCAGTGCTGTCGTATTGTCAGCGTACCATCACCTTGGTGGCGGTGGTGCCTACTACTTTGACGTAAACGCCGGGGGTGAGGTTGGTGGCGTCGACGCGTACACCGTTGATGTTGTAGTAAACAGCATCGGCTTCGTCGGCCACTTCTTCGATAGTGATGTCCTCAACACCGCTGCCGATACCTTCCACGATGTACTGTGCCTTGGCGGGAACGATGCTTTCGGGGTTCTCGGAGGGCAGGGAGTATGCGTGGTAGCCGCCGAGTTCGCGCATGTAGACATGGAGGTTGCCGCCGATGTCGAACTTCATGTGGCTCCAGCCGATTGTGCTGGGGAGGGTGTAGTTGAACTTCTTGGTGAGGATGGGTTCGTTGTATTCATTGTACTCGATGTCGAATACAGTGATGCAGCTGTATTGGCCCACTGCCATGAGCTTGCCGTCGCAGCTTACGGCAATGCCGGAGCTGGTGGCGGTGATTGCTTCGATGGAGGAGCTGTTCAGGAGGGTCTCGCCTTCGTTGCTTACGATAACGAAGCCCGGGGTGCCTGCAAGGTTGTTGCCTTCGCCACGGCACTGCGATGCGATGAATGCGTTGTCGTTGAGGATGGTGATGTCGACGTTCTGGTTAGCCAGCAGGCTGCCTCCGTTGAGGTTTTCGTAAACCTGGTCGGGGATGCGGGTAATCTGTTCGTCGGAACCGATGTTGTAGGCATAAACTTTGTTTTCCTTGCCGGGAGTGTTGCCGTTGGGGTAGTCCTCGATGAAGGAGTACACGCGGGTGTTGTCGCCGGTGCCCTGGAATGCCACGCAGGAGTTGCCGCCGCCGATGATGGTGCCGTTGAAAGCGTAGGCGCCTTTGGTTCCTTCACGCTCGCCGGCGAGGAGCTGTGTCATGTCGACGGGGTTGGAGGGATCGATTACCCAGTAGCCTGCGCCCTTGTCGCTCCAGTCGGCGAATACGGCCATGCCGTTGCGGTCGTCGCCGCGGAACATGGAGCTCTGGTTGCCGCCGTCGAGTCGTGGATCGCCGGCCAGGAAGGGACCGGTGACGGTTCCGTCGGGAGCGTAGACTTTCACACCCAGGTTGGAGCCGGTGGCCACTACGGTGTAGCCGAGGTTGTCGCTTTCGGGGTCGGTGATTGTGATAACGCCGCCTCGCTTGGCAACGCCGTTGTTGTCGTCGTAATATTCGGCGAATTCAGCGATGGGGGCGCTTGTGATCTTCACAGCCACGTTGTAGCGGCCTGCGGGAACGTCGGCTTTGGCGAAGGAGAGTTCGTTGGCACCCTTGGTGACAGCCTGGTTGCCGATTACGAATGTTTCTTCGGCATTGTCGGTTTTGGTGAGCACGATTGCTGCTGCGGGAGCGTTGCCGGTGCTGTTGAAGGATACTTTGTACTGGTCGCCGTCTTCAGCAACGGTGATTCCGTAGGCATATTCGCGGCGGGGCTGGGGCTGGCGCACGCCTTCGGTGGTGAAGCGGGTGACCTTGTTGCCGCGTACGAGGAAGAGGGCCATGTTGGCGGAAACTACTTCGCCGAAGTCGTCGACTTTGGCCAGGGTTGCGCCGGCGGCGGCCACGCCGTCGGCAGAGGTGTTTTCGGCGATTGCCAGGGAGCTGTTCTGAGTGGGCACGAGGGTTGCATTGTCGAGACCGTCGGTGATGTCGAACAGGAGCACGCCGCCGTTACCCTCGGCGGTGTTGTCGGGAGCTACCATGTAGCTGTGGCCGGAGTAGCGGAAGTAGCCGTGGTTGTTGGACAGTTTGTCGAGGAGTTCCTCGCCCATGAGGGCGTAATCCTCGGGGATGTTGTCCATGTTGGCGGTGGCGGCCACGTTGCCGGTGCCGTCGATAATGAAGTACTTGGAGCCGAGGGGCGATATGTTCAGGCGGTAGTGGCCCAGCGCGGCGTAGTCGAAATAGGCGTTGTCGAATACTTTATTTCTGTGGCTTTCGCTCACTTTGACTCCGTCGACAATGTCGAGGACGTTGAACCATACGCGCTTGGCGGCGCCGGTGGATGCGTTTTCCGAGCTTATGAGCAGGCGTCCTTCAGCCATGGTGCCGGTGTAGGCGATGGATTCGCCGGTGTGTGCGCGGTACATGTTGGCGCTGAGTTTGGTGCTGACCCAGAGTTCGGGGTTGCCTTCGGGAATTCCGGCCTCGTTGTTTGTCCAGCGGTATATGTTGGCTTCGCCGCGTGTTTCGCCGGGTTCAACCTGGCCGTCGCTGAAGTGGCAGAGCTCTTTTGAGGAGCCGATGAGGATGCCGTCGGCGGTGAGGGCGATGTCGGCGAGGTTTTTCGCGGTGCCTTCGCAGCCTTCAGTGCCGGGGGTGGCGAGGGTTGCGAGGGTTGTGGCGTCGAGGACAACGATTCTGGCGTTGTTTTCGGCGTCGAACGCCAGTATGTAGAGGCGTCCGTTCTGGTGGAGCATGCGGGCTACGGTGCAGCCTTCGAGTTCTGCGACGGCAACGTCGGCTTTAGTGTTGTCGAATGCATATTCGCTGCGTGCGCCGAAGCCGGTGCCTTCGAGAAGGTCGGGATAGTCGGTGTAGGTTACTGTGGGGGGCACGTAGCTTTCGCTTTCCATGAATGCGGTGGGGTAGGAAACCTCGGCAGCTTTAACGGAAACGGCAACGGGAGCGGGGCTCTTGTAGCCTTCCACGGAGAATTCGAGGGTGTAGTCGCCGGGTTCTACGTTGCGGAACACGAATGCGCCGTTGAACTGGTTGTCGGTGGTGTAGGTTGCCACTGTCTGGTCGCCTTTCTTGAGGGTTACCAGAACGCCGTCGAGGGGTTTGTATACGTCGTCGTGTGTTGCAACGGGCACGTATGTGTCGTCGCGGAAGCGTTCGTGCTGGTCGCGTACGATACCGTAGATGTCGCCTACTTTCTCTTTTTCAATTCCGAAGAAGTCGGCGATGCCGTGTGCGTAGTTGAAGCCTTCCACGTAGTTCACGTCCCAGTTCATGTGGCGGAGTGCTGCGGGAGCGTACTGGTGGAAGTATCCTTCGATGAGGAATCCGGGTACGCCGTGCTTGAGCACGCCGAGGTAGCCTTTATATCCGCGGGCTGTGGAGGAGGAGCCGTAGAAGTTGATGTCGCCGCGGATGTTGGGGTTGGTGGCGGAGTATGCGGTCCATGCTTCGTGGATGTTGCCCATGTGGTATGGCCATACTTTCTGAGCCATTGCCTTGCTGGTAGCGGAGTGTTCGGCCTCCACGCCGTCCTCGCCGTGGCAGTCATCGTAGCCGCGGTAGAGCACGATGGGGAAGTTTGTGGTTTTCCATCCGCTGCCGTCGAGGGCGTTGGAGTGGATGGAGATGAACATGTCGAAGTTGTTGGAGTCTACTTCGATGTCGATCTCAGGGAGGGAGCGGTTGTAGTAATAGAGGTCTTCGGGAATGGGTTTGCCCTCGTTCTTGAACTGGTTCTCGGTGCCGTTGTCTTCGTGGTAGGGGCCGCATTTGACGTGGCTCATCACGATGTTGTTGGAGAGGTCGCGAGCGGCGCCGATCTGCCAGCGTTCGCCTTCCTGGTTCAGTGAGGGGTCGAAGCGGAGACCCATGGCACGGAGCTTCTCGAGGATGCCGAAGCCTTTGCGCAGGTTGGTGTTGCTCTCGAAGAAGCTTGTTGTGTCGGTGTTGGTGCGGCTGTAGGGGCCGTGTCCGCGGACGGCCATGGGGCGGTCGTTGGGAGTGTAGGAGCCGTGGCCCGGGTTGATGTAGACGCGGAGTTCATCGGCTGTTTTTGCCATGGCGGCAATGGAGGTGAGCACCAGTGCTGCCAAGAGAAGTATCTTTTTCATTTCCGGTGCTTATTTGAGGTTGATGATGAATACGCGGCCTTCGGGGGTTACGTATGCGATGTTTTTGCCGTCGGCGCTCGCGCTGGGATACATGGCGATGGTGTCGTCGGCGGTGAGGGTCTGGCGCTGGCCTTGGAGGTCGCTGGCGATGATGGACGAGGAGGTGACGAATTCACCGTTGTCGACGTCGTTCATGCCCACCACGATTTCGTTGTTGAGCCATTTGGCTCCGCGGAGCATGCCGAGACGGCGGATGTTGGTGCCGTCGACGTCGCATACGAAGCAGCCACGGCCAGCGAGGTAGTAAACCACTTTGGTGCCGTCGGGGCTGAGGGCGGGCCAGAGGTAGCTGCCGCGGCCCTGGGGGTCGAGGGTTACGGTGCGGCCGTTGACTGTGTAGTCGAGGTGGCCGTAGTTGATGCTCACTACGGCTGTCTGCTGTGCGCGGCTGCCGTCGAGGCTGCGGGCACGAACCCGGCCGTTCTCAACAGCTGTCACGCTGTTGCCGGCCATGGCGATGCCTGTGTTGAGGCGGCGTGTGGGAGCTACGATCTCGGTTTCGAGTCCTGTAGCGACTTCGACACTTTTGAGGGCAGTGCGACGCAGGTGGCGGCGGTCGATGGTGTTCTGGCGGAATACCACGCGGCTTCCGTCGGCGCTGATTGTAACGTCGTGGCCGTTACCGTTGGTTGTGATTAGCTGGGTTGCACCGTCGGCGATGTTGACCTTTGTGAGTGCGTCGGTGCCGGCATCGGAAATAACCACGAAAGAGCCGTCGGGGCTTATTGTGGGAATGCTGGCAACCATGTTCTGCGGAAGGTTTACTTCCTTCACAGAAGCTACTTCGACAAGTTGTGCATGGGCTGCTATCGCTGCCAGTGCCAACGCTGCCGAAAAGAGAGTTTTTCTCATAGCGATTGGTTTAAGATAATATGAATAATAGTTGTTGTGGTTTCGATTTCAAGGTTTTGCGCTCTTTCGCTTTTATCGAGGCGAAGTTATGGAAAATTTTTAAATCCCACACGATTTTTGTGTTAGTTTAACAGTGCGGGCTGTTGGAAATCATGTGAAAACGGTTTTATAACAAGCTCTAAAAGCGGCAGCGGCGCCATGAGAAGTGCGCCGCTGCCGTCGGTATCATATGAATCAGGACTGTATCTCAGGGACGGAGCATCTGCACCAGCTCTTCCTGTTCCATGATTTTGCCTTTTTTGTCGCATCCCTGCTCTTTCACCATTCCTATGCCAGGGGCATACCATGCGGTGTAGTAGAGTTTCAGTGAGTCGGCTGCCATGTTCGTTTTCATGATATAGCTTATCTTGATGCAGTCGAAAGTTCCTGCGGGGGTCGTTATCTGTTCCTGTCCGAGCACTTTGCCTCCGCTGATGTGAATGGAAACGTTCATCGTGGCAACGTTTACGCGGATGCTTGCCGCGGGGATTTTTGTTTCGGGTTCCGCCGTGGGGTCGATGGTGAGCTGCAGCTTTCCCGAGGGGCGTATCTGCGCCATGATCTGCTCGAGGTCGGAGGGGCTTATCATCTGTCCGGCCGATGCCAGTTCGTTCTGTATGGTGTTGACCATGAGTTCTCGCATCTGTTCGGGCGACATGAGGGTGATTACGGTTGGCGCCTGCGGGTCGCCGGTTTTGGACATGGCTGTGGAGTATGAGTCGGGGACTGTCTTCAGTGTTCCGGTTTCGGTGTGCGACTCCAGTCGCACGTATGTGTTTCCGCTGTCCTGCCATATGCTGTCGGCGGTCACTGTCACGGTGTGTGTTGTCGGTTCGGGAAGCTCGGACTGCGAGGTGTATTTAAGCACTGAGCCTACTTTCGCGGGATAGTACTGTGCGCTTGCTGCTGTTGCGGTGAGCATTGCGGCGAGTGCGAGGCTTAGAATGTGTTTCATAAGTTCTGGAATAAGTTTTGTGGAAAGTTTTCTTCGGCGAGCCGTTCCTCTATGGCACGGCGGAAATATTTCGGAGCTGTTGTGTCGAGGGTTTCGCGCATTTTGGCCGCTCCGGTGCCGAGCATGTCGTTTTCGGCACAGTATCTCATGTAGTCGGCGGCGAGGCGCAAGGTTCCTTTTGTGAGGGCGTCGGTGTAGTAATAGTTCTGGTAATTGGCCAGCAGCATCCGCAGGGTGCTTATCATGAGCCGCGCCACATCGTCGGCGGGTACTCCGAAAGCGGCGAATCCGCGGATTTCGGCGCGTATAAACGATATGCGTGCCTTGCAGTAGCCTCTGGAGGAACGGCGGATTTCTTTTTCGACTGTCGCCAGGGCGGCATCGTAGAGCTTCGTTACGTCGGGGTTGAGGAAGAACTCGAAATACTGTTTCGCTTTTGGCGACGAGTCGTAGGCAGCCATGACCACATCCACCAGCTGTGGATGGGTCATGGTCTGGAGTTCCTTGCGCAGTTTTGCCTTCGACACGTTGTTATTGCTGCTGTTGCGGTTTGAGCCAGCGGTCGAACCAGCGGAAGAAGAGGCGCTGCCAGAGGACGGCGTTCTGGGGTTTGAGAATCCAGTGGTTCTCGTCGGGGTAGATAACCATTTCTGCGGGAATGCCGCGTAGTTTGGCCGCGTTGAATGCCGCCATGCCCTGGGATGCGAGGATGCGGAAGTCGTATTCGCCGTGCGAGATCATGATGGGTGTGTCCCAGCGGTCGACGAAGCGGTGGGGCGAATTGGCGAATGTGCGCTGTGCCACGGGGTTGTCCTTTTCCCAGAAAGCGCCGCCCATGTCCCAGTTGGCGAACCACATTTCCTCGGTCTCGAGGTACTGTGCCTCGATGTTGAAAATGCCTGCGTGGGCCAGAAGTGCGGCGAATCGTCCGTTGTGGTTGCCGGCGAGGTAGTACACCGAGAATCCGCCGTAGCTTGCGCCTGTGGCGCCGATGCGGTCGCCGTCGATGTAGGGTTCACGTTTCAGGTCGTCGACAGCGGCGAGGTAGTCGGCCATGTTCTGTCCGGGGTAGTCCTTGCTTATCTGTTCGTTCCACTCTGTTCCGAATCCGGGGAGGCCGCGGCGGTTGGGGGCTATCACCACGTAGCCGTTGGCGGCCATCAGGGCGAGGTTCCAGCGGTAGCTCCAGAACTGGCTTACCGGCGACTGCGGTCCTCCCTGGCAGTAGAGCAGGGCGGGATATCTGGCGTTGCGGTCGAACTGCGGGGGATATACCACCCATGTGAGCATCTGCTTGCCGTCGGTGGTGGGCACCATGCGTTTCTCGACGGTGGGCATGTCGATGCCGGCGAATATGGCTCCGTTCACGTCGGTGAGTTCGCGCAGTGCTTTGACACGGCTTCGGGGGTTGAGGTCGATGGTCATTATCTCGTTGGGGCGCAGCATGGAGTGTTTCATTGTCACCAGCTTGTCGCCGGCGACGGCAAGGGAGGTGAAGTCGGCCATCTCATCGACGAGCTGTGTTATGACGCGGTCGGCCAGGCGGATGTTGAACACGGGGATTACGCCGTCCTTGGGTGCCACGAAATAGATGCTGCGGCTGTCGGGAGCCCAGGTGAACTCATCGATGGTGTAGTCCCAGTCGGCGGTTATGTCGCGTTTCACGGCGGTGTGTGTGTCAAGCAGGAAGAGGCGGTTGCGGTCGCTTTCGTAGCCGTCGTGTTCCATGCTCAGCCATGCCAGGTAGTTGCCGTCGGGGCTGAACGCGGGCTTGGTGTCGTAGCCCATCATTCCTTCGGTGAGGTTGTGGGTCTGTGCGGTCTCGAGGTTGTAGAGGTAGAGGTCGGAGTTTGTGGACAGCGCGTAGTCCATGCCCTTTTTCTTGCGGGAAACGTAGACGAGCATCTTGCTGTCGGGGCTCCATGCGAAAGATTCGGAGCCTCCGAAGGGTTTCATGGGGGCTTCGAACGGTTCGTCGGCCATGATGTCGGTGAGTCCGGTGACTTTGCTGCCGTCGAAGCTGCCTATGAATGGATGGGGTATTTCGGTAACCCATTCGTCCCAGTGCTTGTACATGAGGTCGTCGATCACGCGTCCTGTGGCCAGGGGCAGGTCGGGGTAGAGGTCGCCGGCGCTGCGGGCGTATTTCACTTTTCCGATTACTACTATTCTGGTTTCGTCGGGCGACAGCAGGAAGCCGTCGATGCCTCCGGCGTGCTCGGTGGCCTGGGTGCGGGCCGTTCCGTCGGCGTTCATTGTCCACATCTGCATGGTTCCGTCGGCTGCGGGATAGAGGAATGCTATCCTCCGGCCGCCGTCGAACCACACGGCACCGCTTTCGCTCTTGGGTGTGTCGGTGATGCGCAGGGGTTCGCCGCCGTCGACAGATATGGTGTAGAGGTCGTTGTTGGCGCTGTTTGCCGCGAGGTCTTCGTAGGAGATTCCGAAGAGTACTGTCTTGCCGTCGGGAGAAACCGCAGGAGCCGATACTCTGCCGAGGCTTTCTATAACGTCGATGGTGTAGGGGGCCAGGTTTGTCTGAGCTGCCGGTGCGGGCTGTGCCTGGACGGCCAGTGCTGCTGCGCTCATTGCTGTGGCGATGACTGTTTTATGCATGGAGATGCTGTTGATGGTTTCTTGGTGTATGTGTTACAAAAGTAGTCACTTGCACGCACATTTGCAAGTGTTGGATATCCTTTGGAGGGGTGGGCTCTGTTCAGATGTCTTTCGGTGCCATGTAGCGGCCTTTTCCGGCGGTTGCTTTGCCGTAGGCCACGGCGTTGCGTGGGCAGGAGTGGTAGCAGCGCAGGCACATGGCGCAGCGGTTTCCCCAGTGTGGAGTGCCGCCGGGTTGCATGGCGATGTTGCCCAGGGGGCAGGAGCGTGCGCAGCCGCCGCAGCCGGTGCATGCGCCGGTGTGGTGGAAGGGGCGTGGCGACATGGCGTGGCGCACGAACGATGGGTATATCACATACGACTTAACCCACGGCCATGAGCCGCGGATGAGGATGTCGGGATCTCCGCTGCCGATTGCGTCGGCGATTCGCTCCATGGCCGCAGGCATGGCGGCGAGTTTTGCGGCTGCTGTTTCGGGGCTGTCGACGTCGAAGCCTTTCATGAGCACGTAGGTGTTGGGCATGGCCACGGCGAAGGCGCCGGCGGCCTGCCAGCCGCGGGCGGCGATGAGGCGTTTCCAGCGGCGGTCGGTGTAGGCCATGTCGTCGCCGCAGGTGGTGAGCATGAAGTGTGGAATGCCGCCTGCTTCGAGGCGCACGCGGCTTATGAAGTCGGCCACGACAGGCGGCGGCCCCCAGCTGTAGGTGGGGAAGCACCAGACGATGCGGTCGCGGCGCCCCTGCAGTGGCATGGAGGCAGCATCGAAGTCGATGGGCACGGCCTGGTCGCCGGTGAGCCGTGCCAGGCGGTCGGCGGCCAGGCGCGTGTTGCCTGTTCCCGAGAAGTAGAGAATCATCGTCGGGCTGATGTCTTGCCGGCGCTGGCGCTTATTGTCACCTGGGTGGCTCCGAAGCCGTATTCGCGGAATGATGCGTCCTGCACGCGGTGGCCTTTGTAGCGGTGCGACAGTTCTTTTTCGATGGCCGCCCGCAACACTCCGTTGCCTTTGCCGTGGATGAACACTATCTTGCGGCCGGGCTGGCGCAGGTTGGCGTCCATGGTGCGTGCGAAAATCTCGATTTGGTAGTTGAGGATGTCGGCCGGCCCCATCCCTGCCGTGGAGTCGAGGATTTCGGAGCTGTGCAGGTCTACGACCAGGGGCTCGTCGGATGGGCGGGAGCTGCGCAGGTTGGCCCGGCGTTCGCTTTCCTTTTTCAGTGCCTGCAGGGTGTTTTCTTTCGAGGCCATGCCTTTGCGGATCTGTTCGGCGTCGGGTTCGAACAGCACTGCCGGGTGTCCGTTGCGCACTATGTCGAAGGCTATTGCCGGAGAGTCGAAGTAGGTGCCGGGGCGGAAGCAGTGCAGACGGGCGAATTTGGTGGCGTCGACTTTTATTTCAACGTTCACCGGAGTCATGGCTTCGAATTCGCGGTCGCTCTTGAAGGCGACAGCCTGCACGAGCATGCGGTCGAATGCAGGAAGGTCGGACTGGGCGAGTTCCCATGCGAAATCCTGCATGTTTGGCTCCACGACGCCGTGCCAGCGTGGTGCCCATGTGCGGTCGTTGCGGCCACGGGTGGCCACACTCATCATCACGAAGTAGTTGGAATCGTTCACTACATAGGCCTCGAAGTCGCTTGTGCCGAGTGCCTTTATATTGGTAGGCTCGAAGCCTATCACGAGATTGAGCACATCGCCGCCGGGTGTTTCCACCACAGGCACGGGAGCGGGTGCCGCCTTGGGTACGGCAAGGTCGTAGTTTTCTTTTGAAGGGATTGTCTTTGGGTGGTTTTTCGGTGCCGGGCTGTGGGCGGTAGCCGGTTTTGCGGGCGCCGGCGCTGCTACTGCCACACATTCCGAGGCGAGGACTGGCGTCTCGAAACCGTCGTCCTCGCGCACGTGGGCCACTTTACCGTCGATTTTCACTACCACACCACCTCCTACGGCGTTGAGGAAGCGCACTGTATCTCCAACTTTTATTGGCATTGTATCAATCGTTTGTTTTTGTGTTCTACATTGCTGTGTATCCGCCGTCGACGGGGTACAGTCCGCCGGTGCAGAATCCCGCCTCTTCCGATGCCAGGAAAAAGACCATTGAGGCCACTTCGGCGGGCTGTCCGCAGCTTCCGCGCAGGAAAAGGGCGTTCTCCTCTTCCCACATTGCTGCTATGGCATCCGGCGATGCTCCGCTGCGGGCGAATACATCGTCGACCAGGGGTGTGGCTATTGTGGACGGGCACACGGCGTTGACTCTTATGCCGTGCGGCGCCATGTCGATAGCCGTCTGGCGTGCCATCTGCCCCAGCGCGCCTTTTGTGAGGCCGTAGGAGAAACTGTGGGCTTTGCCCACGGTGCTCTGGTCGGAGGCCACGATAACGGCGCTTCCGCCGCCGGAGGCAATGATGGCCGGCAACGCGGCCTGCATGGTGTTTATGGTGCCGAAGATATTGGTGTCGACGACCTGGCGCAGCTGTTCGGGGCTTACATCGAGTATGGTGTCGGAGCGGTGGATGCCTGCGTTGGCAACCACGCAGCCAAGGCCTCCGAAGTTGGCGGCGGCTTCGGCAATGGCCGATTCGACATCCTGCCTGCTGCATGTGCTTCCCCGGAGGAAGATTACCGGCAGAGGCGCAAGCGAGCCGGCGAGTTCACGGCCGGCATCGGCGTCGACATCCATGAATGCCACCTGCCAGCCGCGGGAGGCGAACAGTTCCACGCAGGCGCGCCCTATGCCTTTGGCGCCCCCGCTGACAAATACACAGCGTTTCATGAAGTCAAAGTTACAAATAAGTCGAGAGCAAAGCCAAATTTATTTGCGTTTTGCCGGGCGTGAGTAATATAAAAGCCCACCCTGTGCCTGGGAGCGCAGGGTGGGCAGGATATTATTATGGATGGGGGAGTTAAAGAGCTATTTTCTTTGTCACGGGGCCGGTCTTGGTTGTTGCCATGACAATATAGATTCCGCCGGGCAGGGTGTCGAGTTCCACGATGTCGTTGCCGGTGATGCCTTGGGCGACCATGGTGCCGTCGGCACTCCAGATGGTTGCCGATTCATAATCGCCGGAGATGCGCATGCGGCGGTTCCGGAGCATAGTTATGAGCACGTCGCCGGTCTGTACGTTTTCGATTCCGGAAACAGAGCCGAAGTCGATGGCCATGCGTTCCGATTCTCCGCCGTTATAGATTTTGCTCACTTCGGCGGTGTGGACGCCGTCGGGCAGCTGCGGAAGTACCCATGAGTTTTCGGTCAGAGTTTTCTTGAGTTCGCCGTCGATATATACGTTGTATCCGATGAACGAGCCAACCGATGCCGGTTCGTAGGAGTGTGTGATGCCGGTGGTCATGCTGATGTCGTCGACCGAGAGCATGAACACGTCGTCGGAGTGGCTGTTGATGGCCACATAGCGTGCATCGGCGGGGATTTCGAATTCAAAAAGGCTGTGCTCGTTGTCGGGAACGGGAACGTATCCGTCGGTAAGCCATATGAAAGCGTCGACTTCGGGTGTGGTTGTGGAGTATCCGACGCGGATGGTTTCGAAGCGTCCGTCCTGTATTTCATAGGTTTTGGCTCTGAAGCTGAACTTGAAGTCCTTATGATAGCTGAGCAGTGGTGAGATCAGGTAGTCGTCGCTTTTGTTCAGTATGAGTCCTCCGCCAGACTCTGTGGGGTATGCTGCGAAGAATGCCAGGCAGCGGTCGCCGCTGTAGGCCGGATTGATGCCTAATGGAGGAACGGTGTTGTTGCCGTTGAAAAGAATCGCGGCCATGGGTTCCCTCATGCCGGGGAATGATGTGCTGCCGAAGCCATAGGTCGGGAGAGCGTCGTTGTCGATATACTGCCACCCGATGGCGCCTGCAGGATTGATTTCAAAGTCGTTGTGGTCTTCGCCATCGAAGTCGTCGAAAATGTCGGCGAAGAGGTCCCAGGCGAGAGTGAGGCCTTCGTTGGTTTCGATAATGTCGATGTTTCTTACCGGGCGGATAATCTGGCGGATGGTCAGCGACTTGGTGTAGGATGGTGCGTCGGAGAGGTCGAATGTGGTGGCATCGCATTCGAAGCCATTGAGGGTTACGGTGACACCGTAGGTCGACTTCCATATTTTTTCGAATTCAGCGGTGCCGTCGATTACTGTGGCGGTGTATGAGTTGGTGCCGTCGTCGAGTTTTACGGTTGCGCCTTCGGCATCGCCCGGGGCGGAATCGGCAGTGACTGCAACGCTGAGGGTTGTGTGCTGTGCTTTGTGCACAGTTTCAGTGACTGTTCTTTCCGATATTATATTGCCGCCATAGACAGCTTCTACAGCGTACTGGTAGCTGCCGCGTGGTATGCTGGCGAATTCGTTGTCGGTATATGCGGTAGTGGTTACTGCTTCGGCGATATTTGTCCATGCTGACTGGTCGGCGGCCTTGGATTCCTCGAAACGGTAGACGTTATAGGCCAGTTCGGGCGAGAAGTCGCCGCTTTCCATTATCTCACCGCTTGCGCGCAGCATCCATGCGCCGGTCCAGTTGCTGTCTTCGAAGTATTTATAACCTCCATTGTATGTTGTGGAGTATAACTGAGTGCCTGCCGGCGCGGGTTCGGAGTTGTTGTCGCGGGCCAGGGATACATAGCCCAAAGCGCTCAGCGCTATCAGGCATCCATTGGGTGCTTCTATGGTTTCGGGGAGTTCGAATGTGGTCCATGTGTCGATGGCAGACGGTATGGCGGAATTTGTGTACAGGAAGTTGGAGGGGTCGGGATTGCCTTCGTTGTCAAGCGATATGATGTAGAGTATCACCTCTGCCGGAGGTGTCGCTGCCTCATATTCGCTGGACATACGGTACCAGCTCACGCTTGTGATGTTCATGGGTGTGCGGAAGACGGTGCCGAGGATATTTTCTTCGCGTCCGGATTCATAACCCATGGGGCTGCCGGGTTCGTTGTTGTCGAATATCAGGGGTGTTATATCCGTGGGGTAAGTCCATGTTACGTCGGCAGTGCCGTCGGCGTTCTCTGCTGCGTATGCTTTATGCGGGGCTATGCCTTTGTATGCCAGGGCTACATCGTCGGCTTTATTATGGTCGCTGTAGTAGTCGTATTTCATCGGCTGGGTCTTTTCAACCGTAGTGAAACCGTTTTTGGCGATGGTCATCTGGTAGTCGGAGCTGCCGTAGTAGCCCTTGTAGAGATATACATCGGAAATGGTGAAGTTGCCTTCGGCGTCGGTCGTTCCCGAATAATCGGCATATCCTTCGAGCCTGACGCGCGCTCCGGGCAGCGGGTTGCCGGCATAATCGGTTACGTGGCCTTTGAGTGCCGTTTTCCACATCTCGAATATGGATATGTTGTGAATCAGGGTTTCGGATGCGTTGACAGTGACTGTGCGCGGGTAGGAGTCTTCTTCGAAGCCGAATTTGGTGTATGTCACCACATAATCGGCGGCAGGCAGCGCCTCGAAGCGGTAGAAGCCTTCGGCATCGGTAACGGCGGTGTATGTGTTGGGTCCGGTGAATGTTATTTTGACTCCTTCCACAGGGGTGGAGGTGCCGTCGATGTAGGTGGTTACCTTTCCTTCTGCGGAGCCGTCTTTGAGGACGTCGACAACGAAGTCCTTTATGCCAATCAACATGCCCTCGGGGCCGCTTGAATAGTGTCGCAGTGTTATGTAGTAGTCGCCGGATTCGGTGATTTCGGGGAGCATAACCGATTGCTTTCCGCCATAGTAGTTGCGAATCAGGAGGTCTGCTACCGGGGTGGCATCGTCGGCGATGGTGGGAGTGGTGCTGAGATATACGGCCAGGTGTTCTTCCATGTAATATGCGGTGTAGTACTGGAAATTGACTACATATGGTTGAGAGGCCGTGAGGGTGATTGCGGGGCTTACGAGTCGGTTGTCGGTTGGTTTGAATGTCGATACATCGGTGTAGGATGTGGCGCATGTGCCGCCGCAGTCGGTGTTCCCGAGGTACCATGTGGCTTTCTCGCCTTCGATGTTGCCATCGATATCCAGGGCTGTCCATCGGTCGAAGTCGCTCTGGCTTGTCAGCGGCGACTGGAAGGGAATCGCTTCGCCGGCACTGATGATTCCTGCGAAAAGCAGAAGCATCGCCGCGAAATGGAATGATCGTAGATGAATTTTCATAGTGAAATTCCTGGTTTGAATAAAGGGTGTTATTTTAAGGTTTAATCTGGCTTTTGTTATAATCTGGAAGTTTGCGCCAAATTTAGCTATTTTATTTGAATGTGCAAAATAGATATAATTAATAACTAAAATTAACACAACTTGACTGATGGTATGCTTTGTGTATGGCTTGGCGAGATGCACAGATTATACTCTGAGGCCCCCGTAGTGAATATGAAGACCCCGGAGAAGCCTGATTCCTATGGCGGGAATGGTTTCTCCGGGGCTTGTATTTTTGCCTATAATTGCAAATATTCGGATATGCTTTTTAGCATAAAGGATGCTTGATTATGGCAATATTCATGCCAAGCATCCTCTATGTTTTAATATAAAGCTCAATGTCTGAACGGGGCGAAGTGGCAGCGGGCGAGGAAGCGGTCGACGTCGGCTTGGGTGTACCAGTATTTGTCGCCGTGGCGGGAGTAGCCGAGAAGGCCGTTGTCGCGGAGGC